>ERZ1673704.45-NODE-45-length-183519-cov-66.340230_pt1 | contig 183519 bp, 152 predicted proteins | sample MGYA00580234_ERZ1673704 | MGnify/ENA primary metagenome ERZ1673704 (study PRJEB41218, sample SAMN15661757) | gut metagenome | host: Homo sapiens | place: Canada: London | collected 2015-08-20/2019-03-30 | study: EMG produced TPA metagenomics assembly of...
ACGGAGCCATTGCGATAAACAGTGTGATCCAAGAACATCCTTTTTCAAGGTAACCAGCCTGTACGCCACCGTAAGATACAACTGACTTCTCAACTACATCGATACCTTGATCGATTCTCATCAGACCTTGGTAGTAGATAGAAGCAACAGGACCTCTAGTGTTACGGGCAATGTCTTTAGCAGCTTCAACATCTCCTTTTTCCAAAGCAGCTTCGATAGATGCCATGAATTTCTTTGTGTTGATTTCAGCCAAGCTCAAATAGATGATACGTTCGATACAGAATGCCAAACCAATCACCAAAGCGATTGCTACCAAACTCATGAAAGATGCAGTACCTTCGATGAATTTAACTTTGATTTCCTTGTGAATACCACCCTCTTCTGCAGCAGGAGCAGTAGCTGTAGTAGCTTCAGCGGCAGGAGCAGCTTGTTGTTCAGTTTGTTCTGCTGCAGGAGCGTCTTGAGCCTGAGCAAGTTGAATTGAGCCAAATGTAAAGGCCCCAATCACAGCAACAATTGCAAATAACTTTTTCATTGTGTGTCTAATTTTTAAGATTAATTAATTGATTATTATTTATTGTATTTACTTCACATTTCTCTTTTCATTACGCGGAGAGACGGGGATTCGAACCCCGGATACACTTTTGGCGTATACACGCTTTCCAGGCGTGCCTCTTCAACCACTCGAGCATCTCTCCCAATGGGTTTCCCGCATTTTCAGCTACAAATGTATCCTTTTTTTTCTTTTCATAAAGCATTATCCGTTTTTTATCTTGAATAAATACTGCAAATTAATATAATTTAAAACCTTTCGGAGCTTATTTGCGGATTACAAACACTTTTAGCGCGTTTTCGGTAGTGACTTGTGCAACGTACTCCGGATTCATCTGATAAATCTCAGCTATTTTCAGAAAGGTGTCCCGCACATTGGCGCTCTCATTCCTTTTTCCGCGATTTGGGACGGGAGTCAGATAGGGGGAATCGGTTTCAAGCACAATACGCTCCAAGGGAACTGTCCGCAAAGTGTCCGGCAAAGTTGACTTTTTAAAAGTGACCACTCCGTTAATACCCAGCATAAACCCTTCAAACTCCAACAACTTCGCCGCCTCATCGGGCGTCCCGGTGAAACTATGAAAAATACCGGTCAATGGGGTGTTTTTATAGGTTTTCATTACCTTATATATATAATCGAACGCCTCCCTGGAATGAATAACAATAGGAAAATTGTATTCAAGCGCCCACTCGATCTGCTTTTCAAGGACAAACAGTTGCTCGTTCAGGAAGGTTTTATCCCAATAAAGGTCCAGTCCTATTTCGCCGATTGCCACGAAGTTGTTCGGGGCCGACAGACGTTCACGTACAATTGCCAGTTCCCGCTCATACGTCTCGTTGACCGAAGTCGGATGCAGACCGATCATCGGATAACAAAGGTCCGGATAATCGGCGCAGACAGACAACATTGGTTCGATTGTCATACTGTCAATATTGGGCATGAAAATATGGGAAACGCCTGCTTTCCGTGCACGTTCCATTACCTGTGGCAAATCTTCGGAAAATTCTTCTAAAAAAAGATGAGAATGGGTATCTATCAGCATGTCAGTTCGTTTTCTTCTTTTACTTTTTCGCTGGAACGGTAATAATAGATCAATCCGTAATCACGGCATTTATCCAGTCGGACTTCATTCGGAGTGACGTCCTGATATTTAGTTTCCACCTGATTCCAGATGTCCAGAATTAATTCGTCGGCACGACCACGCATGGAAGCGAGTTCTTCCAAGCTGCGATTGGTTAGTGCCTGAAGGTTTTTCTGCCGTTCATAGCTGTCAAGGAAGATGTCGTAATGCACTTTCACGCGCGCAATGGTCGGATTGTAAATGGGTATGCCACCTTGGGCAGTCCGTTGCTGTTCGCCTTCGATTATTTTCTTTCCCCACTCCACCAAAGCGGCTTCGCTCAAGAGGTCGGGCACTACATTCGCTTCGGGCAACCCGTACATATTTTTATGCGATGTTTTAATTTCATCCCGCAGTACAGCCAGGTTGAGTACCTGAATAAAGTGGGAAATATACAGACGGGCCGTTTTTACATTAGCCTGATGTTTGCGGCTGGCCTTCGCCTGATTGTCATAACACTGTGTATAGTAAATCTGCGCCGCTTCAAACCTTTGCAGGAAATTGCGTGCTTCGAACAATGTTTTCAATGAAATAGCCAAATCACGGACACTATACAAATCGCCCTTTTCGACCGCTGCTTTCAGCGCCCGAACTCTGGCTTGGTCTGTATTTGGTAGTCTTCTATATGGCATATTATTCAAGAACTTAGCTACATTTCACGGTACATCAACAGCTTCACCAGGTTCTTTAATTCTTTTTTCCGTTCCTCGGCTACAGCAACTGCTGCCAGACTTTCCATAGCACTTGTGTAGTATTCACGCATTTTATTTTCGCAAACATTACGTATATTCAACTGATTATACAGTCCGGTCACCGCTTCTATTTTTTCGGCAGGCTGACAATCGTCCGCATTCAGCCAACGGTCCAATTCTTCCCGTTGCTTTTCGTCCGCGCGGTTCAAAGCTTTTATCAACATATACGTCTTTTTGTTACAAAGAATATCTCCGCCTATTTTCTTCCCGAACACTTCCGGGTCACCATAGACATCAAGCAAATCATCCTGCAACTGGAATGCAACTCCTATCTGCATACCAAAATTATATAGATTTTCAGCATCTTCGGCAGTCGCTCCTGCCAGAATTGCACCAATCTTCAAACTGCCGGCAAGCAACACGGCCGTTTTGAGGCGTATCATTTCGATATATTCGTCTTCCGTGACGTTATCACGAGACTCAAATTCCATATCCAGCTGTTGCCCCTCACAAATCTCCAATGTAGTCAGACCGAATAATTCCATGACCTCCTTCAAGTGCTCCGACGGAGCAGCCGTCATCAGGCGGAATGCTAGAATAAGCATGGCGTCTCCCGACAGAATAGCGGTATTATCATTCCATACTTTATGCACGGTCGGTTTTCCCCGGCGCATATCTGAGCGGTCCATTAAATCATCATGTAACAAAGTGTGATTATGATATACTTCAATGGCAGCGGCAGGGTCATATATAGAAGCAACATCCTCCCGATACAGGTTATATGCCATCAACATTAATACTGGTCGTATCCGCTTCCCTCCCAGTGAAAGGATGTATTCAATCGGTTCATAAAGTCCTTTCGGTTCCCGGGTAAACTGAATTTCAGAAATATAATTATTTATCTTATCGAGTAGTTGAGAAGCTGTAAACATGATGAATTAGAAAGATTAATGAATAAAAAGAGGCTGCCGAAAGCAGCCTCTTAATTTATAGTGTATACAAATTACTGCAATCTGAACATTACAGGAACCGTAAATTTAACACGTACCGGTTTTCCACGCTGCATACCAGGTTTCCATTTCGGCATGGTGTTAATCACGCGGAGAGCTTCTTTATCCAGATACGGATCAACGCTACGTACCACTTTCGCATCTACGATACTACCGTCTCTGTTGACAACGAACTGTACGATTACACGTCCTTGAGTTCCGTTTTCCTGTGCGATAGTAGGATATTTGATGTTCTTAGCCAAATACTGCATCAAAGCTGCTTGTCCGCCAGGGAAGTCCGGCATGTTCTCTACAACTTCAAAGATAGTCTGTTCTTCCGGCTCTTCTTCAACAACCTGTACCGGTACATATTTTACTTCTACCGGAGCAGCATTATCTTCATTGATAATGGTTGTTGTTTCATCAATTTCGGCTTTATCGTCGACGATCTCCAGCAATTCAGCCACTTTCGGAGCTTCAGGTGGTGGTGGAGCCTGTTGTTCAGGAGTTTCGGTAATAGGAATGATTTCCTCTTCAAACACAAGGTCAGCTACTGCCTGGCTTGTATCAATCTTCACGTCACGCTGGGTCCATTCGAACGCCACGAACATGAAAGCTAATACTACCACGTAACCAACGAGCAACCATGTAGACTTTCTGCCTTCCAGGTCGGCTTTGGGTGATTTTTTAACTTCCATAAAAATAATTAATATAATGATTAATAAAAAAAGTGTCTATCTATGTGTCTCTGGGCAAATATAGTACATTTTCAGATAACCCTTCTTCTCTCCTCCTCTTTTTATCCGACTTTTTAACTTTTTTAATTCTTTCAGACTTATTCCACTGCTTTTATAGGGGAAACGCATGGCTGATTTTCAAAATAAACGTATCTTTGGCGGACAAATCAGATGAACTGAATATGAAAAAGATAACAATAGCAATTGACGGCTTTTCCTCTTGCGGGAAAAGTACTATGGCAAAGGATTTAGCGCGTGAAGTGGGGTATATTTACATTGACAGCGGGGCCATGTATCGCGCGGTTACCTTATACAGCATAGAGAATGGTATTTTCGACGGCGACATCATCGATACGGAGAAACTGAAAAAAGAAATCGGGAATATTCATATCTCTTTCCGACTGAACAAGGAAGGACGCCCCGAAACCTATCTCAACGATGTTAATGTGGAAGATAAGATACGCTCGATGAGCGTGTCTTCCAAGGTCAGTCCGATCAGTGCACTCGACTTTGTACGCAAAGAAATGGTAGCCCAACAGCAGTCTATGGGAGCTAAAAAAGGAATTGTAATGGACGGACGCGATATCGGAACAACAGTTTTCCCAAATGCCGAACTGAAAATATTCGTGACAGCTACGCCGGAAATCCGTGCCCGGCGCCGCTATGACGAACTGAAAGCGAAAGGACAGGAAGCCAGTTTCGACGAAATTCTGGAGAATGTGAAACAACGGGATTACATCGACCAGCACCGTGATGTCAGTCCGTTACGCAAAGCGGATGACGCCTTGCTGCTGGATAATACGGATCTGACCATTGCACAACAGAAAGAATGGCTGTTTGATCAATTTAATAAAGTTACCAACTAGTTTTCAGTAGGAATCCCCTTATCACTCTCAAATCAAATTTTATGATTAAAGTAGAAATAGACGAAGGTTCCGGATTCTGTTTCGGTGTGGTGACGGCCATTCACAAAGCAGAGGAGGAACTGGCAAAGGGTGAAACGCTCTATTGCCTTGGAGATATCGTACACAACAGCCGGGAGGTAGACAGGCTGAAAACAATGGGACTAATCACTATTAACCGCGAGGAATTCAAGAAGTTACGGAATGCCAAGGTGTTGCTTCGCGCACATGGGGAACCGCCGGAGACTTACATTATTGCCCGCGAAAACAATATAGAAATTATTGATGCAACTTGCCCGGTAGTGCTCAGATTACAGAAACGAATCAAACAGGAATTTCTGGAAAACGAACATCCGGAGAAACAAATCGTCATATACGGCAAAACGGGTCATGCCGAAGTGTTGGGGCTGGTAGGACAGACGGACGGAAAAGCGATCGTCATCGAAAAAGCGGAAGAAGCGAAAAAACTGGATTTGAGTAAGAGTATCCGGCTTTTTTCCCAGACCACGAAGTCATTGGATGAGTTTCAGGAAATTGTAGAATACATCAAACAGAACATTTCGCCGGAAACCACTTTTGAATATTATGACACGATCTGTCGCCAGGTTGCCAACCGTATGCCCAAGCTACGGGAGTTTGCAGCGTCGCACGATTTGATATTTTTCGTCAGTGGCAAGAAAAGTTCGAACGGAAAAATGCTGTTTGAAGAATGTTTGAAGGTAAACCCCAACTCTCATCTGATAGATAATGAGGAGGAGATTGATCCTTCGCTCATTCAAAATGTAACATCTATCGGGGTATGTGGAGCAACTTCTACTCCCAAATGGTTAATGGAGAAAATATACAAACACATTCAAGCATTAATATCTTAGTTTTTAATCAGAAGCAATCCGAAGAAGAAGATTTTAGAGAGCGACAATGTGTCAATATTCTTACAGTTTTCTTGCCACAAAAGAATAAAAAGAAAGTAAGAAAGACCAATTTGAGTATTTTTAATGTTTTCTTCACATGAAAAAGAACTTCCGGAACATCGCTTTCAACTTTTTATTGTACATTTGCCACGTCAAACAAATATTTAAGTTATGGGAACAGTTAAGTGTATCGGTATTTTGACTTCCGGAGGTGATGCTCCGGGGATGAACGCAGCTATCCGCGCAGTGACACGAGCAGCTATTTATAATGGATTACAAGTTAAAGGTATATACAGAGGATACAAAGGTCTGGTAACAGGCGAAATCAAAGAGTTCAAAAGTCAGAATGTAAGTAATATCATCCAACTGGGTGGAACGATTCTGAAAACAGCTCGTTGTAAGGAGTTTACTACTCCGGAAGGCCGTCAGTTGGCTTACGATAATATGAAAAGAGAGGGCATCGATGCCTTGGTTATCATCGGTGGTGACGGTTCGCTGACAGGTGCCCGTATCTTTGCACAGGAATTTGATGTTCCGTGTATCGGACTTCCGGGAACTATTGACAACGACCTCTACGGTACAGATACGACCATCGGATATGATACCGCATTGAATACGATTCTGGATGCAGTGGACAAAATTCGCGACACAGCCACTTCACATGAGCGCCTGTTCTTCGTCGAAGTCATGGGACGTGATGCAGGTTTCCTCGCCTTGAACGGAGCAATTGCTTCAGGAGCAGAAGCTGCCATTATTCCGGAATTCAGTACGGAAGTCGACCAACTGGAAGAATTTATCAAGAACGGATTCCGCAAATCAAAGAACAGCAGTATCGTATTAGTGGCCGAAAGTGAACTGACCGGAGGTGCCATGCATTATGCTGAACGTGTAAAGAATGAATATCCGCAATACGATGTGCGCGTAACTATCTTGGGACACTTGCAGCGTGGTGGTAGCCCTACGGCTCATGACCGTATTCTGGCAAGCCGTCTGGGTGCGGCAGCGATCGACGCAATCATGGAGGACCAGCGCAACGTTATGATCGGAATTGAACATGATGAAATCGTTTACGTGCCGTTCAGCAAGGCTATCAAGAACGACAAGCCTATTAAGAGAGATCTTGTCAATGTATTGAAAGAGCTTTCTATCTAACTCATTCTTCTTAAGAATTCTTTTTTATATTAGTATAAGATAGAGAGCGGTGGACAATTGGTTTCTCCAATTCATCCACCGCTCTTTTTTATCATTCAATATCCAGACTTTTCGTATGGCCACTTTATGCTATTTTTCTCGCCTCAACGGAAGATAAAGAAATAGCTTTCTCACGTTTTCTCTTATTCATAAGTTTTTTTACCCATAAATAATAACCGGTCAACGGCAATGAGGCACCAATCAAAGCAGCAATAAAGGTAAGAATCCGAGTCAACATTCCTCCCCAGTTGCCAACATGTACAGAGTAAATCCAACCACGAATTTTTCCTGATTTATCCTGATGTTGATAAAGATTTGTTTCTGTAAATTCACCATTATCAGTGTTGAAAGAATAACGGTCAGCTGCACGCTGATTTCCGAAACGGTTGAAAGAGACGCTCGCCGTACCGGAAGCAACACTGATTTGTTTATATTCCGGATTCTGGCGGCTTAGCTTATCGTAAACTTCTTGCCAATAGACGAAAGGTGAAGTGACAGAGTGTATATAATTGTGACCGTTTTCCGAATGTTCCTTATTCCCTTCTTTTCTTCCTTCACGCAAAGCCAGCTTGGTATCTCCCTTTTGAGAATCACCTTTCCGCTCCTGCCCATAAGCAGCCCGTTGTTGCACTTCCACACCGAACACTTTATAGAAAGCGGCCCGATACCACGGGAAAGACCATGTCAGCCCCGTCAACGACATAGCTAAAAGAAAGATTAAGGAATACATTCCTCCCGCTACATGCAGATCATACCAGAACCTCTTCCAACCTTTTTTTGTTGATATTTTCAGACTGTTCTTCAGTGTTTTACGTGTACGTGGCCACCAGATAGCAATTCCTGAAATCAGCACAAAAACGAATAATAGCGTGCTGACACCCACAATCATCTTTCCCCAAAAGATCCCTTCATTACCCGGATTCATATTATCCAGCAACCAACGGTGCATCCGAAACATAAACATAAAAAAGCCGCTACGCTCACTTTTCCCTTTTACTTCACCCGTATATTGGTCTACATATAATGACGCACGACGTGGTTTGGAAAGGTTAACCTGATAAGCACGCTCGGAATCGGAAGAAATGCTGACACTAGTCACAGAAACACTGTCGGGCAATGTAGCTGTCACCTTTTCAAGCAACTGTTCGATAGGGAGTGGGACTTCTCCCACTGTTTCCACATAATAAAGTTCGTGGCGGAACAACTCATTCACCTCATCCTCGAATACCAACATAGCACCGGAAAAACAAATAAGGGTGATTATCAATCCGAAAGGGACAGAAAGCCACAAATGTATCTTTTCAAATATTTTTTTCATAATCTATTTATTACTACTATTTCTTGAAAAAGCCTGCAAAGCTTTCCGCTCGGCAGGCTTTCATCTAAAAAGAACTATTTTCTATTTAACAGGTATTTGTTACTTTGAAGGATATTTCATCTTACCTACTGTAGTGATAGCGTCAGCCTCTACCGTCAAACCTTTCACAGCCTTACCCGTTTTGGTATCAATTTTATAGAAAGCAGGGTGTTCACCAGTAGTCACAGTAACAGCCATATAAGCATAGCCATTTTCTCCATAAGGCTCGCCGCCAAACTTTCCTTCAGCAGGCAAACCCGTAACAGGAATAATCGTCCTATCTTCTGCCTTAAAAATAGCCAGCTCGCTGACATCCGCACTTGTACCGCCATGAATCATATCATCCGCTCCTTTTTTATACAATTGAAGCAGGAAGTAATCTTCAGAGATGTGCCAGCAACGGAAAATAGGATGTTTAGTGCCTATCTCTTCAAAGTTCACATAGTAATCCGGATCGAAATCCGTTGCACCCGCTTTGATACGCATTACGCCTGAGGGTTTCTTTCCTGTCACTTTCTTCAAATCAGAAGATGAAACTGCCGTACGCCCATATCCGGGAGAGAACACATACACATCGCCATTATCAGCGGCCCAAATGGTCTGATAATATTGTGAACGCATACGACCACATGCATAACCGATTTTATCAGTCGTAGCAATCACGGGTGTCCCGTTGAAGTTAGTACCACTATAAATTGCTACATAAGCATTGTCCGGATATTGTGTGGAAGGAATTACGCCAGCCGTATAAGCACCACTACCACTACCGCCCTCAGCTTTAGTGATAAGTTCTTGGTCGGTTACTTTGTCCGGCCATGCCTTAATACCGTACTTACTCATACCCATCGGAATGACAGAAGTATAAATTTTATTATTAGCTTCTACCAATCCTGCCCAAGTAACTTTTTCACCATTACCCAAGAAATTTTCGGCGATCAATGTGCCTTCTTCTTGCGAACCGTCAGTTGCGTCCAGATAATTAAACAACAAAGCCTGAGCTACATTCTGCTCATCGTCTTTCTGACTTGAGTCTCCGGTAGAAACAGTCACCACCTTGTCTCCCCATGTTCCATACGATGTGATACGATTAAAGGTATATGTATATTTTTCTTTCATTTTACCATCTGCTCCCAAATAATAAGAAGCTCCCGTACCGGCACCACCTTTATTATAAACTAAAGCAAATACATAATCCAACCCTTTATATACCCAATACGTACCGCCAATCACTTCGGTACCTTTTCCTTTTGTTGATACTGTTCCTTCATCAAGAGAACTAACTGCCACCAAATAACTTGCTTCACCAACTGTAGCAGCCACTACATAGGCTGTTTCTCCGTCAGTCGAAGGGTTATCCACCGGATTATCAACATCATCGCAAGATGCAACAAACACACCACCACTCAAACAAAAGGCCGCCGCAAACACACACTGCAAAAACTTCTTCTTCATATATTCTTTATTATTGATTTATACTAAAAACTTAATCTTATTATCTACCGAAAAACACTCTGAACTTTCCATAAAATGCACGTCCAGCCTTTTGTAGGCTGAAATTGTCAAACAGTTGCGCATCCGTGAAATTCTGACATTCAAATGATACGTTATAGCGTCCGTTCTTCATTGTATAGGACAAGGATAAATTATGAGAAAACTGTTCCGGCACCATGTTTTTTGAATCTTTATCGCCGATATTCTCCCAATAAAGAGGGAAATCGTGTTGCCAGTAGCTATCATAGCCTATCGTCAGTACATTTCCCTTAATAAACAGGTCATTCCAATGGAAATTAGCATTTATATTGGCGTAACGATAAGGGAGATTCGGCATACGCACCTTGTAATGCATACTTTCCTGCAAAGAGGTGCCTGCCAGGTACTTTTCATAGTCACGGGTATCAATACAATTAAATGTACCGCCTACATCGAACCAGTGCGAGAAGCTATAAAGCAGCGATAAATTATATCCTTTAGTCCTCACATGCCCATGATTCTCATAGTATCCGTAACTTGTTCCCCCCAATACATCCAATCCTCTTTTTATGTAATCTTTCGTATCCCGATATATCAAGCCGGCCTCGGCATACACCCCGTGTTTGCCAAACTGATAATTATAGCTGAAACTCAGATTCAGATTATCACTTTTCTCCGGCTTCAGATTTACTTTACCGGCTTCCAAGTCTTCATCACCAAACAGTTCGTCTGTCGTAGGAAGCCGAAAAGCCTTTTCATAAGAAAGTTTTACCTGAAAATCTTTCCATAAAAAATATGTACCCGCAGCACCGTATCCGAAAGCACTTACCGTATTGGATAAATTTATATAATTACCTATGCCATCCGTACTCTGTGACACCGGACCTTTGTTGTATTGCCGGTAATGCTTGGCAAATGCCGAAATATTCCATTTGTCCGACGGCATCAGGCGATAAGAAAGACCGCTGACATTCTTACGCGTAATTTTAGGAATACTAAAATCCGTAAATTTGGAAGAAGCACCTATGATAGAGCGGCTTGTACGTTCAAAATCACTTACCACATGGCTAAAAGTAAACGTATGCGCCTCTCCGATATGATAATTCATCCTCAGCGTTCCATTCCAGTTCTTGTTTTTAGATTCACTATTCTGATAAGACTGTTCTCCCCGGCTGCCCCTTTCGTAAAACTCACCACGCCAGTTGTAAGCCCGTGAAGCGGTATCGACATTATTAGTGAGGTTATGGTTATAATTGGCAGTCAGCAGTAAATCCAAATTCTTCACGAATAAGTTCTTTTTGTAGTATTCCAACGAAGGGGCCAATGAATGTCCTTTGCGGAATTTTTCACCGAACACGACATCTTGATAAACACCAGTTTGTATCTCTTTATAGAAATAGGAATAATTGAAGCTCAGAGCCAATCTGTCCGCCCATTTTTTTCCAACCACACCGATTTTTCCAATCACAGCTTCATTATGGTATTGGTCATTGAAACGTTTCAGATGGTAAATCTTACTTTTGTCGAGTGGCGGAAAACGCACACTTCCATCTTCTCTGATTTCAAAGTCACGTACATACGTATCTACATAATAATCATTATCCGAAAAATTCTGAAAAGCGTTCACTTCATACATAAAACCATTCTTGAATATTTGTCCGAAACGTACGTATGACTTATGAGTGTTAAATGAACCGTAAGAATAAGAAGCATCCAGAAACCACTTCCCGGGTTGTTTGTTAGTGACAATATTAATCACTCCCCCGATAGCATCCGTACCGAATCCTACGGGAACCACACCTTTGTACACCTCTATGCGATCTGCATAATTAATAGGAACATTATTCAAATCGAATGCAGCACCGGCCCCTTCTTGCGGTATTCCGTCAATAAAGATTTTCACATGCCGCCCGCAAAAACCGTCAATATACAACTGCATATCCGATCCTACTCCGCCTGACTCACGGAGTTTTACCCCCGGCACCTTAGTCAGTGCGCCGGCTAAAGTCTGTGTACTGTTATGCAACTTCTTCGCGTCAACGGCTACCGCATTAAAGGCTGACTTATTTACCCGGCCAACTCCGGAAGTTGTTACTACGACCTCTCCCAACTCTTTCACTTTCGGTGCAATGGTGACATTGACCTTTATCCTTTCTCCTTTAGCTAATTTAACCTTCTTTTCTACTGTTTGATAACCTACAGCCGAAACGACAAGTATATATTCACCTTCCACAGTTTTCAAGTGATAAATTCCCTTTTCGTCCGTATAACTGCCATAGTTCGTTCCTTTCAGATAGACCGTCGCAAAATCTACGACCTCCTTTTCTGTAGATATCACTCTGCCCGAAATCATACTAGTATAATGACGCTCGTGCTGTGAATATGCTGATACAGAAAATAAGAATACTAGAAAAACCAAAAAACATTTATTAATCATCTCCTTTTTACTTTATACCTATTCATTTACTTTAAAAGCGATGCAAAGATAAGTAGAAACAGGAGCGCAAAACAATCCCTATCTATTGGTAAAAATTAGACAACAAAAACTAAACATATAGATATACACAATACCTATATATAAGTAATTACTAGATAAATTAAATAAAAAGAGAAAAAAATCCTACTCCAACCATTGCGCCAGCAAACGCTCCGTTATTTCCCACAACTGCTCTTTCTGTACATGGTTCACATACTTATCGGATAAGCTTTTCCGGTGATTATTGACATAGAGTTGCCCTGTCACACCGGCTTCTTTTTTGTCCAGCAACAGACCAATTGCCGTAGAAGCTCCTTTCTTCGGCTTACGAATAAAAGGACGGAAGAATATATCTGTCAGAGGGTCGAACCACTTATGCATCGTGATGATATCAGTAGAGACAATTCCCGGATCGGCAGCATTGACGGTGATTCCTTTCTCCCGAAGTTGCTCGGATAGTTCGAAAGTAAATAATAACAAAGCCAATTTTGTGTTACTATAAACAGGTATTCTCCAAAAGTTTCCCGTTTTCCCCCTGTGAAAGAAATCAGGAAAATCAAGACGGCCGATTGCATACGTACACGAAACCATATTTACAATACGTGCTCCGGATGCCATAGTCGGAACTAATTTACGAGTCAGCAGGTAAGGACCAACATAATTTACACTGACCGTCCGTTCAAATCCATCGTTCGTAATAGAAAATCCGGTTTCCATTGTCCCGGCATTATTCATCAACAAGGAAATGGAAAGTTTACGTTCCAAAATCCGATCAGTAAAAGAGGCTACGGAGTGCATCGAAGACAGATCAATAGCGAGTACTTCCAAATTCGGATTTCCGGTTTCTTTCATTAAACGTTGGCACACGTTTTCCGCTTTTTGCGGGTTATAACAAGCCATTATGACATGATAGCCGGCTGTGGCCACGGCACGGGTTATCTCCGTTCCCATGCCTCCGTCAGCTCCGGTAATGATCGCCCATTTCACTTCATTCATTGTTTTTCCAATTTTTCAATCTCCTTTTGCAGACAAGGAGGCAGTTCTTCATTCAAATGTTTATGACAAGCCATTTCGTTCGTGTACATACGGCCAATGCAATAATTGCTATGCCCGCAATTACAACGTGCACGGTCTTCACGTGCCATACGGTTCACAAATCCCGGTTCATTCAGCAGGGCACGTGCCATTTGAACAGCATCAAAGCCGGCATCCAGCACTTCATCAATTTTCTCACGAGAAACAAGGCCGCCTACATAAATTAACGGAGCACCCGGAAGGGCCTCACGGAACTTCAGCGCATCTTCGAGAAAATATGCCTCTTTGAAAGGAACAGTCGGAATCATCCATTTTCCGAACATCCGGACGCCATATTTCAGCCACCAGCAATTCATATAATAAGCCATAGAACGGATAGGCATCGCCCCTCGCATCACATACATCGGCGCACGACTGACGAAACCACCGCTCAATACCAGCCCGTGAGCACCCAGTTCGAGCAGGCGTCGGGCTACTTGTATCGTTTCCTCCGACTCCATTCCACCTTTGAAACCGTCGCGCATATTCATTTTCACAAGAACCGCCATATCGCTACCGGCAGCTTTCATCACTTCTTTCATCACTATATCCATAAAACGCATCCGGTTTTCCAACGAACCTCCGTATTCATCCTTCCGGTGATTCGTGTAAGGGGAAAGGAACTGGCTAATCAGATATCCATGTCCGGCGTGAACCTCAACAGCATCGAAACCAGCTTCTCTAGCCAGATTGACAGCCTTTCCATAAGCACGCGCCATTTCAGGAAGTTCTTCTTTCCTCATTCCGCGCACAAAGGTCGGAGAGTAAAGATTGAAACCGGAAGAAGCAGAGATAGGAGTTACTCCACAAATGTTCTTGTGGGACATATTACCGCAATGACCGATTTGTATACCTGCTGCGGCACCCTCATCGTGTATGGCGTCGGTCACTTCGCGTAAACCGGGAATTATGGAAGATCGTAACCATAATTGGCGGTCAAAAGAAAGCCCGCTTTGTGTCACGGCAGCATAAGCAACCGTCGTCATGCCAACCCCGCCTGCGGCTACCGAACGGTGATAATCCAACAACATTTGTGAAGGGGCGTTTCCCGGACACATACTTTCAAAAGCTGCCGAACGAATGGTCCGGTTGCGAAGTGTCAAAGGTCCAAAAGTGACCGGGGTAAATAACTTTGATTTCATAGTAGTATGATATATTTTGTCAAAAGATAGCCTTAATACAGAAAAGGGAATACACGTTTCCTATTTCCCACCTCATCACCGAATTCCTCGCGGTAACGGTGCCAGATTGCGTTGGCACGCGGGACAAGGTTAGCGATCGTCCACCAAAGAAACACAAGTCCGGAAAGTGAACAAGTGAGTATCGCCCAGCCTGCCCACTCTACTATTTCGCCGAAGTAATTGGCGGAAGTAACGTAGCGGTACATCCCTTTTTGAGGCAGATAGTGGCGGGTATCTCCCGGCTTTCGCAAATGCCGGATGATATAATCCGAGTGCCAGTTCACCAGCATACCAGTAAAAAAAAGCAGAGTTCCGAGAATAAACCATGGTGACATAAACCAATCAATGCCGTACATTCCTTCAGGCGCAAGATGAAATATCCATTGTCCTTGCATATATCCGTTCAACAAATTAAAAAGAATGCCCATTGACATAATAGCTAACGGCATTTTACTCTTTCCGGTCAGCAATAGAGGAAAAACGAATGCACGCTGGAAATAATGAATCTGGAAGAATATGAAGAACATCAGTATGACGGGATCAAAACGGCGTTCCGAATGCACCCACATCCAACACATAACTAAAAATACAGGGGCCTCCATTAATATCCAAGCTAACTTATTGGAAATAGCCACACCCCACGAAGCAGTACGAAAAATACCATATCCGGCTTTCACAAAGTAAAGGGCAATAAAAACAATCAGAGCGATCAGGCTCATTATGCCCAAAAACAGATTAAATGCATTCATAGTCATACAGATATTCTTTTACAATGTGCAAAAGTAACAAAAAAGAGGAAAATTGCAACGCAAAACTCCTTAAATAAAAACTCGATGACACACAGAAAGTTTTCTCTAAAAAACACTTATCCCCAGGCATACCTCCGGAAATGATCGGAATATACACCTGGGGACTACACTTATCTATTCAATAAAAGGATTGTTTCCTGTCAGCGTTTCTTTATTGGGATATAAGCCAGATCATCAAGCACGTTCTTATAAGCCGGACGGATAATACGTTTGCCTTCGAAGTTCAATTCTTCATTGCGGTGGGCACACCAGCCTACGATACGTGCCATTGCAAACAAAGGAGTGAAGATTTCCTGCGGCAATCCGATCATTTCATACACAAAGCCCGAATAGAAGTCAATGTTGCTCGATACTGTCTTGCCGTTATTCTTGATGCGTCCGAAAGTCGCGATCGCCCGTTCTTCCAAAAGTTCGAGGAAGGCAAACTCACGTTCCTTGCCTTTTTCACGTGCCAGATCACGTGCCAATTCTTTTAGTAAAAGTGCACGCGGGTCGGAAATCGTGTAAACGGCATGACCAATACCATAAATCAATCCGGTCTTATTATAAACCTCTTTATTCAGCATACGAGTAAAGTAGGTGTCAATCTCATCAACATTTGTCCAGTCCTTGATGTTCTCCTGCAAATGATGGAACATATCAGCAACCTGAATATTTGCACCTCCGTGAAGCGGGCCTTTCAGAGAACCGATACCTGCGGCAATGGCCGAGTAAGTATCTGTTCCGGTAGAAGAAGTGACACGGACAGTAAAAGTCGAGTTATTACCACCACCGTGTTCTGCCTGAAGAATCAGAAGCAGGTCAAGAGTACGTGCATCCAGTTCGGTATAGTCTTTTTTCAGCATATACAGGAAGTTTTCAGCGATAGAGAGTTTCTCCTGCGGATGTCGGATATGCAGCGAACGTCCGAAAGTAGCATGACGCAGCATATTATAAGCATAAGCAATAATGGTAGGGAATTTTGAAATAAGGTCGATACTTTGACGCATCAGGTTATCACGGGAAGTGTCGTCCGCATCCGGATCGAAGCGATACATTTCGAGTACGCTGCGTGCAAGGATATTCATAATGTTATTACCTTCCAACTCGATGATATTCATCTTCGTTTTCTGCTCCAGTGCCATATTATCATTAATCAGTTCGCAGAATGAAGCTAGTTCCTCCTTGTCCGGCAGACGACCGGAAAGTAACAGGTACGCCACTTCCTCAAAACCGAAACGTTTCTCTTTGATGATTGCATGAGAAATATCTTCCACATCATAACCGCGATAGAACAGTTTGCCAGGAATCGGTTTCAGTCCGCCGCCCGGAATACGTTCGTAGCCTACTACATTACCAATTCTGGTCAGACCTACCAGTACACCTGTGCCATCTTCATTACGTAGCCCGCGTTTCACGTCGAACTTGGGGAACAATGCTGTGTCAATCCGGGTAGCTTCCTTCATTTCTTCGGACAGCTTGTAAATCAGGTACTCTTTCTTCATATTCGTATGTTTTTAATCATTATTCTTATTTTTCGATTCTTTCCACTATTTCACGGGTGAAATCTGTGGTTGAGAGAGAGGTTCCATTCGGCATAAAACGGGCAAGATCATGAGTGGCACGGGCTTCCAGAAAACTATTTTCAAGAGCTTTTTCGATAAGAGCGGCAGCTTCCGTCCAACCGAAATATCCGAGCATCATCACTGCCGAAAGAATGATCGAACAAGGATTCACAACGTTTTTACCTGCAATGTTAGGAGCAGTCCCATGCGTTGCCTCAAAGATAGCATGGCCGGTTTTATAATTGATATTTGCTCCCGGAGCAATGCCTATGCCACCTACCATTGCAGCCAACTGGTCAGAAACATAATCTCCGTTCAGGTTCAAAGTGGCTATTACCGAATATTCTTCGGGAATGAGCAGTGTATTTTGCAAAAATGCGTCGGCAATGCAGTCCTTTATCACTAGCCTGCCGTCCGCCAAAGCGTCACCAAACTCACGTTGCGCCAACTCATAACCCCACTTTTTAAATCCTCCTTCAGTATATTTCATAATGTTTCCCTTATGTACCAATGTCACAGAAGGCAGATGATGATCGAGCGCATATTGACATGCAGCACGCACAAGACGTTCCGTACCTTCGCGTGAAACAGGTTTCACACCGAAAGAAGACGTTTCGGGAAAACGGACTTTCGTCACACCCATTTCATCTTTCAAAAACTTATAAAACTTCTTTGCCTCCGGAGTACCTGCTTCCCACTCAATACCTGCATAAATATCTTCCGTATTCTCACGAAACACACACATATTCACCTTCTCGGGAGCTTTCACCGGAGACTGTACTCCCTGATACCAACGAACAGGACGAAGGCAGACATATAAATCAAGTGTCTGTCGCAAAGCAACATTCAACGAACGGATTCCACCGCCAACAGGTGTAGTCAACGGACCTTTGATTCCTACCAGATATTCCTGAAATGCCTGCATCGTTTCTTCCGGAAGCCACGAACCTGTTTCATTGAAAGCACGTTCTCCAGCCAGCACTTCCAGCCATTCAATATGACGTTTACCCCCATAAGCTTTCCGAACGGCTGCATCTACTATAATCTGCATGGAAGGAGTCACCTCAGCCCCTACCCCGTCTCCTGTAATGTAAGGTACGGTAGGCACATCAGGCACTAATAGCGTACTATCTTTTTGTATGGTTATTTTGCTCATTTCTTTTTTCTTTATAAATAACAGTTTTAAAAAGATTTACTTCAATTTTATCTCGCATTCAAGGCGGAACCAGCACGGAACCAGCCTATCTGTTGTTCGTTGTATGTATGTTGCACTTCAAAACTTTCTTTTGTTCCGTCTTCGTGGTGAAGAACGACTGTCAGATTATGTCCCGGCATAAAGTCTACCAAACCAGTGACGGAAAGCATATCGTGTTCCTGAATTTTATCATAATCCGCCTTGTCAACAAAAGTAATGGCAAGCATTCCTTGCTTCTTCAGATTCGTTTCGTGAATACGGGCGAAACTCTTGGCTAGGATCACACGGACATTCAGAAAGCGCGGCTCCATTGCTGCGTGTTCACGACTGGAACCTTCTCCATAGTTTTCTTCAGCGACTACAATAGAAGAAATCCCTTCGGACTTATACATCTTTGCCGTTCCGGAGACTGTTCCATAAGTATTTGTAGAACGGTTCCAGACCTTGTTCGTTTCGCCATTGAAGACATTGACAGCTCCCATTAACATATTATCCGAGATATTTTCCAAATGACCACGGAAACGGAGCCATGGTCCCGCCATAGAAATATGGTCGGTTGTACATTTACCTTGGGCTTTTATCAACAGAGGCATATTAAGCAAATCAGTCCCGTCCCAAGCGGGAAAAGGTGTTAAAAGTTGCAGGCGCTGTGAGTCCGACTTCACCTTGATTTCCGTTTTAGCTCCACCCGGCGCGATATATCCGACATTACCCGGCGTAAATCCTCTCATCGGGAGTTCGTTTCCCACAGGTTCGGATAGTTTCACTTTCTCACCGTCATGATTGACTAATCTGTCCTTCAAAGGGTTGAAACAGAGGTCGCCGGCAATAGTCAGTGCCATTGTCAATTCAGGAGAAGCAACAAAGGCATAAGTATTCGGATTACCATCCGCACGCTTGGCAAAGTTACGGTTAAAGGAAGTCACGATTGAATTTTTCCGTGTCGGGTCATCGGTATGACGTTTCCACTGACCAATGCAAGGACCACAGGCATTTGCCATAATCGTTGCACCGATCTGTTCAAAAGTCTCAATCATTCCGTCTCTTTCGGCGGTAGCGCGAATCTGTTCTGAGCCCGGATTTACAATCAACGGAGAAGCAACACTCAGATTCTTTTCCGCTACCTGTTTTGCCAAAGAAGCAGCACGACTCAAATCCTGATAAGAGGAGTTAGTACACGAACCAATCAGTCCGACTTCCATTTTACGAGGATAACCGTTCAACAATACTTTTTCCGCAAACTCGGAGATAGGAGTAGCCGCATCCGGCGTGAAAGGTCCATTAATATAAGGTTCAAGTTCGGACAAGTCGATTTCAATGACACGGTCGTAATATTTTAAAGGTTCATCCGTCACAACTTCGTCGGCACGGAGATCAGCTTCCACAGACTCTGCCAAATCGACAATACGATCTCTTCCGGTAGCTCGTAAATAAGTCACCATACGCCCGTCGAAAGGGAAAAGTGAAGTAGTAGCTCCTACTTCCGCTCCCATATTACAGATAGTAGCTTTTCCGGTAGCGGAAAGTGATTCGGTTCCCGGACCGAAATATTCAATGATTGCATTAGTGCCTCCCTTTACGGTCAATATTCCTGCCAGCTTCAAAATAACATCTTTCGGAGATGTCCAGCCGCTTAGTTTTCCGGTCAAATGAACACCTATAATTTTCGGCATTTTCAATTCCCACTCCATACCTGTCATTACGTCTACGGCGTCTGCACCGCCTACACCGATAGCCACCATACCCAAACCACCGGCATTAGGTGTATGTGAGTCTGTTCCTACCATCATGCCGCCAGGAAAAGCATAGTTCTCGAGTACTACCTGGTGAATGATACCCGCTCCCGGTTTCCAAAAACCAATGCCATAACGGGAGGATACGTCGCGGAGGAAATCATACACTTCTTCGTTTGTTTTAGTCGCAGTAAGTATATCCTCTTTTGCGCCCTTATAAGCCTGTATCAAGTGGTCACAGTGTACGGTAGAAGGCACAGCCACCTTTTCCTTGCCCGCATTCATAAATTGGAGCAAAGCCATTTGGGCAGTTGCATCCTGCATAGCCACGCGGTCAGGACGAAAGTTTACGTAGTCTTCTCCTCTCTTGTAGTCTTTCACATCGGCGGCATCATAAAGATGCGCATACAGAATTTTCTCGGCTAACGTCAGGGGGCGTTTCAAGATCCCCCGCACATGTTCTACTTTCCCTTTATAGGCGCTGTAGAATGCTTCTAGCATAGTCATATCATATACCATATTACTTTTTGTTTTTTTAGTCTATCTATTAAAATAACGAACGGCGTTCGAGGATTGTTTAACAAAATGAAATATTTTTTCTATCCAAAAAGAAGATTCGTTACCTTTGCACCTATTATGAATAATAATTCGAAAAGCCCGGTCTCCGACCTTCAGTACCAGCAACTCCTGCTACGCATGGAGTATGAATACGAGAAAGAGGAATTCAAGCGACAAACCGAAACAATGGGTATTGCCCGTAAAGTGAAACGCGGTCTGTGCTGGTATCCCGTCTCTCCCGGTCGAAGCTACTACAATTCTCTGAATCAACTTGTAATAGATATTACACGGACCGAAAATAAAGAGATAGAACACTCTTTCGAGTTTGGTCGCCCCGTCTGTTTTTTCCACCAGTCTTTCGACGGAAAAGTGAAATATATGAATTTTATTGCTACCGTCAGTTACGCAGACGAAGAAAGAATGGTAGTGGTTTTACCTGGTGCAGGGGCAGTTATAGAGTTACAAGCGGACAGTTCATTAGGTATACAACTTTATTTTGATGAAACATCCTACCGGACAATGTTCGAAGCATTAGAAGATGCAATCCGAGCCAAAGGTAACCGCCTCTCAGAACTGCGTGATATCTTGCTGGGAACGCAAAATCCCGGATTCCGTGAATTATACCCTGTCCGTTTTCCATGGCTGAACAGTACACAGGAGACAGCCGTCAACAAAGTATTATGCACGCGTGATGTCGCCATTGTCCACGGCCCTCCGGGAACAGGAAAAACAACCACGCTCGTCGAAGCGATTTATGAAACGCTGCACCGGGAACCGCAAGTACTTGTCTGCGCTCAAAGCAACACTGCTGTAGACTGGATAAGTGAAAAACTGGTAGACCGTGGCGTACCAGTTCTCCGCATCGGCAACCCTACACGAGTAAATGATAAAATGTTATCATTTACTTACGAGCGCCGTTTCGAAAGCCATCCCGCCTATCCCGAGCTTTGGGGAATCCGAAAATCAATCCGTGAAACGGGCAGCCGGATGCGCAAAGGTAGTTATTCCGAACGGGAGGGTATGCGCAGCCGCATGAGCCGCCTCCGTGACCGTGCTACTGAACTGGAAATACAAATTAACACCGACCTTTTCGACAGTGCCCGTGTAATTGCTTCAACATTGGTCAGTAGTAACCACCGCCTACTCAACGGCCGACGTTTCCCTACCCTGTTTATAGATGAAGCTGCCCAAGCACTCGAAGCAGCCTGCTGGATTGCCATTCGCAAAGCTGACCGAGTGATTCTTGCCGGAGACCACTGTCAACTCCCTCCTACTATCAAATGTATCGAAGCCGCCCGTAGCGGACTGGATCACACACTAATGGAGAAAGTGGTACATAAGAAACCTTCTGCTGTCTCACTGCTCAAAATGCAATACCGAATGCACGAATCAATCATGCGTTTTCCTTCCGAATGGTTTTACCACGGAGAATTGGAAGCTGCACCGGAAGTGCGTTACCGGAGCATTCTCGATTTCGACACGCCTATGAACTGGATAGATACCTCTGAAATGGATTTTCATGAGGAATTTGTAGGTGAGAGTTTCGGACGCATCAATAAACAGGAAGCCAACCTGCTTCTCCAGGAATTGGAGGCATACATCAACCGGATCGGAAAAGCAAGAATATTGGACGAAAAGATTGATTTCGGATTGATTTCGCCTTATAAAGCACAAGTACAATATCTAAGGAGTAAAATTAAAGTAAGCAGCTTTCTACGTCCTTTCCGTAGCCTTATCACGGTCAACACAGTAGACGGCTTTCAAGGACAAGAACGGGATGTTATCTTTATCAGCCTTGTTCGTGCAAACGAGGACGGACAAATAGGATTTCTGAACGACCTGAGGAGGATGAACGTGGCTATCACCCGTGCCCGTATGAAACTGGTCATTCTCGGAGATGCCGTCACACTTACCAAGCATCCTTTTTATAAGAGATTGATGTCATTCATAAAAAAAGAGGATTATGAGTAATCCTCTTTTTATCAAAGCCCCTTTTCTCACGAGAAAGAACTTTTTTAACACAAACAAAACAAACAATGTTTTCTGTCTTATATACCCTTTTTATCTTTCGCCACATCAGACTCAAGTCTTGGAATTAAAAATTCGAGATATTCTATCAATCGGCTTTTTCTTACCAGCAAAGAACTGTTGGTCTAACAAACACTTATAAACAGATATTGGGATATAGGAAATATATATATTTTACGTTCTTATTCCGGTATTTCATTTTTATAGTAGTTCTTCATTATTGCAACTTGTTTTATTTTGTTGCCACAAAGATAACAACAAACTTGCATTATTTCTCTATAAAGACGGGGATATTTTGAAAAAAAGACGGAAAGAGTGTTTCTTCCCGTCTTTTTACGACATATATATTCAATCTGATTAGTTATTTTCAGGGCGAAGTTTGCGTACTGTTACAGCAGTCTGCCACATCTCGCTTTCGCGCAATGCTTTCAGTTCCACTTCCAGTTTCTCACGATAATCCGGTTTAGAGTTGGAATCAATAGAAATCTGTGCTTCGTTACCAGTCTTAACGCTGTGATACAACTTTTCAACTACCGGTTTGATAGCATCGTGGAAGGGCCCCATCCAGTCGAGGGCACCACGTTGAGCAGTAGTAGAACAATTAGCGTACATCCAGTCCATACCGTTCTTTGCAAACAACGGCATCAAGGACTGAGTCAGTTCTTCCACTGTTTCGTTGAATGCTTCAGAAGGAGTGTGACCGTTTTCACGCAATACTTCGTATTGTGCCAACAGCAAACCTTGGATTGCACCCATTAGCGAACCACGTTCACCTGTCAAATCGGAAGTAGCTTCTCGTTGGAAAGTTGTTTCGAACAGATAACCAGAACCGATACCAATGCCCAAAGCGATTGTCTTTTCATAAGCTTTGCCCGTAGCATCCTGATAGATAGCGTAAGAAGAGTTCAGGCCACGACCTTCGAGAAACATAGTACGCAATGAAGTACCTGATCCTTTAGGTGCGACCATGATTACATCGATATCAGCAGGAGGAACTACACCTGTACGATCGTTCCAAGTGATAGCAAAACCATGAGAGAAATAAAGAGCTTTTCCTGCAGTCAGATAAGGCTTGATAGTAGGCCATACAGACATTACTGCTGCGTCAGACAACAGACACATTACGATAGTACCTTTCTCGCAAGCTTCTTCAATGCCGAACAAAGTCTCGCCCGGAACCCAGCCGTCTGCTACTGCTTTATCATATGTTTTTCCCGGACGTTGACCAACGATAACATTGAAACCGTTATCACGCAGGTTCAATGCCTGACCGGGACCTTGTACACCATAACCGATTACAGCGATTGTTTCATCTTTCAATACTTCACGAGCCTTTTCCAAAGGAAATTCGTCACGGATTACTACATTTTCAATAGTACCGCCAAAATTCAACTGTGCCATTTTCTTTTTTGTTTTTAGTTTTGGGGACTTACGCCACCCGTTATTAATTGATTTTATATTCTATGTTATTCAAATATCACTTTCGAACGGCAAACGACTTCACTACCGTTTTTCTTCACTTCTACATGAAACTCGTTTGAATTAGCCTCGTCGCAGAAAAAAGAGAGTTCATCACCGAAATAACTTTCGGCTACGTATGCCATTTCAAAGCGGCGGATTCGTTTCGTCTTGTACAAGTCAATCGGAAACAAATCAAGGATATGCTCGATATAGCGGATACTATTTACATGACCGTTAATGTCAATGTCACTGTACTTTGCCGTCAGGGTAGCTACCGGCCGGTCGCTCGTCACTTTGATGCGCGAAGGTTTTTCAATAGGGCAAGGTTCGTCACATACGTAGTCTACGATACTTCCTCCGTGTAAGGTCAGCAAATCTGCCGGTTTGCGGGTATTGAGACTAATCATTGCCCATACAGAACGTGCGTATCCGATCTTTTTCCCATCTTTATTAATAATAGCGAAATTACGGTCAGTAAACAGACGATAGACATTTTCCACCCATGTCTGAACCGAGAAATTCTCGTATTGATAAGGCATTTCGTCTAATTCTACAGCCAGGCGCGAGAGCACCCATGTGTAGTTATCTTCGTTCAGTGTCGCAATACCAAAGCCACGGTCACTTGCATGAAAACCTGCACAATTCAGTAGATGATTTCCCAACACCCCCATAGTCAGGCGACCGTTAAAGTCTACATGGAAAGGTTCCGCCACAAACTGATAAGTTCCTATTTTATTTTCTTCACTCATTATTCCTGTAGGTTTTTACTTTCGTTATATTTTGCCTCCCGTCCGTCGAGGAACTCATTCACCCGTTCAAAACAACTGGTGGTAATCGCCACACGCCCCGAACGAACAAACTGCAAAACACAATTCAATACCCGGAGTTCACCGTAAAGCGAGGTTATATCTTCACTCATCCCGTTCTTCTCAACAATGGAAAATACCGGATTTACTTCCACTATACGAGCATTGTATCGACGGATTAACTTGGACGCTTCCGGATTCTCCTGAAAAGCAGGAGTAGACACCTTATATAATGCGATTTCATGGAAATATATTTCATCTTCCGTGAAGTAATGCGCCTGAATCACGTCGATTTTCTTCTCTATCTGTTTCACTACCTTCTCAATAGTGTCCTTATCTGTCCAAGCTGTGATTGTATATTTATGCACACCTTTGATAGATGAAGCAGAAACATTCAAACTTTCGATATTGATCTGCCGACGGGTAAATACAGCCGTCACCTGATTCAGCAATCCGGCAATATTCTCAGAATGAACAATGATTGTATATAATATTTTATCACTCATAACTTTAAATTTTAAATACGAACTCTCAACTTCCCCTAACATTCCAACAACATTTGATTCACCGAACCGCCCGGAGGAGTCATCGGCAATACGTTGCCTTCTTCTATTACGCAAGCTTCAAGCAGGAACGGTCCGTCCGTTGCCAGCATTTCATCGATAGCCACTTTCAATTCTTCACGGGAATAGACACGTTTGGAAGGAATGTCATATGCGGAAGCTATTTTCATGTAGTCCGGATTCAACATCGGAGTAAATGAATAACGGCGGTTGAAGAACATAGCCTGCCACTGACGCACGTTTCCGAGGAAGTTATTATTCAGGCAGATGATTTTCACCGGAGCTTTCTGTTCCATGATAGTTCCGAGTTCCTGGATATTCATTTGAAGTCCGCCGTCTCCCATAAACACGCAGACGGTACGCTCCGGTGCACCGAAAGTGGCTCCGATAGCTGCGGGAAGTCCGAACCCCATTGTTCCAAGCCCTCCGGAAGTAATAATACTGCGTTCCTTCGAATATTTAAAGTAACGAGCAGATATCATCTGGTTCTGACCGACATCCGTCACCAATACTGCTTCATGGTGGGTTGCCTCACTTACGGCACGTGCTACTTCGCCCATGGTCAGTGAATCCGTAGCCGGATAAAGTTCGGGACGAATTACTTTTTCTTCCTCCACCTTCTCATATTCTTTAAAACTATCGTTCCATTCGGTATGCTTGTTCTCTTTTAGTAATCCGGTTACGGCAGCTAATGTATTTTTGCAATCTCCCAGAACAGCGATATCTACTTTCACGTTTTTATTTACTTCCGCAGGATCTATATCAAAATGGATTACTTTTGCCTGTTTGGCATAAGTAGCCAGATTACCTGTCACACGATCATCAAAACGCATACCGACAGCAATCAGGACATCACATTTGTTGGTATTGATGTTCGGACCTAAATTACCATGCATTCCCAGCATACCTTTATTCAAAGGATGATCGGTAGGCAAAGCGGAAAGTCCGAGCAATGTACATCCGGCAGGCATATCAGCTTTTTCAATAAAGGCTCTCAGTTCACTTTGTGCATTTCCGAGTTCTACCCCCTGTCCTACCAATACAAGCGGACGTTCGGCATTATTTATCAGTTCGGCGGCTTCCTTCACAGAATCTTCATCGGTATCAGGCACCGGAACATAACTGCGTATAAAATCCAGCTTCGCCGGCTCGTATTTTGTCTTTGCATTCTGTGCATCTTTGGCGAAGTCCAATACTACCGGACCGGGACGACCGCTACGGGCAATATAGAATGCACGTGCCACCGCCCAAGCTACATCTTCTGCACGGCGAATCTGATAACTCCATTTAGCGATAGGCTGGGTGATACCTACCAAGTCGACTTCCTGAAAAGCGTCTGTTCCGAGAAAACCCGTCCCTACCTGTCCGGCAATAACTACGATAGGTGTACTGTCTATCATTGCATCGGCAATACCGGTGATTGTATTCGTTGCTCCGGGACCGCTTGTCACCAGACAAACACCTACCTCACCCGATACGCGGGCAAAACCTTGCGCTGCATGAGCAGCTCCCTGTTCGTGGCGAACCAAGATATGGTTCAATGTATTTTGATGATCGTACAAAGCATCGAATACCGGCATGATAGAACCTCCGGGATAACCGAAGATAGTAGTCACTCCCTGATGTTCCAAGGAACGCATCAATGCTTCCGCACCTGTTATTAAGTCTTTACTCATTCTTTATTTATATTGAAGATGAATATCAGTCGATGATTCTCACTGCTCCCTTATCGGCGGAACTTACCATGCTGGCGTATGCTTTCAGACTCTTTGGCACGTAACGGTCGCGAGTGACGGGAGTCATCGGGCGTGCAGCCAGTTCTTCATCTGTTAATCGCACGTTAATCGTCCGGGCGGGAATGTCAATTTCGATAATATCTCCGTCTACAATTTTTCCGATATTACCTCCGGCAGCCGCTTCGGGAGATATATGTCCGATACTCAATCCGGAAGTTCCACCACTGAAACGTCCATCGGTAATCAAAGCACATTCTTTGCCGAGGTGACGAGATTTTATATAAGAGGTAGGATACAACATTTCCTGCATACCGGGGCCACCCTTCGGACCTTCGTGCGTAATGACGACAACATCGCCACTGACGACTCGGCCCTCAAGGATACCTTCACAGGCTGCTTCTTGCGAATCAAAGACTTTGGCAGGTCCGGTGAATTTCCAGATACTTTCGTCCACACCTGCTGTTTTTACTACGCAACCATCTTGTGCGATGTTTCCTTTCAATACCGCCAGTCCGCCATCTTTGCTATAAGCGTGTTCGAAATCACGGATACACCCATTAGTGCGGTCTGTATCCAACTCTTTATAGTACATACCTTGCGAACCGAGTACAAGATTAAATTTATTTGCAGCTGCACTCGAATATTTCCTGATTGCTTTTTCGCTCACATTCGGGCTGGTGATTGAATATTCGTCGATAGCTTCCCCCAGCGTCATTCCATCTACCCGGCGAACGGAAGTATCCACCAAACCGGCTTTCGCCAGTTCATCCATAATAGCGATGATACCACCGGCACGGTTTACATCCTGAATATGATATTTCTGTGTATTCGGAGCTACTTTGCAGAGACAGGGAGTTTTGCGTGAAAGCATATCTATATCATCCATTTTAAAATCAACTTCCGCTTCGTGAGCTACCGCCAACAGGTGAAGAACCGTATTGGTAGAACCTCCCATTGCTATATCCAATGTCATAGCGTTCAGGAATGCCTGCCGGGTGGCAATGCTACGGGGAAGTATACTCTCGTCTCCTTCTTCATAGTATTTCATAGCGTTTTCTACAATCAGTTTGGCTGCATCTTTGAAAAGCTGTGTTCGGTTTTCGTGAGTAGCTACAATAGTTCCGTTGCCCGGCAACGCCAAACCGATTGCTTCATTGAGACAGTTCATAGAGTTAGCAGTAAACATGCCGGAACAACATCCGCAAGTAGGACAAGCATTTTGTTCGATATTCGCTACTTCCTGATCGCTTACGCTTTCATCGGCCGATTTAATCATCGCATCAATCAGATCGAGGTGCTGACCGTTCCATTCGCCAGCTTCCATTGGCCCGCCTGATACGAACACGGTAGGAATATTCAGACGCATAGCCGCCATTAACATACCCGGAGTGATTTTATCACAGTTGCTGATACATACCATTGCATCCGCCTTATGTGCATTGACCATATATTCCACGCTGTCCGCAATGATGTCACGTGAAGGAAGTGAATAAAGCATTCCGTCATGCCCCATAGCAATACCATCATCGATAGCTATTGTATTAAACTCCGCAGCGAAGCATCCCAGCTTTTCAATTTCCGCCTTCACCTGCTGACCGATTTCATGTAGATGTACATGCCCCGGAACAAACTGTGTGAATGAATTTACGATCGCTATAATGGGTTTTCCCATCTGATTCTTCTTCATACCGTTGGCTGCCCACAATGCACGGGCTCCCGCCATCCGACGACCTTGCGTACTAAACGAACTGCGTAATTGCTTTTTCATTTCAATCTATCTTTTAATTAAAGAGCCTCCCTCACACAAGTGAGAAAGGCTCTAAATTCTATCTTTTATGGTACGAACACATACAACACAAAACCTTTCTCACGCTCTTGATGGGACCACCACGACGCGAATAATATGCAAAACTGCTAGGTTAATAGATGTATGTAACATATTCATATCTTCTTTTCTTTATTTTCGTGATGCAAAGGTAAGGGCTTTTTTATTATCTCCAAACAAATCGAAGAAAAAAATCACTCAAAAACTAAAAATTGTAAGATAAGAGCGGCATTATTTCTCTATTTTATCACTTAACAGTTGAATTTGCAACTATTATCCAACCGTACACTTCTTCCCGTCTTTCTGACAAAAGCACTTAATAATCTGAAATTTACCTTCCCCATACCGGAGAGCAAGCAAATAATTCGTATCTTTGCCCACCTATCTTTTTAGGAATTTATTAATTTAGAAATAAAAATATCAAATGGAAACAGCAGAAAACAAGTACATTACCGTTGCATACAAACTATATACAATGGAAGATGGAGAAAAAGAATTGTTCGAAGAAGCAAAAGCTGAACATCCTTTTCAATTCATTTCAGGCTTAGGTACAACTCTCGAAGACTTCGAAAACCAGATAACTTCTCTTGCCAAAGGTGATAAATTCGATTTTACCATTCCGGCAGATAAAGCATACGGACAATATGACGAACAACACGTTATCGACCTTCCGAAACATATCTTCGAAATTGACGGTAAATTCGATAGCGAACACATCAAAGAAGGTAACATCGTACCTTTGCAGACTGGCGATGGCCAGCGTGTGAACGCCAGCGTAGTGGAAATCAAACCGGACGTTGTAGTAGTTGACCTCAATCACCCGTTGGCCGGTGCCGACCTGATTTTTGAAGGTGAAATCATCGAAAGCCGTCCTGCTACTAACGAAGAAATTCAGGAACTGATTAAATTGATGAGTGGCGAAGGCTGCGGTTGCGGATGCGACAGTTGCGGTGGCGGCTGTGGTGACAATGAATGTGACGACTGTGGCTGCGAAGGCGGCCACTGCCATAAGTAAGAATTCACCGCCATTACCCAATGGTAAATAAATAAGAAATGGAGAATGAACTCATACAGTTTCATTCTCCATTTTTCTTTTCTAATGATCTAATTTTCCATTCAACATCCCTTATGCGTCATGATATCCAACACCATTTTATCCGTCTCATTCATGGCTTGCGAACCGATTCTTGTTAGATTACGGATGCTCTGATCTACATCTTCGTCGATAATTCCTTCAACGGAAGTCACGCAACGGTCTTCCATTGCCATAATTGCTGATAATACGGCTGTTGAAACTCCTGTGGTTACTTTCAGAGCGCAGCTTGGCTTCGCCCCGTCACAAATCATTCCCGTCAGATTGGCAATCATATTTTGGACAGCGAAAGCTACTTGGTTGTAGTTTCCTCCCATCAGCCACGTAATCCCGCAACTGGAGCCGGTGGCAGCTACCACACAACCGCACAGGGCAGAAAGACGTCCCAAACTTTGTTTGATATAAATTACGGTGAGGTGACTTAACATTAAAGCACGAATAAGTTCTTCTTCTGTCTTACCGTTCTCCTCGGCAAAGACAACAACGGGAAGTGTGGCGGATATTCCCTGATTGCCACTGCCTGAGTTACTCATTACAGGGATCATTGCACCTGCCATACGTGCATCACAAGCAGCCGAAGTATAAGAAAGAATATGGGAGAAAACACTGTCACCCATGACTTTATGTTCATAAGTTCCACGCAGCATCTTTCCGAGGGAGTGTCCGTAGTTGCCTTTAAAAGCTTGTTCGGCTGCCGCTTTATTGAGGCGGGCTGTATCGAGGATAAAGCGTATTTCATCCAAAGGAGCTGTCAGGGCAAAATCATAAACTTTGTAAAGATTCAGTTCGGGAGAGGTTTCTTCTTCCTCCTCGGCGGTAGCCTGCTGCTTGTCGAGCAGTACATTTTCGTTCATCGCTATATATATAAAGGTAGTATGTCCGCCGGAAATCACGGCTTTCGCAGTTTTGTCACCGGACTTACAAATTACTTCGATATACAGTTTTTCCGTAATATCTTCCTTTAAAGAAATACGAATTCTTTTTTCTGCAATAAATTGTTTACCCTGTTCCACCGCTTCCGGAGTACAGTCTCTCAACACCTCCAGTTGATAAGCTGACCGACCGATCAATGCACCCAAAGCAACGGCAATAGGAAGTCCCACCATGCCTGTGCCAGGAATACCTACTCCCATTGCATTTTTTAAGATATTGGCACTCAATAACACTTCAATTTTTTCGGGCTTCACGCCCAATGTCTCTGCTGCTTTGGCTACACAAAGTGCCACAGCAATAGGTTCCGTACACCCAATAGCCGGAATTACTTCTTTTTTTATCAGCTCTATAATTTGCTGTCTTTCAGATTCAATCATGCACTTCTTTAGTTTTGTTCCTACAAAAATAGGAAATTCTTTTTTATCATACATTCAATAATGAACAAATAAATTTCCATATTGTTATTACTCCTCGTGAGAACCAAACTTTAACTGAAAGAATAAGTAGAAAAATGAAAGCAAAACACGTGATTATCTATTTACTGCTGGTTATTGTTACATCTTCTTGCATTCGCGACGAAGCTCCCAATGCAGAAGCAGACATTCTAAGTTGCCGGTTACCGGGAATAACAATGACGACTAGTCCTATCATCAATAATAATTCCGTAACCCTATTTGTCACTCCAGGAACGAATATCTCCGCCCTTGCACCGGAATTTACACTTACTTCGGGAGCTACGATCACACCCGCCAGTGGTACAGAACGCAATTTCAATTCGCCGCAGGAATATCAAGTGACAGCCGCTGACGGAATTTGGAAAAAGACTTATGCCATATCGGTCATTGATACGGAACTTGCAACAATTTACAATTTCGAAGATACCATCAGCGGAAAGAAATACTACATATTTGTGGAAAGGGAAAATGATAAGGTCATCATGGAATGGGCCAGCGGTAATGCCGGTTACGCCATGACCGGAGTAGCTAAAACGGCCGACGACTACCCTACTTTCCAAATAGCAAACGGAAAAAATGGAAAATGCCTTTCGCTCGTGACACGCAGTACCGGATTTTTTGGCGGATTGGTCGGAATGCCTATTGCCGCCGGCAACTTGTTTATCGGTTCATTCGACGTGAACAATGCCATGAGCAATCCCTTGCAAGCAACGAAGTTCGGCCTTCCTTTCCGGCACGTGCCGACTTATCTGGCAGGTTACTATAAATACAAGGCGGGAGACCAGTTCACCGAAGGCGGCAAACCTGTCGAAGGGAAACGTGATATATGCGATATATATGCTATCATGTACGAAACGAGCGTATCCGTCCCCACTCTCGATGGGACGAATGCATTCACCAGTCCTAACCTAGTTTCTATGGCACGTATCAAAGACGCCAAGGAAACAGACGAATGGACTTACTTTAAACTCCCGTTCACAACCCTTCCGGGAAAATTCATCGACAAGGAGAAATTGACAATGGGAAAATATAATATATCTATCGTATTTACATCCAGTCTGGAAGGAGACCACTTCAACGGAGCTATCGGAAGCACCTTATTAATTGATGAAGCTGAATTGATTTACCGCTCGAACTTGGACCATTAAACCATAACGACTTTATACCGACAATGAAGATGAAAATTTATCCATACCTATTTAGTTTGCTTGCCTGTATCGGAATAGCGCTACCCGGCTATTCACAGGTCGATAGAAACAAGACCCTTATCCGTTCCGCCCTTCACGGACTGGAATACGAAATAAAAGCGGGATTCAGCATTGGCGGCACAGCTCCGTTCCCTCTTCCGGTGGAGATTCGCTCTATCGATGGTTACAATCCGACACTTGCTATCAGTATCGGAGGAGAAGTAACAAAATGGTTTGCCGTTCAGAACAAGTTAGGTGTTATTGTAGGACTACGGCTCGAAAATAAGGCAATGACTACCAACGCCACCGTAAAGAACTACGGTATGGAAATTCTGGGACAGGGAGGTGAAAGAATCAGCGGCGTATGGACAGGAGGCGTAAAAACAAAAGTACACACTGCCGGACTCACCATTCCTCTAATGGCTACTTATAAACTGAACAATCGCTGGAACATAAAAGCCGGTCCTTATTTCTCATACATCCTTTCAAGAGAATTTTCGGGACATGTATACGATGGTTATTTACGTGAAGACAACCCGACGGGACCTAAAGTAGAGTTTACCGACAACAAGGTTGCCACTTACGACTTTTCGAACGATTTGAGACATTTCCAATGGGGATTACAGGCAGGTGCCGGATGGAGAGCCTTCAAACACCTCAATATATATGCTGATCTCACCTGGGGACTGAATAATATCTTTAAAAATGATTTTCATACCATCACTTTTGCAATGTATCCGATTTACCTCAATATCGGATTCGGATATGCGTTTTAATAAACAAGTAACAATTATTGCTGAATTACATTCCCAAAAGAATATATCGGAAGAAGAATGCCTGAAGTTACTACTGGATTTCCGACGAAAGCACCTATGCATCAACCGGACTAACTATTGCAGTATCACCGGAGTAAACAAAACACATGCCATACTCCAATTGAACTCTTTCATCGAAAAAGGAATGATCCATAGATATGGAAGCGGAAAAGCAGTAGTATATATTCAGGGATAAAATTAGTCGTTACCGGATTCTTCCACCTGCTTCACTCCGGAATAAGTAACCTTTACGGTCTGTTGCAATGTAGCTACTTTTACATTGATATTCATAGTGAGAGCTCCACTTTCCACTGTTCCTTCTACTGTGGTGGCACAAGTGCCGAGAGCGGCAGCATCTCCCGAAAAAGTCAAATTCTGTTGACCTGTGAAAGTCGAGGCGTCAGTCTCTTTTTTCACCGTACATTTGTCTATTACAATATCGCCGAACTTCATGATCGTTCCGTTGAGAAACAATTCAAATTCTTTCAGTTCCATTTTTACTTCCGTATCGCTGACCTGGGAAATGGTGATAAACTTGGCTATCCCATTGCCAATCACTGTTTCCTGATCGGAATTATCCGGCTTCATTGATATATCCAGATTACCCCAATAAGTGCCCACTACATCAGGAGCTGTAACGACTGCTTCTTCTTCAGGAGGATTATTACCACTTATATCATTATCATCATCACTGCTACAAGCTGTAAAGAGAGCGACTGAACAGATTAATGCCCATAAATACAATAGATTCTTTTTCATACATTGTTGGTTTAGTTATTAAATAATCGTCAATTATAAACTAAAAAGGAGAAAAAAGGTTCAATTTGGTTCGTTTTTTGAAGATATTTTGAGATCGCAACATTCTTACCGAAAACTTTGTTATATTTGCATAGAGTAATTTTAAAAAAGCCACAACTATGTTTAATTCATTTGGCAATATCTTTCGACTCACAAGTTTCGGTGAGTCTCATGGCAAAGGAGTTGGTGGAGTAATTGACGGATTTCCCTCCGGAATTACTATCGACGAAGAATTTGTACAACAAGAGTTGAATCGCCGCCGTCCGGGACAATCTATCCTGACCACCCCACGTAAGGAGGCTGATAAAGTCGAGTTCCTTTCCGGCATTTTTGAAGGAAAATCAACCGGATGTCCCATCGGTTTCATCGTATGGAATGAAAATCAACATTCCAACGACTATAATAATCTGAAAAACGTATACCGCCCTTCACACGCCGATTACACTTACACCGTAAAATACGGAATACGCGATCATCGCGGCGGCGGGCGATCATCGGCACGCGAAACGATTTCGCGTGTGGTGGCCGGTGCGCTGGCTAAACTGGCACTTCGTCAATTAGGAGTCAGCATTACCGCTTATACCTCACAAGTAGGCGCTATCAAGTTGGAAGGCAGTTATTCAGATTACAACCTCGACCTGATAGAAACTAACGACGTGCGTTGCCCTGACCCTGACAAAGCAAAGGAAATGGCAGACCTTATATACAAAGTAAAAGGCGAAGGTGATACAATCGGCGGTACGCTGACCTGCGTTATCAAAGGATGTCCTATCGGACTGGGGCAACCCGTTTTCGGTAAGTTGCACGCTGCACTGGGCAATGCTATGTTAAGTATCAATGCCGCCAAAGCATTCGAATATGGCGAAGGATTCAAAGGACTGAAAATGAAAGGTTCCGAACAGAACGATGTTTTCTACAATAACAACGGACGGATTGAAACACATACCAACCACTCCGGAGGTATTCAAGGAGGACTCAGCAACGGACAGGATATCTACTTCCGTGTTGTATTCAAACCGATAGCCACTCTGCTAATGGAACAGGAAACGGTCAATATCGATGGAATCGACACAACACTGAAAGCCCGTGGACGCCATGACGCCTGCGTACTGCCCCGTGCTGTGCCTATCGTCGAAGCAATGGCCGCTATGACTATACTTGATTATTATTTGCTGGACAAAGCCACCCAGCTTTAATTATTATCTTTATATGAACGAAATTCAGAAATACATCGCAGCAAACGAACCTCAAATAATGGAGGACTTGTTCAGCCTCATCCGTATTCCCAGTATCAGCGCCCTGCCCGAACATCATGACGATATGCTGGCATGTGCCGAACGCTGGGCACAGTTATTACTCGAAGCGGGAGTGGATGAAGCATTGGTAATGCCCTCCCAAGGCAATCCGATTGTCTTTGCACAGAAGATTGTGGACCCAGACGCAAAAACCGTATTAGTTTACGCACACTATGACGTGATGCCTGCCGAACCACTCGAATTATGGAAAAGCCAACCATTCGAACCGGAAATACGGGACGGATATATCTGGGCACGCGGAGCAGATGATGACAAAGGACAGTCTTTCATCCAGGTGAAGGCTTTCGAATATCTCCTTAAAAACGGGTTATTGAGGAATAACGTGAAGTTTATCTTCGAAGGAGAAGAAGAAATCGGTTCTCCCAGCCTAGAGGCATTCTGTGAAGAACATAAAGAGTTGCTGAAAGCGGACGTTATCCTTGTTTCGGATACCAGTATGTTGGGTGCCGACCTTCCGTCATTAACCACCGGCCTGCGCGGACTGGCTTATTGGGAAATCGAAGTAACAGGACCGAACCGCGACCTGCATTCCGGACACTTCGGAGGTGCGGTAGCCAATCCTATCAATGTGCTTTGCCGGATAATCAGTAAGGTGACGGATACAGACGGAAGAATCACCGTCCCCGGATTTTACGATGACGTGGAAGAAGTACCGCAAGCTGAACGTGAAATGATAGCCCATATTCCTTTCGATGAAAAGAAGTATAAGGAAGCAATCGGCGTAAAAGAACTTTTCGGAGAGAAAGGATACAGTACACTGGAACGCAATAGCTGCCGTCCGTCTTTTGATGTATGCGGCATTTGGGGCGGGTATACGGGAGAAGGTTCAAAGACCGTGCTCCCTTCAAAGGCTTATGCCAAAGTATCTTGCCGACTGGTTCCGCATCAGGATCATCATAAGATTTCGCAAATGTTCACTGATTACATTCTCAGTATTGCTCCAGAAACAGTTCAAGTGAAAGTAACACCGATGCACGGCGGACAAGGTTATGTCTGCCCGATTTCACTTGCAGCCTATCAGGCAGCCGAAAAAGGTTTTGAAATAGCTTTCGGAAAAAAGCCGTTGGCAGTACGCCGTGGCGGCAGCATTCCTATCATTTCTACTTTTGAACAGGTACTGGGAGTGAAAACCGTACTCATGGGATTCGGTCTGGAATCAGACGCTATCCATTCGCCGAATGAGAACTTCTCACTGGATATTTTCAGGAAAGGCATTGAAGCTGTAGCCGAATTTCATCAGGAATATGCCGGACGGTAAAGTGGACACAAGAACCATTATTATAAACGGTATAAACAAAACGGCGGACAGGCTTACAATCAAGCATCTGTCCACCGTTTTATTTTATAGATAACAAGAAACTACTACATGAGCGGAGTCTCAAAAAGGAACGTAAATGACTCACTATCTTTCAAATCCTTCACCGCATCTCCTGCATAAATCTCTCCCTTCGTCAAAGACAATTTCTTTATACCGGCTTTCGGGCTAAAGTCTATCTTTTTCAAATCAAGCCAAAACAAATTCGGCGTCAATGTGGATTCAAAATAATAGACCTTATTCTTCTGGTCGGAGACGGAACGCCAACGGGTAGAAGAAATATGAGGTTTCTCCGGAGTATTAATGCCAAATGGAACTGAAACATTACGCATCACACTCAGCACACTGGGAACAGCAATTTTTGCATCGGCAGTCTGCGGAATGGCATGAATGTAGAAAGAGGCACGGACAAAACGGTCGCTCGAACGGTTCGTTCCCGGTAACATCTGCAATCCGCCGACTTCTTTCCAGTAATCGTTGATAGCTAACTGGTATTCATACCGAGGAGAATTTGTCATTACCTGATATTCTTTCCCTTCGTGAATGCTTAACTTTCCATCCAGATATTCCAGCACAGCCGTATTGCCTGTTTCGTCGGTGATGGCCATGTGCAAAGTAGATTCCGGTCCTCCATTCGGCATACGGGGAGCGTCAATCCGGAAAGTCTCCTTTTTCAGTTCATCAACGGCCTCACGTACAGTGGCAAAGTTATCAAGCACGTATTGCGTCCAAATACTGATTCCCATTGCCGGACGGATATCACCGGGAAGCGAATAAATAGATTCGGGCAAGAAAAGTAGACTAGCCACCAAGCCCTTTTCATTCATACCGTCGCAAGTTCCTATATCATAACCGGTTGCAATCACACTTCCATACTTGGAAGTCCAGTTCACCGTTTTTTCCTTATTATGCCCAACACGCTGAACGCCACGCGGGAAAACATAGATATTCGACATAATGTCTTCTTTCCAGTCCATTGTACGCCCCGTTATCACCAACTGTTCCGGGCCGAGGTAAACGGCACGTGTACACGCCTCTACCGGCTGTATACTCATCAAAGAGAGAGCAGCCAACATCAATATAACCCCTGTCTGTTTCTTTTTCATATTCTTTTCAAATTAAATAATTGATACTCTTATCTATAATAACAAATATATAACGATTATTGCCGAAAATAAAGATGATTTTAATGAAAATAAGGGATTTGTCCAAAGAAGACTCCCAAAGAGATATTAAATAAATTTAAGACTAATGATTGCAGTTATTCTCATCTTCTATCGTCAAAAAGATAAACATAGAACTATCATGGAAAGAAAACAAACTAAGCGGATTATAATATTCCTTCTTCTATTGCTGGGTATTATATTACCCAATATGGCACAGAAACAAAAGATATGGAAAGCATTTTGCGATAAATGCCGGAGAGAAAAAACCATTGTCGGTGCGCTTCCTTCGCAGTTAGAGAAAGCTCTACGCTGGTCGCCCGGCATTAGTAATGAGCAAAAAGAAGTGATACGTTACATATTATGGAATATGGTTTACGTAGAAGGAGGGACAGCCAATCTCGGAGAAAACAACGATTATCCTGTGAATGTGGGCTCTTTTTTCATCAACCGCTATGAGGTAAGTCAGGATGAATGGTACGTCATTATGGGGGAGAATCCTTCCAACCAACACAGACGTAACTATCCCGTAGATCAAGTTAACTGGTATGACACTCAACGATTCACCCGAAAACTCTCTCAGTTATCCGGCCTCCCCTTCCGTCTGCCGTTCGAAGCAGAATGGGAATATGCCGCACGTGGAGGCTTGAATACCCAAAACTACATTTATGCCGGTAGCGATGACCCGACACAAGTCGCTTGGTTTAAAGAAAAATACTCCAATGAAAACACATATGTATCCAACGATATAGGAACCAAAAAACCCAACGAACTCGGACTTTATGATATGAGCGGAAACATCTACGAATGGTGCATGGACTGGTATGATAAAAAAGTTCCTTTCACCGGAAATATTGATCCTGACCTGAAGGGGATTGATCTGCATAAAGTGCTACGCGGAGGAAGTTATTATACTATCGCCAAATACTGCAAAATCACCAACCGTTATGGAGTCAATCCACTGCGTTGGGACATTGACTACGGATTACGGCTAGTAATATCCTTTCAAGATAACACGGAGGAAAAGAGAGTAGCCCAATAAAAATATTCTACACTAATCATACACATAAAAAATCCCGTATACGTTGTTTTGCATACTCAAACTATCACATATACGGGATTTAAAAGAACAAGCCTTTACCTTGTTTAAACTAATCGTTCATTATAAACAAGCTTAATCGTCAGTAGGAACTTTCATGTTCTCATAAACCTCAATCCATGAGTTCCATTCGGCAGGTGTGTCATTGGTCGCAGCAGTTTTCAGTGTACGATATTTATAGGAAAGATAAAAACGGGTGACTCCGTCTACGGTGATGTATCTGTTTGCCTGCTGGACAGACAATGCTTCATCATCATCAGTTGTACCGGGTAATTGTACTACCTCTATCAATTCTGATTTATAAGGTTTTAGTATAAGAGTATTATATTTGGTACCATCGATATAAGTCAGTTCCTCCTCACCGATTTCCATGATAAGGCTCGACTTGTTTATTAATTCCTCTTCTGCTTTATTGGCACTGTTTTCAATGCCGGCATTCAATCTCACACCCCGTTTCGACAAGGGATATAGAATCTTATTCGCTGATATCTGTGTAGGCTTTGTATCATCTTCCCGCAGCTGAGTGCCCCTCATAAATAATGTCAAAGGACTTTTCTGACTGGTAAAATCATTCTCAATATACACCTTATACAACACCCGCGACTTATCTTTATTCACTTCATAAGGAGTGCAACTGGCAATCCGTAAAGGAATCAGATAAGTGGAATCGGGAGACAATCCCTCGGTCCTAACTTCAATAGGCAACTTTACATAGGGGTCCTGATCGCCAACTTTCATCACCGCAGTATAACTTTTAATCGTATATCTGGAAGGATCCAGTTCTTTCGCGTACTTATCCTCATCCAAGTCAAAGTTATCATGATTATACTTATCAATCAAGTCAGGATCTTTTTCCAACGTTACGGTCACGTCCTGGTCAATAGCCCGTGTACCACCTGCGTAAATGGTTATATATCCAACGGAAACCGGAGTATTCAGCGAATGAGTGACCGGAAACGTCAAGTCCGTTTCACTCAACACATACACCACCTTCTTGTATAGCTCACCTTCAAATATTGAATTTTCATTGCACGCTGTCAATCCCATTAACACGGCACAATACATCATATATTTTGTTATTGATTTCATTCTCATATCAAATTTTAATTTATAGTTCCCGTTAATTATCCCAACCCGGATTCTGATCCATTAATGGCACTTTCCGCAATTCAGCACGGGGAATAGGCAAGAAGACCATTTTCTTATCGGCCACTCTGGTACGTGCAAAAAGATGATTGACCGTTGTTCTTTGGAAAAATTCATCTTCAAACCCGTCCGTATTCATACCTACAATCGGTTCTTTTTCCGTATCCAAATAAATACCCCAACGACGGACATCATAAAAACGTCTGTTCTCGTGAAGGAACTCAATCATGCGTTCTCTCACAATGATGTCAAACATTTTATCAGCAGAACTTAACTCATCGGTAGTCAAGCCCGGCAAACCCGCCCGATAGCGAACCATATTAAAGTATTTCGCCATTTCGTTCATATCGCGAGTATAAGTACCCGTGCTTTCATCGCTGAAAGTCACCGTATGAGATCCGGTCAGATTATTCAATGCTTCTACATACGAAAGTAATATTTCCGCATAACGGATAATGGGGAATGATTTAGGTAATACGGTTGCATCGGTACCACTCCAAGCATCATCATTATGGACATATTTCTTCATCACATACCCGGTCACCGGATAATTGTTGGCGTCACCGGAACCTACCGCTTTATCCTTTCCGGAAGCCCCATAGCCACTCGCACCTTTCCAATAATAGACATAGACATTTTTCTTCACAGCTTCACTTGTAGAAGCACAAGGCCAGAAACAACCGCTAAAACCAATCGATGCATAGAAGCGCGGTTCACGGTTTATATACATATTATAAACACCGCTCTTTAACTGGTATCCGGAGAAAGACTTCACTTCAGAAGTGAATCCGTCTTCCAGATATGGATATTCATCGCTCGAATTGGTACGATCTCTACCATCAACCATATAGTAAGCATCAATAAACTTCTGAGGGACAGCCATTCCATTATATCCTCCCATTAGCCCCACCGGAAAAGCGTGCCGGGTATAACTACGAAGACTACCGGATGTTCTTCCCCATATATATTCCGGATTCTTAGTAGCGGTCGATTCGCCCGTAAACATATCGCTATAAGACTTATAGGGATCAATCCCCACAGCCCCTTCCGGGAAAGTTTTCGTATAATAGTTTACGTCTGATACATTGGTCGGCAATTCCGGCGTGTACTTGTCACTTTTTACGGTATGCAACTCATACATATCCATATCAATTACCCGTTTGGCAGCATGCGCAGCTACCGCCCAACGTTGCTCGTCATAAGTCTGGCTAACATAGGGAACATTGTCCGATTTACGTATCCAACCTCCGAAAGTCGTTTTCGCTGCACTTCCTCCATTGAACAAAGGACTTGCCTGTTGCAACCGTAAGCGAGCAATCAGCGCATACGCAGCTCCGCGTGTAGGACGCCCGAACTGAGATACCGTAACCCGCAAAGGAATATAATTTGCAGCAATTTCCAACTCGTTACAGATATAATCCACTGATTCATCATACGTTGCTCTTTCCTTATTATAGTATGCAGGAGATTCATTCGTATTCATCGGCTCATCTCCCACAAGAACGACAGGACCAAAGTTTTGAAGCAAATTATAATAAGCATAGCCTCTCATAAAATGTGCATAGCCCAGAATCTCGCGTTGTTCTATATTTGTAAGGTCTTTACATTCATTGATTCTACTGAAAATAATATTAACCTTACGAATGATTTTATACATCTGTGCCCAGTTATTCATCGTTCCCAAGTTATCGGGAGTCGTGTGCCCCAAAACAAATGTTACTCCGGGAAATTCGCCCGTGTTCCATTGCACAAAGGCTTCATCCGAACCGGTAACACCCGGTGTATAAGCACCACCCCAGATGGCGCCCTCATCGGGGAAGAAAGCAGCCGTAGCCCATAGATATTTCTGAAGATTCATTTTATTCTGAAAAATAGAATCGTATCCCAATGTATCAGCAAAGTACTCATCCACATTCAAGTAATTGCAGGAGGACAGGCAAAAGTAGAACGCTGTACATAGCGTTATCATTAATCTTTTAAAATATTTCATATCATGCATATTTAGAAATGGATATAGGTTTGAAATGCGTAACGGGCAGGAATAGGATAAACACGCCCCATTTTCTGTGCTTGTTCCGGATCTACTGTTTTCACACCGCTCCAGACTGCCAGATTATATCCCACCAATTGAAAGTCGAATGACTGTATACCCAGTCTTTTTACAAATCCCTTGGTCTTCAGGTTATAGGTTAAGCTAATTTCCTGTAAACGTAAATAGCGCGCATTGTCTTTCCAGAAAGTAGATTTCTTAGTATTATTTTCATTCTTACCATAGGATAATCGAGGGAATGCTGCATTAGGGTTTTCCGTAGAGGGATCTCCTGAATACCAGGCTGGAGTCCAGCGATTTGCCTGAACACCGGCTTCCACAGGTACATTACCTATCTTTTCACCATGGAAAGGAACATATCCCATTTCATATCCATTACCGACTTTAAAATAGGTTGTATTTCCCGTTCCTTTGAACAGACAAGCCAGTGTAAACGATTTGTAACGGAACTCTCCACCGAATCCATACATCAATAACGGATAGTTAGAGTAGGCCAACGGCACTTGGTCGTCTTCCGTTATACGTCCATCACCATTCACATCTTTATATTTAATATCACCCGGACGGACAGTTCCAAACTGCGACGGACTGCTCTCCACATCTTGGTCATCTCTGAACAATCCCAATGCTATGTAACCACGTTGCACTCCATACGGCATACCGCTTATCTGCTGATAGGGATATTTTGGATCAGCCTGTTCCCAGTTCTGCACATCATTCTTCGAATAGGTAAAGTTTCCTCTGATCGTAAATGAGAAGTCTTTGCCTATATCCTGCGAATAAGAAATATTTCCGTCAGCTCCGTAGCTACGCATCTTTCCCACATTACCATAAGGCATGGTGATAATACCCGCGAAATCAGGAACCTGAGTTCTCTGCTGGAAAATACCATTTCGCTGGTCATTGAAATAATCGACCACTAAGGAGAGTTTTTCTTTGAAGAATTTCGCTTCAATACCCACATCCGCTTTGGTTGATTTCTCCCAAGCCAGATTGTCAGCACCTACGATAGACTCGTTCACACCATTGGAATCGCTTCCCCAGCCCGTAGCCGCATTAGAATTAATAATAGTCAGATAAGGGAAGCGTTTATTGGAAATACGGTCGTTACCTACTTGTCCATACGAGAAACGGATTTTAAGAAAATCCAGCCAAGGCACCGCTTTCCGCATGAAATCATAGTTTGTCGGTACCCAACCGATAGCTCCCGAAGGAAAGAAACCGAATTGCTTACCCGGCTCGAAGTTTTCGGAACCTGTATAACCGAAGTTTGCATCAATGAAATAGGTATCTTTAAAACTATAAGTAATTCTTCCAGATACTCCCTGATAACGTTTGGGAATAGCGCTCATACTGTCAGTGATGTCTTTAGTCGCCTTCTCGTCACTCATGTAATAGTAAAGCAAGGCTGTTGTCCTGTGTTTATCATTGAATAACCTTTCGTAATTGGCAGTAAACTCGAAATGATATTTACGCCAATGATTCAATGTCTTACTGAATGTAGCTGCTTGAGCGTCAACTTTCTTTGCCAATTGAAGTTCTCCGGAAGTCGTTCGCCCGATAGCTGAATACATCTCCGGCATTACAAAACGAGTCTCATCATAATATACGTCGCTATTCAACGCGCCCTGTACTTTTACTTTCAATCCTTTCAGAAGAAATGACAAATCCTGGTTCAGAGCGAGAGTCACCATATTTTTGTAAGTCTCGCGAGTAGCCATTCCCGTATGATTAAGCATTACATAAGGTGAATAGGCATCATTGACACCATAAGCCGGAAGTTGTCCTGTTGAAAACCTAGTAGGAATAGTCAACGGTGTCAACATTGACTGAGCATTCCAAAGTAAATCTGTGTTAGCCATTCCCGGCTCTTTTTTATTGGATATAAATCCGTCCAACCCCAAATAGAGGGTGGTTGACTTAGTAACATTGATATCCAAATTGGTTCGATAATTATATGTGTTGTATCCTGTGTCTGCCTTGTAACGGCTGTCAGGGTCTTGAATATATGCTGCCGATTCTTTCGACATACCCATACTCACAAAATAACGGGCAATACTACCACCTCCCTGTGCACTTACATAATAAGTCTGCTGGAAAGAAGTCTTGTGCAGAATTTCGTCTTGCCAGTTTACATCCGGATACAAATCCGGGTCCAATTGATATTGGATTAAATCCATTTCCATAGGAGAATAGAGTTCTTTCTCTCCTGAAACGACTCTGGCTTCATTGGCCAGCTTGGCGTAATCATAAGCTCTCAAATATTTAGGTAACCGCTTCAACTGTGAAATAGTAAAATTGGCACGGGCTGTAATTTTGAGTTTTTCTACTGTTCCCCGCTTGGTCGTTACAAGAATTACTCCGTTAGCACCACGAACACCGTAAACTGCCGTTGCAGAAGCATCTTTTAAAACAGAAAAGCTCTCTACGTCAGCAGGATCGACCTGACTCAAATCGCCTTCCAAACCGTCAATCAATACCAAAGCCGAACTGTTAGCACCAAATGTTCCTATACCGCGAACCCAAAATTCCGAGATATTTTTACCCGGTTCACCACTCGACTGGATAGAGATAACTCCCGGCACTCTACCTCCCAAAGAGTTATTCAGTGAAGTGGCCGGAACAGCAAGGTCACCAATATCCACGCTTGTGATAGCTCCTACTACGCTCACTTTACGCTGGGTTCCCATACCCACCACTACTACTTCGTCCAAAGCAGTAGCAGAAGGAGTCATTTTAAGAACCAGGTTTGTCTGGCTATCGGTAACGAAATACTCTATCTTATCATATCCGATATAATTAACGATCAGCACATCGCCTTTATGTGCCTGAACTTTAAATCTACCATCCAAATCGGTTGTTGTACCTACGCCCGGACGGTCTTTCAAGAATATATTAGCGCCGATAATCGGTTCCTTATCGGACGACTTATCGACAACTATACCCGAAATAGTCAGCGATTTCCCCGCTTTTTGAGCCATGACGCCCAAACAGCATAAAAGTAAAATTTGAATAATATATAATTTTCTCATGTTGAATTAGTGATAAACAGGTTACTGAATAGCAAGTTTTCTAATACACTTATTGTTGGTATCTGCAATGTAAATTGTACCTTCTTCATCCACAGCTACTCCCCAAGGCTCATTAAATAAAGCGTCATCCGGCGTACCGTCTACATAGCCGGCTCTGCCCGGGACACCAATTACAGTACTTACTGCTCCTTCCCGGTCAATCGAACGAATACAATGATTACTGGAATCTGCAATATACATGATTCCGTCTAAGTCGAAACATATCTGTGAAGGGAAATTAAATCGTGCGTTCAAACGTTTTCCGTCCTCATAGCCAGGATCTTCTCTTGCTCCTGCATACAATTCATAATTTCCGGTAGAAAGTTCATAGCGATAAATACAATGCTTGCTCCGATAACAAATATAGAGCACATCCGGATCGAGACTATCAAAACAACAGATAGCATCATAAGTCCAACCCGCATCCAGCCCCGTAGTAACTAGTTCTGCTTCCTTACTCTTAGGATCCATTTTAGCCAAGTTTCCATTTAATGCCTTTATATACACCAGTTTATCTTCCGGATTAACAGCAGCGGATATATATTGGTCTAATGTTACATTCTGCGGTTTCACCTGTTTTTTAGCCCATTGTGTTTCCGGATCAAATTGTAACAAATTACCTCCTTGTACCCAAAGCGGTAAAAAGACTTTCTGCCCTTCTGTTTCAACCATTGGAATAAATGGAGCTGTAATATTTGTAGCTAATGTAGTTACCATATTTTGTTGCTCATTTATCTGGCGTAAACGATAACTGGACCTTTCGCAAACAAATATATTTTTCTCACGATCTACGCAAACAAAATGAGTCAATCCGAACTGAGCTGCCGCCAATGTTCCGTCAACCGCATTTACTTCCGTTCGCGGCGTTCCCGTAATCGTACTTACAGTAACCTGTGTCTTATACGAAAACTGCTGTTCAAAACTGGCTTTATCTTTACCTACTTCTACTGTAATAGTGCAATTATCTCCCGGTTGCCGAGGAGTAATGACATAAATTTTAGTTCCTATGGAACGTACCACTGCCGCTTGTTTTTCATTGTAGAATACTTTTATCTGCGAAAGATCAGTTCCGAAATTCTCTCCATTAATAATAACTTTCGTTGCCATTCCCCCATTTTCAGGGTAAAAAGAGGTTAGTTTAATCGGTTGATTTGGATCATAAGGTTTGCCTGTTGTGCCACCTTCTTCTGAATCACTTTTACATGCTGAAAGAAAGGTTATCAGCATTGCAAATAAAATAGTTACCAAAGATGTTTTTCTCATTACTATTATTTCATTTATTAAATTAATGATCCTATTTAATAGTTTATCAGTTTTTTATCCTATAAAAGGAAGATCAAATAAACTTTTAAACCAAGATCAAAGGTTAACGATTAATCGAAATCCATCAGTTTTTTGGGGACCTGACTGGAATCAATTTTAGAGAATAAGCCTGTTAACACTCCTTTGAAGTATCAACATGTTTGCCTTTGTTTTTGAATTTTCATTTCCAAAATTCATAATTCATAAGATAAGCGGAGGTTTTCTTTTCATAAGCATTTCTTGATTTAGTTAATAAAAAATTAGTCGAATATCCTTTGCTTGTTACTAAGTTCTACTTGAACTTAGGTTATAAATTGAAAAAGAAAGCCCTGTGTTACTCTCACTTGAATAATACGGTAGATATATTAGATCGAAATATAGTCATGGACTATTTTAGGCATGAAAATCACTGGCAAAGTTCACAAAAGAAAAAAAATAATAATAAAACAATTTATTATATATTGTTATATAATAAAATATTGTATATTTGCATTCGAGAATATTAAATATTTGCACAAGATACAAGAAGGCTATATAAAAATAAAAGCAGAGAAAGTACATTTAAACATCCAAATAATATTTAAGGTACTTATTTTTTATTATTTATTACCTTTTACCTAAGTTCAAGTAGAACTTAGGCATTTTTTAGCATTTGATTCAGTTTCTCGATCAAAGTTTCATAGAATAGCGTTATCTTTTTGGATACCAACAATATACATTACGCGAACATCTTAATCTTAATAATTACAAATATCGGAAATTAGTTACATTTTCCCTAAATGCTTCCACTATTATGAAAAAAAGTTCTCACTGTAGTGAGAACTTTTTTCCTTATCGCGACATTTTTTTCTTATTATGATGAAATTTACAACAACACACTATAATTTAATAATAGTATTGGCTACAACTGAAACTCGTCTTTTACTTAAACCTTATAAGACTAAAACTATTCAAATGTTTTTCGGTATGTACATCCATTTTTCCATTCCGAACACCCGTAGGCTGTTTTTCCTTTTATGATAATTCCCTTACCACAAACCGGACAGGGTTGTCCTACTAATGAGTCCGGAGTATTATTCGGAGAAGAAACAGGGGTAGCAACAGGAGACGGTGATACTTCTGTTTTTGCCTCTTTTGATTCTCCTGCTTCGGAATTCTTTTTTTTCTCTTTCGGCGGCGTACTTACTTTCCGTTCACGTTTTTTAGGTTCCTTCTTTGCCTTCTCTTCGGTCTTGGCAGCTACCGCATCTTGAATAGTGATACGACGATTGGTATTATCAGAAAGTACACTCATTACAATTTCCGAAACCATTTGTTTCAGTTCTTCAAGAAATTGGCGAGCATCGTATGTTTTCTTTTCTATCTCACGCAACTTCTTTTCCCAAATACCCGTCAACTCCGCTGATTTCAAAAGTTCTTCGTGGATTAGCTGCACCAATTCTACTCCTGTCGGTGTAGCGATCAGATTCTTTCTCTCCTTGCGGATATAATTTCGTTTGAACAGCGTTTCAATAATAGCGGCACGGGTAGAGGGGCGACCGATACCATTCTCTTTCAAGGCATCGCGAAGTTCATCATTATCGACTAGTTTTCCGGCGGTTTCCATAGCCCGGAGCAAGGTCGCTTCCGTAAAAGGTCTTGGCGGCTGCGTCCATTTTTCATTCAAGTCGGGGATGTGAGGACCACTCTCCCCTTTTGCAAAGGCAGGAAGGACATTTTCATCGTCATCGTCCTTTTCTTCAGTAGTGTCTTTCACATCTTTAGCGAATACCACACGCCAGCCTGGTTCTAAGATTTGCTTACCGGTGACTTTAAATTCTATTTTATCCACTTCACCCATCACGGTAGTAGTCGAAATCTTACAATCAGGATAGAACACTGCTATAAAACGGCGCACTATTAAGTCATAGACACGACGTTCCATATCAGTAAGGTTTTGAGCATAAACTCCGGTAGGGATAATGGCGTGGTGGTCCGTCACTTTCGAATTATCAAATACCTTTTTTGATTTAGGCAACGTAGAACCATTCAACGGGGCAGTCAATACTTCGTAATCACGAAGCCCTTTCAGAATACCAGGACATTTCGGATAAATATCGTCGCTCAGAAAAGTGGTATCAACACGTGGATATGTAGCTACTTTCTTCTCATAAAGAGATTGGATCAGTTTCAGTGTTTCATCGGCAGAATAGGCGAATTTCTTGTTACACTCTACCTGAAGGGAAGTCAAGTCAAACAAACGCGGAGCATATTCCTTTCCGTCTTTCTTACCAACACTAGTTACCACAAAAGGAAGGTCTTTGATACGTTGTACCAAGGCTTCACCTTCTTCACGATTGGCGATAGGATCGATACCCGGATTGTCTATTTTCTTTTTTCCACCGTTTTTTTCTTCTTCTGCCGCTATTTCTTCATCACTTTTGCGGATAAGTGCGGAGAAAGTAGTATCTCGATAGTTTGTTTTTAGTTCCCAATATTGCTTGGGTTGGAAATTGGCAATTTCCAACTGACGGTTGACAATCAATGCCAAAGTAGGTGTCTGCACACGTCCGATAGAAAGCACCTGTTTGTTTTGACCATATTTAATAGTATATAAGCGTGTGGCGTTCATTCCCAGCAACCAGTCACCTATTGCACGAGAAAGTCCCGCCTCATACAACGATTGGAAATCAGACTGATCTTTTAACTTGGAAAAACCTTCACGAATAGCCTCTTCCGTCAAAGAAGAAATCCACAAACGCCTCACCGGACAGCGTGCACCCGCCTTTTGCATCACCCAGCGCTGAATCAATTCTCCTTCCTGACCGGCATCACCGCAATTGATAATCTCATCTGCATTCTGCATCAACTGTTCGATAATATGAAACTGTTTCTCAATACCCGGGTCATGTCCAATCAGTTTGATACCGAAACGTGGGGGGATCATCGGCAAGCTACCCAAGCTCCACGATTTCCAATTGGGTGTGTATTCATGCGGTTCTTTCAAGGTACAGAGATGCCCGAATGTCCAGGTCACCTGGTATCCGTTCCCTTCTATATATCCCTCTTTCCTTGTATGAGCGCCGAGTACCTCGGCTATATCGCGTGCAACAGATGGCTTTTCGGCTATGCAAACTATCATTCTTTCTCCTCTTGTTTTTATACTATCAGTCTACAAAGTTACATGATTATTTCTCACTGACCGCATGAAGATAAAAAAAAGTCTATCATAAGAAAAAAGTGATTGCCTCTATTATAAAAGACAATCACTTCGTTAACGTTCTAATCTAGATATATCAACTACAATTATTCTTCATCCATAAGAATTTCCAGAATTTGACAAGCAGCTTTCGCTACCGGAGTACCCGGACCGAAAATAGCGGCCACACCTGCCTTATACAAGAAGTCATAATCCTGTGCAGGGATAACGCCACCGGCAATCACTACAATGTCTTCACGTCCCAGTTTCTTCAACTCTTCGATAATCTGCGGAACCAATGTCTTGTGTCCGGCAGCCAGTGAAGAAACACCTACTACATGAACATCGTTTTCTACCGCTTCGCGAGCTGCTTCCGCAGGAGTCTGGAACAGAGGTCCCATATCCACGTCGAAACCACAGTCCGCATAACCTGTTGCTACCACTTTAGCACCACGGTCGTGACCGTCCTGTCCCATTTTGGCAACCATAATACGAGGTTGACGCCCCTCTTTCTTCGCAAACTTCTCAGCCAGTTCACAAGCACGCTTGAAGTCGCTGTCGTTTTTACTTTCTGATGAATACACGCCTGATATAGTTCTAATTATTGCTTTATAACGTCCTACTATCTGTTCGCAAGCAAATGAGATTTCACCCAATGTCGCACGAACACGAGCCGCTTCCACAGCCAGTTCCAGCAAGTTACCCTTACCGGTCTTCACACATTCGGTAATTGCCGCCAATGCCTTGTCCACTTCAGCCTGGTTGCGTCCTTCTTTCAAACGTTTCAGATTTTCAATCTGTTCAAGACGAACGGCAGTATTATCAATTTCAAGAATATCAATCGGAGCTTCTTTATCCAAACGGTACTTGTTCACACCCACAATAGTCTGCTGACCACTGTCGATACGAGCCTGTGTACGTGCGGCAGCTTCTTCGATACGCATCTTCGGAATGCCGGTTTCGATAGCTTTCGCCATACCACCCAGTTTTTCGATTTCCTGAATGTGCTCCCAAGCCTTATGAGCCAATTCGTTCGTCAAAGACTCTACATAATAAGAACCGCCCCACGGGTCAACATTCTTACAAATGTAAGTTTCTTCCTGAATATAAATCTGAGTATTACGTGCAATACGTGCGGAGAAATCTGTCGGAAGAGCGATAGCCTCATCCAATGCATTGGTATGCAGAGACTGAGTATGTCCCAAAGCGGCAGCCATAGCTTCGATACAAGTACGTCCCACGTTGTTGAACGGGTCTTGTTCGGTCAGTGACCAACCGGAAGTCTGTGAGTGAGTACGCAATGCCAGTGATTTCGGGTTCTTCGGATTGAACTGTTTCACAATCTTCGCCCACAACATACGTGCGGCACGCATCTTGGCAATTTCCATAAAGTGGTTTGTACCGATTGCCCAGAAGAAAGACAGACGCGGAGCAAACGCATCAATGTCGATGCCTGCGGCAGTTCCGGCACGAAGATATTCCAAACCGTCAGCCAATGTATAAGCCAACTCGATATCCGCCGTAGCACCTGCTTCCTGCATGTGGTAACCGGAGATAGAGATAGAATTGAATTTCGGCATCTTCTGTGAAGTATATTCGAAGATATCGGAAATAATCTTCATAGAGAATGCAGGCGGATAAATATAGGTGTTACGCACCATAAACTCTTTCAGAATATCGTTTTGGATTGTACCTGCCATTTCTTCCAGTTTGGCACCTTGTTCCAGTCCGGCATTGATATAGAATGCCATAATAGGAAGTACCGCACCGTTCATTGTCATAGACACGGACATCTTGTTCAAAGGAATGCCATCGAACAGGACTTTCATGTTCTCTAAGGAACAGATAGACACACCTGCCTTACCTACGTCGCCCACAACACGTTCGTGGTCGGGGTCATAACCGCGGTGAGTAGCCAAGTCGAATGCTACCGACAGACCTTTCTGACCGGAAGCCAGGTTACGGCGATAGAAAGCATTTGATTCTTCAGCAGTGGAGAATCCGGCATACTGGCGGATAGTCCAAGGACGAAGCGTGTACATTACTGAATACGGACCACGCAGATAGGGCGGAAGTCCGGCAGCATAGCCGAGGTGCTCCATTCCTTCGAGGTCTTCTTTTGTATAAACAGGCTTCACTTCAATGTGTTCCGGCGTTTTCCAGTCAGCGGAGATACCGTTAGCCTTTTGCCATTCAGCACCGTTAGCAGGCTGAAATGCGGCATATATATCTAAGTTTTTAAAATCTTTTCTCATCTTACTTCAATAGTTTGGCGTTAAACTCTTTCAAGGTATCCAGTACGTTGACACGGACATGGATGAAGTTTTCGATACCTGCTGCTTTCAGTTCGTCCATACAAGCAGGAGCACCGGCAACGATAAACATAGCGCGGCCGTCCAATGCCTTGAATGCAGGGATTGCATATTCCGCATATTCATCATCACTTGAACAGATTACGACAATATCAGCTTTGGCAGCCATAGCTGCTTCTACTCCAGCTTCTACCGTTTCAAATCCGAGATTATCAACCACTTCATAACCGGCACAAGCCAGGAAGTTGCAAGAATACTGCGCACGTGCCTGACGCATAGCCAGATTACCGATAGTCAGCATGAATGCTTTCGGACGTTTGCCGGATGCTTCCGTTTCGAGACGCAATGCTTCAAACTCGCTGGCAGCACGGTCGAATACCAATGTATCCACATCTTTCTCACAAGTATGGTCTTTTCCAGCACAGCAGCATTTTGCTTCAACCGGTTGCTTATCTCCGGCCTTTTCATTGAAGTTCGGGAATTGGTTAGTACCCAGCAATACTTCACGACGTTGGGCCACCGCTTTATGACGGGCTTTATTACTTTCGTTGACAGCAGCCTGAACAGTCCCCGCCTTCAATGCTACATAGAAACCACCGGCTTCTTCTACAGACAGGAACAAGTTCCATGCTTGCTGTGCAATAGAAATTGTCAGGTTTTCAATATAATAAGAGCCGGCAGCCGGGTCAATTACTTTATCGAAATGAGATTCTTCCTTCAACAATAGTTGTTGATTGCGTGCCAGACGTTCGGAGAATTCATCCGGAGTCTCGTATGTCTTGTCAAACGGAGTCACTGTCATAGAATCCACACCACCTAATGCAGCGCTCATCGCTTCAGTTTGTGTACGGAGCAGGTTCACGTGTGCATCAAACAAAGTCAGATTGAAAGTGGAAGTTTCGGCATGAACCGCCATTTTTGCCGCGCAACGACATTCACCGTTAGCACCTTTGTTATCACAGTCGCGCAAACATTCCGGATTGTAAGAAGCTACAATATTCGCCCACAACAGACGTGCTGCACGGAATTTAGCAATTTCAAGGAAATAGTTGGAACTGATACCGAAGTTGAATTTGATTTTTTTAGCCACTATAGCAGCAGGAACACCGGCATCGGTCAGTTGGCTCATGTATTCATTACCCCAAGCCAGTGCATACCCCAATTCCTGAGAAATATAAGCTCCGGCATTGTTCAGCGATAATGCGTTCACATTCAGTACGCGGTAGAAAGGAAGCGGTTGGATAGCTTCAATCAGTGCTTTAGCAGTTTGCACCATATCACCCTTTTCCTTGCCGCGGGTCAGCATTTTGTTGAAGAAATCATAGTTGATAGAGCCTTTCAGCTTCTTCACATCATAATCCTTCTTCCGGAAATAAGCTACCAGCAGATTAGCCAGTTCAACAACGTGTCCCTGACAAGTAGAGAAGTTCAGTTCAACACACTCAGCTTGAATACCATTCAACAGAGTCTCAAGATATTCCGCATTGAGTTCTTTTGCCTTTACATGGAAAGAAAGTGAATCGACACCTTTGTTCAGGATATCCAGTGCTTTCTCATTGGCCTCTTTAGGACATTCCACTTTGATTTCCTGACGTACCAGCCATTCATTGTTGTCCTTCTTGGTTCCTCTTAAATAAGGGAATTCTCCGGGAAGTGCGTCTGTCGTCTTCAACCCTTCCAGGTCCTCCATCCGGTAGAAAGGTTTCACTTTGAATCCTTCGTTCGTCTTCCAAACGAGCTTCTTCTCAAAATCAGCACCTTTCAAGTCGGCTGTAACCTTCTCCATCCATTGTTCGGTGGAGACAGGAGAAAAGTCTGAGAAGAGTTTTTCTTTTTTGTCTGCCATAGTTTATCTAAAATTAAAACAAGAATTAATATTGTCTCTATTTTTATCTGTCTCTTTCCAAATGTCTGTTGTTCGACTTGCAAATATAATTAATAAGTTCAAACGAAACTTCTTTTTATAGAAAATTCGCACACCTCCACTTTGTATAGAATCTGTATGGAAATTCTTCTTTCCCGCAATTTTTAGTTCTTCTTTTATTTGATTAGCTCCAATGTTATGACTAATTTTGCACCCGTTTTTAGAAAAGACATTATAAAAACTACTAAATTATGGATTGGTTACAAAGTTTATTGTGGGACCCCAGTTCCGTGGCACACATCGTGTTCCTCTACGCATTCGTAGTGGCAGCCGGCGTGTATCTCGGTAAGATAAAGATATTCGGTGTATCTTTGGGCGTCACATTTGTTTTGTTTGCCGGCATCCTAATGGGACATTTCGGCTTCACGGCCGATACACACATCCTACATTTCATCCGTGAGTTCGGATTGATTTTGTTCGTATTCTGTATCGGTCTTCAGGTGGGGCCGTCTTTCTTCTCTTCTTTCAAAAAGGGGGGAATGACATTGAACCTGTTGGCTGTAGGCATCGTAGTGTTAAATATTGCTGTTGCATTGGGGCTCTATTACCTTTGGAACGGTCGTGTTGAATTGCCGATGATGGTAGGTATTCTCTACGGAGCTGTAACGAACACTCCGGGACTTGGTGCTGCCAACGAAGCACTGAACCAGTTGAGCTACAACGGCCCGCAGATCGCATTGGGTTATGCCTGTGCTTATCCGCTCGGCGTAGTAGGTATTATCGGTTCTATCATCGCTATCCGCTACATCTTCCGTGTCAATATGGCAAAAGAAGAAGAAAGCCTGAAAATGCAGAGCGGAGATGCACACCATAAGCCGCATATGTTGAGCCTTGAGGTACGCAACGAGTCTATCAGTGGAAAGACACTGATTGAGATTAAAGAATTTCTAGGACGTCAGTTCGTTTGCTCCCGCATTCGTCACGAAGGGCACGTAAGCATTCCGAACCATGAGACTATTTTCAATGTAGGCGACCAGCTATTTATCGTCTGCTCTGAAGAAGATGCACCCGCCATTACCGTATTCATCGGTAAGGAAGTAGATATAGACTGGGAGAAACAAGATCTCCCAATGGTATCCCGCCGTATCCTGGTCACCAAACCGGAAATCAACGGAAAGACGCTGGGTTCTATGCACTTCCGTAGTATGTACGATGTCAATGTAACCCGTGTCAATCGTTCCGGTATGGACTTGTTTGCTGATCCCAACCTGATACTGCAAGTAGGCGACCGTGTTATGGTAGTAGGCCAGCAGGATGCAGTAGAGCGTGTAGCAGGTGTCTTAGGTAATCAATTGAAGCGCTTGGATACTCCGAATATCGTAACTATTTTCGTAGGTATTTTCCTGGGTATCCTTTTGGGTAGTCTTCCTATCGCATTCCCCGGTATGCCGACACCATTGAAACTTGGTCTGGCAGGTGGTCCGCTGGTAGTTGCAATCCTTATCGGACGCTTCGGTCATAAACTCCACCTGGTGACTTATACCACCATGAGCGCCAACCTGATGCTTCGTGAAATCGGTATTGTGCTGTTCCTTGCCAGTGTGGGTATAGATGCCGGCGCCAACTTCGTACAAACGGTTGTCGAGGGTGATGGATTACTTTATGTAGGTTGTGGTTTCTTAATTACCGTCATTCCGTTACTCATTATCGGTGCTATCGCCAGACTATATTATAAAGTAAACTACTTTACCCTCATGGGATTGATTGCCGGTAGTAATACCGACCCTCCCGCATTGGCGTACGCCAATCAGACAACATCCGGAGATGCTCCGGCAGTAGGTTACTCTACTGTTTATCCATTATCTATGTTCCTCCGCATTCTGACGGGACAAATGATATTACTGGCAATGATGTAAATCAAGCTTAGCTTATATAAATGATAAAGCCGGCCAACTCCATAAGAGGAATAGCCGGCTTTATTTTATTTACTACCCAGTCAGTTTCTCCGAATCAAAACCTTAATTGTAACTTCTTAGCCACAAATTCTTCTACAAACCGTACCGTTTCTTCAATCCCTAAAGAAGACGAATCAATACACAGATGATAAGTAGCTGCCGCTCCCCATGTCTTATAACTATAATAATTATAATATTCCGAACGTCTTTTATCGGCTTTCTCTATCATCTCTTCTGCCACTTCTTCATTCACATTATGAATCCGGCAAAGACGTATGATACGGTCTTCTTTGGAAGCCGAGATAAAAACATTGGCACAACGGGGATGTTCCCTTAAAATATAGTCAGCACAGCGCCCTACAAACACACAGGATTTTTCTGCCGCCAAACGACGGATAACGTCACTCTGTACCTTGAACAGTGCATCATTACTCAAACAATTGTTACAAGGCATGGCTCCCTCACTGATAAAGGGGAAACGCATACCAAATAATCCGCCGATAATTCCCTGCGAAGCTTTCTCGTCCGCCTTCTCAAAAAACTCTTTGCATAATCCGCTCTCCTCAGATGCCAGATTAATCAGTTCTTTATCGTAAAAGTCAATGCCCAGACGAGCAGCCAGTTTCTCTCCTATTTCTTTTCCGCCGCTACCTAGTTGGCGACCGATATTAATGACATAATTACCGTTCATAGTAAACTTAATTTTATGGTTGTGTAGCAAACATACGACTTTTTTCTAAAACTCACATCATCAAACGAAAGTTATATTTAAAAGTGACGATGAAATATCCCTTTATTTCCTGCGTACGATACTCATAAAAGCCATCAGAAGTAGCCATACGCCCATAACTTTTTTTCTTTCCCAGAATATCCGCCCAATAAGCCGACAATTCCGCTTCCTTCTTCTTCAGGAAACGCCATGTAGCACCGGCATTCCACAATATTTCATCATCTTCCCCTTTCTGAATATTCGTTCCGCTACGAAGATTATACGTAGCATCTGTGCGCAACTGCAACCCGAAAGGAAAATCAACATAACCATTCAGACCGAAATTATAATAACGCGTATAGGTATCATTATCGTTCAAAGAATTAAGCGAGTATTGGTAATTCCAGGAAGTAGATAAGTCAATGCCTCCCCAAGAAGGTTGATAAGACGCCTGTGCCTCACAATTCAATCCGGTATCACGGGTTGTACTCTTTTCCGGCTGTAAGCTTTTATCTTCATTAATCATACCTACACGGTTACTATGATTACCGGACATATCCAATCTTAAAGAGAAATGTCCAAAACGTTTCCACCAGCTAGCCCCTCCGGACAAATTCCAATTACCGTTTATATTGACCGGATACGTTTCGCGTCCACCGGTCTGCACGTCATATATCATGACTTGTGTAACACTGTTTTGCTCCACCTGTCCGCCTAGGTTTGCAGATATACCTTTAGGTGAGTTCTGAAAATTCAGACGTATATTATGACTAAACATCTGCTTCAAGTCAGGATTTCCACGGGTGATATACAGCGGATTGCTATTATCCGTCAACGGCATCAAATCCGACAAAGAAGGCTGCCGGGTATTACCGTTATAATTCAGGCTGACACGCATCTCTTTCTTCCGCCAACTCATCCATATCATAGGTTGGAAATCAATCATATTCATGGCAGTATCCGCATAAAGTTTCCCTACTTTCCGGTCAATGGTACGCCTTTGCGGCGTAACCCCCAGTGATGCGTTAAACATCCATGTGTCATCCGAATAGTTGACTCCTACATCCAGGTCGTGCCCATTACTGCGGCTGTGGCTACGGTTGCTCAAACTATCTACATACCCCGCCTCGTAACCGGAAGGTAACTCACCGTAAATATCCGAACTCGCCAAGGAAGACAATTCATAAGTATCGCGGTTACTCCGTTCATACCGGGTACTCCAGTTATATGCCACCCGCAGACGTACCTTCTTTCCGACAGGTTGAGTAAACGAAAGTCCCACCCTCCAGGAATTATTGCGCTGGGGTGACTTCAAATACTGGTTACGATAAAGTACCGAGTCATTCCCATTCTTATCCTTCAAGCGAAAATAGGTAGTCTCGGAAAGAGAGAAACTTTCATTATTTCCCCACGAATCGGAATTCTGAATATTCAGTCCCAGAGTTGTTCCTTTTTCGTTCAGGCGTCTCATCACTCCCATTGCCCAATGGTAGCGGTGGGATTCATTTTCCGACCGTGACCGATTCTCACTACGGTTCACCTTTATATCCCGGGGAACAGACTCAAAATCACTGAACAAGTTCTCATGGTTTACGCCGGGAGGAGCGTCAAAAGAAGCACTCTGACTGTTACTTTCATTTTGATTGGGAGTATACCCGAAATTTCCACTGAAGTTGACACGCGTGCTTTTATCTACTTTCCACTCTCCCAACAAGCTGGAATTGACCGACCGCCCTTTAGAGTTTCCTTCGTTGGCAGAGGCCGAATATTGGTTGCCACCAGTCAAATACTGCTCCTGATACATAGAAGATATATTCCCGTTCCTGTTAAGATTATAATTCACATGGCCATTCAAAGAAAACTTTCCGCCAAATTTATGTGCCATATTCAATCCCAGCGAATTATTGATATTATCTTTGTATGTACTGTTCTGATATCTATTAGTAGAACGGGCTATAAAAGACAGGTTTTCCCCATTCTTACGGAAATAATTCACTTGTGCCTCCAGATCCTTCTTCTTATTATTGCCATACCCTACCGTCGCATTTGTCAGCCAAGTCTTATTCAGTTCATCCTTGGTTTGCAAGTCAAGCACATATTTCTTTTCTCCCGAACTGATTCCCGTAAATTCTTCCTCTTTTGATTTCTTGTCGTACACCTTTAACTTGCTAATCAAGTTTGCCGGCAGATTCTCAAGCGCGGTCTTTTTATCTCCTGAAAAGAAAGACTCCCCATTTACATTAATTTCGCTGATAGGCTGACCGTTGTAAGTCAATGAATGGTCTTTTTTGTTATACACCAGTCCGGGAATACGTTTCACCAAGTCTTCCAGATAAGCTCCTTCGGGAGTTTTGTAGGCAGAAGCATTGATAACAGTCGTATCTCCTTCCATAACCACTTCCCTCAATTTTCCGGTCACTACCACCTCATCAATCTGAAGGTCATCATCCTTCAGTACGATAGTGCCCGCATTTATAGATACGGAATCTCCCAATGCACGGTAGAAAGACTGCATTCCCATAAATGAAACCTTCAACAGATATTCTTTCTTTTTCTGTGGCTGATAAGTTAGAGTAAATCGACCGTTTTTGTCACTTGCCGTACCTTTTACAAAAGCAGAGTCCATCTTTTCCAAGACGACAATACTGGCAGAAGGCAAAGATTGTTTCTTTTCACTTCCGGTATCCAGCATTTGTACCCTTCCCCTGACAGTCCTCACCTGTTGCGCATACACTATTGTATGCATACAAAATAACAGTAAAAGTAATCCGCCCAGTCTGCAAATTTTCATGTCAATAGCAGTATAAGTCTATATTTTAGTTTGAGTCTTAGTAAACAATGTAAAATTAAGGAGTTTCTTTAGAAAGCTTACTATTTTATTCATTTTATTAAAACAAATTACATTCCAATCACACAAGGTCACAATATAAACTAACAAAAAGACTTCCTCCACATATAAAAATATACTCTTTGAGAAGAATATCCTTTTTATAGAGGAAGAAGTCTCCCTATCAACAAAAACTATCAATTAGAAACTCATGATCACTTAAAATTCTCCGTAAAGAAAACTCCTGCCGGAAAACTATTCTTATTTTTTATATCAAACTGTAAAGCCGGTGTTTTATTGAAATCAAAAATAGCAATATCATTGGTTTTATAATCTGCATATCCTTTCAGAGTGGCAAAATAAACTTCCCCACTCACCGGATCAACTCCCAAACTGTTATAATAAATCCCTGCATCCTCCACATACTCTTTTATATCAGCAACTTCTTCCGTCTCATTCTGAGAAAAAACATGTCGGTATAGCTTAAAGCCGGCATTACTGAAATAGATAATATCATCTTTAGCAGAAAAAGCAGGGGCAACTCCCCACCCGGCACCAATACTGACATTCAAAGTATGAGAATCAATAGTCTTATAATCAACCGGACTGACTTTTATAATACTCGCAGGCTTTGTACATGAAACCCACAAATTTCCATCATATGTTTTAGCAACACCGGATAAAGCGCTTTCAAAAGAAACAGTATGTATAACAGCCCCGTTTTGAATAACAAAAAGTTGCTTATTGCCCATCACAAAAGCTTTGTCTCCAACCACAGCCATACGATTTTTCAAAGCGCCTTTCGTCCCCTCAACAAAAGTCAGAACTTCGGTGGAAGTATCCAGCATATAAACTCCATTATTATCACGAATATAAAGATTCTCTCCGACTACAGCCAAATTGGACGGCCAGGACAAAGTAGTATTATCATAAACCTTTTCTTTCTCCAAACTAGTAGCATTCGCAATAGTCAGCAGCCCTTCACCACCATTTTTGGCTCCATTTTGAGAAAGTATATACATCTTATTATCACTGATAAACAGGTCTTGACAGACATTACCAAGCAAAGTTTGATTTACCCGATAATATGCACTATCTACCGCTATGCCTTTTGAATCCACAAAAGTCAAAGTTCCGGTTTCATTCCCCATATTTCCTTCATTCAAAATAAAGGCACCTTTGCCAAACCGCCCTTCCACCTTGGCTGTCATAGTCGTTTGAAGGTTTTCTCCCTTATCATCCGATACCGCCAGTCCTATAACATACTCTCCAGTCTTAGGCTGTGAAAACTTATATGTTGAAGCGGTTGAAACTTTCTTTCCGTCTACTGTCCACAAATATCTCATCGCCCCAGACAGATTTTCAATCCGGGCATCCAGATACAATGTATCTAACTGCGCAATCACATTACTTTCCGATTCACTCCCGATCCATACAGATGAGTTCAAATTTTCCTCCTCATCACATGCTGTAAAAAACAGCCCCAAGGCAACAACTGCCAATACAAAATACCTTTTCATTTCAAATTCTTATTATCAATTATTTCTTAACTTATTTGCGGGTATCGATATCAACTCCTAAAACATGCAAATCCTCAACCCCTGATATCTCAGTGGAACATTCACCTAACCAACCATTTTCCTGATTGACACCGGTATATATCTTTATGAAATCAATTCCCGGCAAATGTACCTTCTGACCTTTTGAATTTACTGCCCAATCTATATCAATAGCAGACTCATCTTTAGTGTTCACCTCATTATCAGCATAACCATAACGGAATTTATACAAAACAAAATAATTACCTTGTCCACTTTCATCAACAGCATTTTGAGGTAAACAAGTCCCTTTAAATGTTATCTTATCTTCTTTTATCCATTCCGGAAAATAACACTGATTATGAAATGTATTTTTCACTTTATATCCCGAATTTCCCCGGTTATCTTCCCACCGGATATATTTCTCTCTTTCTTCCGAAGTTTCCGGTTCTTTTTCCGGACGATAATAAGTGATTTCATAGTTTCGATAAGTCTCCACATCATTTCCCGCAGCTACAGCCTTGTCATACCATAATTCCAGTGCAGCGTCTTCATGAGCACTACCGGCAATCTCATACCATTCGTCCTCATCCGGCATACCATTCTGATTTTTATCATAAGCTACCATGATCACTCCTGGCTCACAACTTCCTCCCTCCGGTGCATCAGAGTCCGGATTGGCCGCAGAATAAAAAGCATTGCCAAGTACCCGGAAATCGCGTTTTCCGGTAACATTAGTTATTGTATGGTCAAAACCTACTACGACATATCCTCCGAACCCTCCTAAAGAAATCATCCCCTTTTTATTGTTACCGATAGCTGCCAATACTTTTTCGTTCATAGCCTCTTGTGTGTCTCCTTCGTCATATGCCGGCAACGCATTAGTAAATTGTCCCACGGCCGGAACAAAATCAAGAACTTTAGTGATATAAGCCGTTGCTCCTTCAGGAGCCGGTTCGATATTATCAAAAGTTACTGTGACCGTAAAAAGATAATCATAATGATTCTCACCTTGTGACGCACGTAAAATCAGTTCGTATTCTCCTACCTCCTCAAACATATACTCCAAATCTTTTGTCCGGGCAATTTCACTGCCGTCCAGCAACCATAAATAAGAGATCCCTTCATCCGACTCACTTTCAACCCGTACCTTCAACAGTTGATCAACAACAACCGCAAAGCCACCCTCCGGTTGCGACACACGGATGTCTTCCTTTTTCAGTAGGTAAGGCTCCGAAGCATCTTCTCCATCATTACATCCTGTGAATACAGTTCCTACAAACAAAGAAACTGCAATGACTAATGCTAGTCTTAAAATTTTCCTGTCCATTTTTATTCATTATTAGTTATTGAAATGTTTTCGTTGTAAAAGCAAAATGAGCCGGTATATCCCCCGCCCTGACTTTCCATCTTTTCTTTCCTTCAGGACTGAAACAGTAGAGATAACCGGGTACAACATAACTTTTTGCATCCGTTACAAATATTTCTTTGGTCTCGGGATTTACAGCTATCCCATACGGAATTGTTATTTCTGTTTCAGTTCCATCAGTAATAAAATTGCGGGATACTATTTTATTTTGTTTCACGTCATAGAGGGCGTAAGTAATAGTATTACTTTCCGTCACATAACTCCATTCTACACTTGTCATGTAAATCGAATCTCCACTCAAACACATTTCACTGGCAGCAATTCCCAAATTTCCTGTCACACGATCTGTCTGAGTATCTATAATAAAAACATCCGATCCCGTTCCATAATAATCTCCTCTCGAACTCACATATATACGGCCGTATCTATCCAGTTTCATACGGTGAAGATTTATAGCTACATCAATTGTTTTAATAACTTGAAAAGTCTTCAAGTCAATCACCGATACCGTCCGGTCATAGTCCGGAAAACGATAACCGCCGGAATTGGCAACATAAAGTTTTCCATCTTTTATTACCATTTCTTCCGGTTGATAGCCGACTACCACTTCACGGGTTACAGCCAAACTTGTCGTATCCACTTCAACCACTTTTCCCGGACGCGCATTGGGATCTATTCCGACAGGGCCTGCATAAGAACTTACATAAGCCTTTCCATCATTAAAAGTGATATACCGGCAATTTGTCACATTTATTTGCCCCAGATGTTGTGCCGTTTCCACATCCATCACCTCTATAAAATTCGAGCAATTGATTACGGCATACAGCTTATCTCCATAAATCTGCAAATCATTTCCAACATCCCCCAGTTCTTTCACTACGGACGGATTCCGCTCGGCATAAATATTACGATGATACTTACCGGTAGTGCTGTCATAAAAATCAAGCGTACACTTATTACTTCCCATATTTCCTTCATTGAGAAGATACATTCCTTTAATACTGACGCCCCCTAAAGGATCCTTGCCAACATCTATCTCGTCAGAAGGTAGAACCGGAAGCTCGCCCCGACAAGCCAGTAAACAACAGCCTGTTAATATACCAAGCAAGACACGCGAAAGAATATTATTCACAATCATATCGTTAAGTTTAAAATGAATTTAAAGTTAGTTCCGGGCATCGGATAAGACCTCACCACCTCATATTGTTGATTAAAAATATTGTTTACTTCCAAGGTCAACTTGAAATCATACTTTCTCCAACTGAATTTCTTTGCCAAAGAAAAATCACTTGTATACCAAGGAAGACGATAATTCTCCGGAGTATTGGCCGAAACGTCATAGCGCTCTCCCGTATATATAAAGCTATAATTCAATTCCCACGATTTATATCCGGCATTTAATATAGCCGAGCCACTATGCCAGGGGATATACGATATTTGTCCCCCATACGTATCTTTATCCGACTTATCTGTAAAATCCTGTGCTTTCTGATACGTATATGATAACCGGCTGTCAAATACCCAATCGTTACCAAACTTCCAAAGTCCTTGCAAAACGACATCCACTCCTTTTATTTTAACAAGTCCCATATTAATCATTGTCCAACGAAAGAAATTATTGGTAGGAGTAGCTATTATTTTATTTTCCACCTCATTATAATACGCATCCAATTGCACATTCAGTGCTTGCAGCCAGGTTCCGGAAGATAATTTCTGATAAGTGAATCCTAGGTTATACTGATTAGTATACTCAGGTTTCAGCTTTATATTCCCTATAAATGTATAATACAAATCGTTCAAAGTCGGCATACGAAATATCCGTTTGTAAAAAGCACGCAGACTTAAATCAATATTCTTGAAAGGTTTATAGGAAGTGATAACGGTAGGAGTAAATTCCATTTTATTCCCGGCCGAAGTAGTATCTGAAGCAACGTTCTCATTTACAAAAGTTCCCAAGACACTGGCCTGCAACTTAAAACGCTCAAAATGTAAAGAGGTAGCTGCCGCTACCAGCGCCGTATTTCTCCGGGGATAAGGAAAATCAGTCAAATTAGCGTTCAGTTTATTCCATTGGTAGTCCGCTGAAATATTTATATCCCAAAAAGGAAAAAGAGTAACCCTGTTAGCCATTGACAAGTAAACTTCCTGTTGGCGATATGTATTATTTACATACATGGTAGCCTCCTCCTTTTGGGGATCTGCCAGATAATGCAGATAATCATACGCGTATTTGGCATTCAACAACAGACTGTACACATCACCGAAATCTTTTTTGAAAGAAGATTGGAAAAAGAAATTTGTATCCCATTGGCGATCCTCATGTGAGAAACGATTCCGCACAACAGCACCGGGATATCCACGTTCTGAATTATAAAAATAAGCTTTCGTACGCCAGTAACCACTTTTTATCTTGCCATATAAGCCGCCCTCAGCACGCAATGCATTGACATCCCCATTACGGCGTACTGCCGTAGTATCATATCCTCCATCCACCGCATAAGTAAATTTATACTTTCCGGTTGTATACATATATTCAGTACTAAGTGACGCACTCACATTCTCACTCAGTTTCTGTTCCCAAAGCAAAGAAGGATTGACAACTCCGAAAGAGCCCGTCTTAAAAGTCGCTTTCACATGATAAGCCCTATCCTCCCGAAAAACGGGTGTTCTCGACTGGAGATAAATAGAACCTGCAGAACCAAAATCTTTCGCCGGTTGGAAAATGGCACTTTTCTGACCATTATATAAAGTGACAGCTTCCATATTATCCAAAGAGAAACGTCCCAAATCAATCACTCCATTCTGCGCATTACCCAGTTCAATACCGTCATAAAACACTCCCACATGATTCGTTCCCATACTTCGGATATTAACGGTCTTCAACCCGCCTATTCCACCATAATCTTTTATTTGTACTCCGGAAAAATAACGTATAGCGTCCGCTACCGAATGTGCAGCCAGTTTCTCCAACTTATCCCCTGATAAAGATTGCACCGGAATTACCTCCTTATTAATTCTGGCAGTAACCACTACTTCATTAAGATGATGCAAACTGTCCAGTTTGCTTTGTGCTGACGACAATAAAGCCATACTCAAAAAGCATCCTATCCCCAATACCCTAAAATAAATCTGCCCGAACATAATCCTCCTGTTTATTAATTAAAATAATAAACTTTCATAGGGTTACAGTGAGGATGCAATTTTCCATACACTCAAACATATACACGTGCTTCTCCCCGCATAATGGAACACTCAAAAAGGCATATTCCTCCTTCCTGAAACTTCACATCACCAATCAAAGATGTATTTTGAATAAAAAACTGCACTCTTCAAACTCTAATCCCGGAAAGTTTCAAGAATTCAATTTTGGCAGGTCTTCTGACTTACTCCATTTTCCTAACGCCCTTCCCATTCCTCCAAAGCGGAACAGTGGATTTGAGTATTGTAGGAAAACTTTTGGCGGAGCTTACAGCAGCGGGTCTGTTCAGGATTTACACCTGATTCCCTTTTCACCACTCTTTCCGTAGAATCGGAAAAGTGACACCAAAATTTCTGGGGACAAAGATACACAAATAGGAACAAATCGAAAGAAAAATCCAACTAAAATAAAAACAAACTAATAATTAAGTCCTATCTTTGCCGTTCGAAAGGACCCACTATTATTTTTTTCTAATTAAACATCTTATAAAAGTGAAATCTCCTGCTCCGACTATCACGTTACTTTGCCTGCTCTTTTTGGCAAGCTGTATCACCCGTAATAATACATCTCTGGAAGCATTCAACCAAGATGTATATACCCCTGAATACGCTTCGGGATTTAAAATCCTGGGTGCTGAGAACGCTGCCAGTACGCTTATACAGATTACCAACCCGTGGCAAGGCGCCAACGACGTAACAATGTCTTATTTTGTTACACGCAACGGCGAGCAAGCGCCTGCCGGATTCAACGGTCCCGTCATCCCTGCCGGAGCCAAACAGATTGTATGCATGTCTTCTTCCTATGTTGCCATGCTCGATGAACTGGGAGAAGTCAACCGGATTGTCGGAGTTTCGGGCATTGATTATATCGCCAATCCCTACATCCTTGCCCACAAAGATTCAATCAAGGATATGGGTCCTGAAATGAACTACGAACTGCTGATTGGATTAAAGCCCGACGTAGTCTTGCTCTATGGCATAGGTGACGCCCAAACCGCTGTAACGGACAAACTGAAAGAACTTTCCATACCTTATTTATATATGGGGGAATATCTGGAAGAATCACCGCTCGGCAAAGCCGAATGGATGATTGTCCTTTCCGAACTGACAGACAAACGGGAAAAGGGAATAGAAATATTCCAGGAAATTCCCCAACGTTATTACGCACTGAAAGCCCTCACGGATTCCGTCAGCCAGCGTCCTACCGTTATGTTCAACACTCCGTGGAACGACAGTTGGGTAATGCCTTCCACCCAAAGTTATATGGCACGACTGATTGCCGATGCAGGCGCAGAGTACATTTATAAAGAAAACAGTTCCAACAGTTCAACCCCAATCGGACTGGAAACAGCCTATGGCCTGATACAAAAAGCCGATTACTGGATTAATGTCGGTTCGGCAACTACACTTGAGGAGCTGAAAGCTGTCAACCCTAAATTCGCAGACGCAAAAGCCGTGAACGAAAAGACTGTTTATAACAACAACTTACGGTTGACGCCGACAGGCGGAAACGATTATTGGGAATCGGCAGTTGTCCGTCCCGATGTTGTGTTACGCGACTTGATTCATATTTTTCATCCGGAGCTTGTATCCGATTCACTTTATTATTACAGGCGTCTGGAATGAAACAACCCCGCAAACATACTGCACTTTTATTTATCGCGCTAGGCATAATCGCCCTGCTATTGCTAGTCATAGATATGGCAACCGGAGACACGTATATCCCTGTCTCCAAGGTATGGGCTGTGCTCACCGGAGGCGAATGTGATGAAATGACACGCAACATTCTTCTTTCTATCCGGTTCATACGGGTAATAGTGGCGGCACTGATAGGCGTGGCACTCTCCGTAAGCGGTTTGCAGATGCAGACAGTTTTCCAAAATCCATTGGCGGATCCCTATTTGCTGGGAGTAAGTTCCGGTGCAGGATTAGGGGTTGCCTTGTTTATATTGGGAGCTCCACTGCTCGGCTGGTCTGAATTTCCACTGCTCCAGTCATTGGGCATCGTCGGTTCCAGTTGGATAGGAACGGCTGTCATTTTACTGGGAGTAGCCGTTATCAGCCGGAAAGTAAAAAATATCCTCGGTGTATTGATTATGGGAGTCATGATAGGTTATGTGGCAGGCGCCATTATCCAGATACTGCAATATCTGAGTTCTGCCGAACAATTAAAAATGTTCACGCTTTGGTCAATGGGTTCTCTCGGACACATCACCACTACCCAACTGGGAATCATGACACCGATGTTATGCCTGGGACTGCTCATTTCCATAGTCTGCATCAAACCTTTGAACCTGTTGCTTCTTGGAGAAAACTATGCACGGACAATGGGAATGAATATCAAACGTTCACGTACACTCATCTTCATCTCCACCGCGCTGCTGACAGGAACGGTGACCGCATTCTGCGGCCCGGTAGGTTTTATCGGGCTGGCAGTGCCGCATGTCACACGGTTGCTGTTCAACAACGCCGACCACCGGATACTTGTCCCCGCCACTATGCTGACGGGACTTATCAGCATGCTTCTTTGCGACATCATCGCCAAGAAATTCCTGCTTCCGGTGAACTGTATCACCGCCTTGCTCGGTGTTCCGGTCATTTTATGGGTAATAGCTAAAAACTTGCATGGATTCAAATGATTGAACTTAAGGAACTGACATTAGGATACGGACAGCGCACGCTGTTGAAAACGGTAAACGCCCGAATCACAGGCGGACAACTCGTTGCACTGCTAGGACGCAACGGAACAGGAAAAAGTACTCTCCTGCGTGCCATAATGGGACTGGAAAGTCCTCAATCGGGAGAAATCAATCTGCAAGGAAAAGACATTGCTTCACTGAAACCGGAAAAATTAGCTCTGAGCATTAGTTTCGTAACCACCGACAAAGTACGCATTGCCAATCTTCGCTGCAAAGATGTGGTAGCGTTGGGGCGCGCTCCCTACACAAACTGGCTCGGTCAGCTTCAACCGGAAGACCGGAAAATAGTAGATAATGCCATTCAGTTGGTCGGCATGTCCGGTTATGCAGAAAAGACAATGGATAAGATGTCCGACGGCGAATGCCAGCGAATTATGATTGCCCGTGCGCTTGCGCAGGACACCCCGGTTATCCTGCTCGACGAGCCGACTGCCTTTCTTGACTTGCCCAATCGTTATGAACTCTGCCTGCTACTGAAAAAGCTGGCACAAGAAGAAGGCAAATGTATCTTATTCTCCACACATGACCTTGACATCGCATTGTCGCTTTGTGACTCTATCATGCTGATAGATAACCCATATATGTACACTTTGCCCACTTCGGAAATGATAACCAGCGGACATATAGAAAGACTTTTCCGTAATGAATCAGTGACATTCGACGCTCAGGAGATGAGGGTGCGCATCAAATCAGTATAGTCTCAAACTTTTCTTTATATCAAAATAATTGCTACCTTTGTTCCTATAAACAGAACATAAATAGAAAATGGTTACAAGAGCCTAACTGTTTTACAATACAGGATATAAAAATAGGCACTTTTGTTTTGTATACAAAACAAAATAACAGAAAGAAACAACAACTCATATACAAACGATTAAAGCCATGAATGAAAAAATCAATTACAAGGATGTGCCCAAAACTTTTCTATACTGCAACAACAAACAATGTCCGCGTCGTAACAAATGCCTCCGTTATCAAGCTACATTATCTATTCCGCAAGAAATCCCTTATTACACGGCAGTCAATCCACTTCACATAGCAGGAAACGAAAACAAATGTGATTATTTCAAGCCATTCTGCACTTCACACTTTGCTTCCGGTATAGATCATTTGCTAGACAATATATCATATTCTACTGCTGTTGCCATACGTAGAGAACTGTATACGTTAATGGGGCGTAATATGTATTACCGTATCCGCAACAAAGAACGCTTGCTGCATCCTTGCGAGCAAGAACAGATTGCGGCTATCTTTTTGAAACATGGTATTAAGACTAAACCCGAATTTGACCGGTATATTGATAAATACGACTGGTAAATCGCTGTTCCGGTATGTTCTGACAAAGGGTTATTCTCACCATAGTGAGAATAAATACTCATTATTATGAGAAAAAGTTCTCACCGTGATGAGAAAAATTTCTCATCACGGTGAGAATACTTTGAGAAAAACACTATCGTTTTTTGAAGGAAGCAATTAGTCGGTCGGATGCAGTTGCCCCGCCGCTTTCAGATAAGCAATATAATTCACATACAGTTGGAAATGAGCGTCTACACGTGTCTGGTAAGCCTGTTGCCAGAGCATTTGCGCTTCCAAATAATCCGAGAGAGTTTCCAGTCCGACCTCATACTGTTTGCCGCTGACTTTCATATTTTCTTCCGCCTGTTCCAGTGAACGATCGGAAAGTTCCGTTTCAAGACGCGCCTCATCCAAGTTATTGGCTGCCTGCATTAATTCCAGCAACATCTTTTCACTGGCATTTTCTTGTTCAAGACGGGTTTGTTCGAGTTTCGCTTTGGCGGATTTTACCTTATTGGTACGTTCACCAAAATGAAACAGGGGGACGGAGACATTCAAAAAAACGGAGAAAGCTCCTTTTTTCATAAATGTTTCGTCGTTGATTTCCAGCCCGTGAAGATAGTCGTAGCTGCCTCTGACGCCGATACGAGGGAGCAATTCACTACGGTTCAGCTTCACTTCCTGCTCAGCGATAGCAACTTGTTTGTTCAGTATTCCATATTCCGGACGGGCGGTAATATCGGAAACCTGGATTTTCCACTCCTGTTCCACTTCGGGGAAGTCATCGGAAATATCAATTTGCGTTGTCAAGGGACGTCCGATGTAATGGCAAAGATTCATGGAAGCAAGACGAAGGGCATTGTCTGCCTTACGCAAAGAAAGTTCGCTGTCGTTGAGCTTCACTTGCACTTTCAATACGTCATTCTGAGGTTTCATGCCATGTTGGTGGGCACTTTTCACGTTCCGGGACAGTTCCGTCAATAAAGCGTGATATTTCTCGGCCACTTTCTTCATTTCTTTGGCTTTCACTAGTTGGACGTAAGCTTTGTCCGTATTCAGAAGAACTTCCGAGGTAGTCAGCGCTTCGTTCAGGTGAGCCATCTCTTTACCCAGCAAAGACATTTTATAGGCCGCACGAATTTTGCCGCCCATATAGAGAGGCTGCTCCATTTGTATGCCGCCGGAATAAACGGTTCCTACTTTATAATCCAGGTTCAACCCGGGGAAATAGGCGAAACCGCTGGATACCAGTTCTCCCGTAGTGGGGTTGGGCATGAAAACAGGGAGATTACCGCCCGGAATGCCGAGACTTCCATCGGCAGTGCTGTAAATCCCTGTTCCGTTGGCGGTAAAGTTCGGGAAAAAATTGGCTTTATAGCTGAGGGACATCAACCGCGCTGCTTCTGTCTGCCGGTCGGCAGCAGCCATTTCCTTGTTGTATTTCAACGCCATTTCGCGGCATTGTTTCAGGCTTAGTTTCTCTTGTGCGGAAAGAGAAAGCGTTGTGCCGAACAATATGCCCGCTATTATTCCAATGGCTGAAAGAATCTCTTTTTTCATTTGTCTGTCTTTTTTATATGAAAGAATAGTGCATACAAAATAGGAATAAACAATAAAGTAATCAGCGTACCGAACAACAGTCCGCCCATAATGGAAGCCGCCAATGAGCCGAACATGGCATCCGGCAACAATGGAATCATTCCCAGAATGGTAGTGAGCGATGCCATCATCACAGGACGGAGACGGCTCTGCGAACTATCTATCAGTGCCGTTACCGGTTCCACTCCCTGACTGATTTGCAGGGTAATTTCATCCATCAGCACAATACCGTTTTTGATAATCATACCGATAAGTCCCAGTGTACCGACGATAGCAACAAAGTTGAACGTCTTTCCGGTCAGCAGCATTACAGCTACCACACCGACAAATACCAAAGGAATCGTGCAGAAGATGATAACCGGCTTCCGATAATCCTTGAACAGCATAATCAAGATAGAAATCATCAGGATGATAGCAAACGGGAAGTTCTTGAACAAATACTGCATGGATTTCGTGCTCGCATTTCTTTCGCCTTGCCATTGCAGCTTGTAGCCGTCAGGAAGCGGAATCCGTTCAATCTGCCCGGCAATAGACTGCCGGGCTTTCTCCGTTTCCACGCCCGGAACAGGGGAACATTGCACGCGCTGGCTACGTTGCCCGTTATAGCGGGGGACAACCGGGTCTTCCCATTCCACGTCTATCCGCTTGCTGATTTGTTTCAGCGGAGTAGTTCCCATCAAAGTTTCCACAAGTTCCTCTTTAGAGAGTGTTCCCGCTTTCAGCTTCATCATCATCTCCTGTGTCAACAAGCCGTTGAGGGAAGGAAGGGAAGAAAATATCTGCGTGTTATCCAGATTCTCAATAGGTTTTCCATGTTCGTCAAGACAGCGCAAGTAGATGTTATCCTTATGAATTCCTTCGTAGAAAGAACCAATCGGGATACCACTCGTAGCCGTGAGCAGGGAAAGACTCACGTCATTTCGGCTCAGTCCGATAGCACGTGCCGTAGGCTGATCGTATTCAATCGTCAGGACGGGAACCTGCGGTTCCCAGTCGGTGGTAATCAGACAGACGTCCGGGCAATTTTCCATGATTTTCCGGGCACTGTCTGCCAATTGATGCAGCACGGCAGGGTCGGGCCCGGTAAATTGCGCTTCGATAGGATATTTCTTGAACATCAGGTTATAGCGGTTCAGCTTCACATAGGCGTCCGGATAATGGGAAGAAAGATACTGTTGAATCTCTGCCATGTTGTCGACCAGTGCATCGGGCGAAGTAAAGTCGATTATCAGTTCACCGTAAGATAAAGAAGGGTTGGCTATATTACGTACCAAGTTGTAACGGGCAGGCGTCCCGCCGATAGAAGTGGTGACGTGCGTGATTTCAGGACGTTTCTTCAAGTAAGCCTCTATCTCTTCCAAGTCGCGTGCCACCCGTGTGGAATTAATGCCTTCGGGAAGTTTATATTCCATGTATAGCTGGTCGTAGACCATATCCGGGAAGAAACCCTGCTTCATAAACCGGTAACTAAACCCCGAAAGTACCACCAAGGCAATCATGGCAAAGACAAAGCTCCAGCGATGTGCCAGGCTGAATCTCAATAATGAACGCAGCACTGCATATATTTTTCCTTCGTACACCCGCTTTCCGGTAGTGGCAGTAGCTGCGGATACGTCCGGATGCAGAATCCGGTTCGCCATTAACGGGACGTGCACCAAGGCGAGTACCCAACTAAGCAGCAGGGAGACCGCCAACACAATAAACAAATCGCGCGTGTAGACTCCTGCCGTATCGGGAGACATGAATATAGGAAGGAAAGCGATAATAGCAATCAGGGTAGCGCCGAGCAGAGGCATTGCCGTCTGCCGCCCGATAGCGGTCATGGCTTCCATGCGGCTCTTTCCGGCTTTCAAATCGACCAGAATACCGTCTATAATGACAATCGCATTATCCACCAACATTCCCATGGCAAGTACAAAGGATGCCAAAGATACACGCTGCATCGTGCCGTCCATAAAATACAAAAACAGGAAAGTGCCGAACACTGTCACTACCAGACTGATACCGATAATCACCCCGCTCTTGAATCCCATTGCAATCATCAGGATGACAACTACAATAATCACGGATTCTATCAGATTCAGGATAAATGTCCCCAAAGAACTTCCGACACGTTCGGGCTGATAGAATACCTTGTGGCATTCCATTCCTGCCGGCAGGCGTTCGGCTTTCAGTTGTTCAAGTTTCTGCTCCACCCGTTTGCCGACTTTGATAATATCGGCATCGGGAGAGGCGGCAACCATGATTCCCATGGCACGCTGACGATCATAGAACAATTCGTTGCGGGTGGGGTCTTCATAGTCTTTTTCAATGCGGGCGATGTCGCTCAGACGCAGCTGGTCGGCATCGTGTCCCTGAATCAGCATACGTCCGATGTCTTCCACCGTCTTGAATTTATCGCTGACCGTGACCCGGATACGGCTGTCACCGTTGTCGTAATAGCCGGTATAGGTTGTTTTATTCTGTCCGTTCAGGGTGGCAAGCACTTCGGCAGGTTTCACACCCAAGTTGGCCATTCGGTCTTGCAATAGGGAGATGTTGATACATTCCGGACGGTTGCCGTATAAATCGACGCGTTCCACACCGTCCAATTCGCTGACTTCACGTTTGATTAATTCGGAATAGTCGGAGAGTTCCCTGTCAGAAAGTCCGTCGCCCGTCAAGGCAAAAAACATTCCGTAGACATTACCGAAATCATCTTTCACGATAGAAGGGCTGGCACCTTCAGGAAGTTCCGCCTGTGCGTTCGCCACCTTACGGCGCAGCAAGTCCCAGCACTGTTCCACGTCGGTTTCCTTGACAGTCGTTTTCAGTTCTACCTGAATCAGGGAGAGGTCGTTGTAGGAATAGCTTTCCACATTATCTATATTCCCCATAGAACGGATATTCTTTTCGAGTACATCCGTCACTTCCAGTTCCACCTGATGCGCGGATGCACCGGGATAGGTAGTAACCACCATGGCGAGCTTTACCGTTATTTCTGGGTCTTCCAGTTTACTCATCTCGTAGCTGGAATAAGCTCCGCCCACAATCAGTACAGCAATCAGGAAGTAGATTAACTTCTTGTTTTCAAATGCCCATTTACTAATATCTATCATAGCAGTCCTCCCACATTCGTTTCGGCAGCCGGAAGAAGAGGTTCCACCTGTTGCCCATCTTTCACATGATGCACTCCCGAGACAACAATCAAGTCACCCGGTTTCACTTCGTCCGAAACTATAAGGCATCTGCCGTCACTAAGCAAGCGAGTAACGGTCACATCGCAACGACGAATCGTTTTATCGGACGGATTATAAAGAAAGACACCCGTATTCCCGTTCTGACGGAGAATCGCTCCGCCGGGAACGGACAGGTTACGCATTTCCCCTTCGGCACATTCGATAGTGACCATTGTATTCATCCCAGGAGAAGGAACCGCCTGCTTGTCTCCGCTTTTCAATTGAAGGCGCATGGTATAGAGCTGGTTGGCATTCGCTTTGGGAGTGACGCTAATCAAATCCAGCACATATCTCTGCTGCGGATATACATCGAATGTGCAATAATAGCGGGTAAACTGCCGGCGACGGATATATTCCACTGCCGGAAGATTAATCTCCACTTCCGGCGTTCCCTCGCTGATTATGGAAACGACAGGCATTCCGGCAGCCACCGTCTCATGGGAGTCGAAAAGGCGTTTCTGTACATATCCGCTGAAAGGGGCATATAGGCGGGTATATTCCAACTGGTCCTTAGCATGGTTGTATTTGGCGGTGATCTGCCTCAGTCCGTACACGGCTTTGTCGTTTGCGTCGGGAGTGGTTACATTTTCCTTATAAAGAGCCATTACGCGCTCCGCTTCCGCCTTGACACGCTGGTATTCGGCTTCCGCCGCATCCAGTTGAATCTGATAATCTGTAGGATCAAGTTCGGCAAGCAGTTGTCCTTTGCGCACATAAGCACCGTCATTCACATACATATGCTGGATAGTTCCGCTCACCCGGAATGCCAGGCTTATGTCCTGAGCCGCTTTCACCCGTCCGGGAAACTGCAAGGCAGTCTGTTTGTCAGCAGAAAGTACGGTATCAATCTTCACTGCCGGCTTATTTTCTATATTCTGCGCACGCTGATTGCATGACGCCAGCAAAACTGCAAGAAGTCCTGTCAATAAGAAGTTTAATCGTCTCATATTTTCATTTGTTATTTAGTTATTACAAAAGTATCCCAAGCAAACAAGTGGGGAAAGGTTGATATAGACGAAATATTGTTCTATTTGTAGGTTATCGGAGATAAAAAGCCGGAATAGTTTGTTATTTGTAGCTATTTGTTTGTTAATTTGCAGTGAAACCCATTTGAAACGAAAAGATACATGGAGCCACTGATGCCATTCAATTATGTTATAATAACTCCGGAAGATACATCTATGAGTGAAGGGTGTATGTCGGCATCTCTCCCAAGGAGTATCGCAACAAGCCCGTCAGACAGACACTTTCCTGAATTGCTTGAACTGCCACCAAAGCATTGTCCCGGCAATCAAGCTTGCTATAAGATCGGAAATCGGCATACTTATCCAGACTCCCAGTTGTCCGTAGAACTGTGGAAGAATCAGCAGACAAGGTATCAGGATAAGAACCTGGCGGGAGACAGACAAAAATATCGCCTTGCTCGCCATGCCGATACTCTGGAAGAAGTTGGAAGTCACCATTTGGAAACCCACAATAGGAAAGAACATCACAACAATACGCAGCCCTTTGGCAGAAATGCGTACCAGTTCTTCGTGTGTCGTAAAAATCGAGACTGCTAGCCGGGGAATAAACATTCCCATCAGGAAGCCTGTAGTGGTAACAATGGTTGCTGCATAAATAGTTATTTTCAAGACTTTTGTCACACGCGGATATTGCTTGGCTCCATAGTTGTAACCGGCGATCGGCTGCATACCCTGGTTCAGTCCCATTACAATCATGACAAAGAGGAATACCAATCGGTTGACAATACCGAACGCTCCGATAGCCAAGTCACCACCGTGATGCTGCAAACCTTGATTGATAAGAATAACGATGAAACAGGCTGCCAGATTCATAAGGAAAGGCGCCATACCGATTGCTAAAGAATCGACTACGATTTTCTTCTTCAACCGGAAAATTCCTTTATGGAAGTGCAACAGTTCTTCTTTGTTAGAGAATAGCTTGAACTGCCATGCCAATGCGATGACCTGTGCGGTAATGGTAGCGATTGCCGCCCCTTGTATTCCCCAGCCGAAGCCATAGATAAAAACAGGGTCGAGTATCGTATTAATCACCACCGTGGCAATCGTGGCAACCATCGCTTTCTGCGGATGCCCCGCCGAACGGAGTACGGCATTCAGACCTAAATAAAGGTGGGTGACGACGTTACCCAATAAGATAACGACCATATAATCACGGGCATAGCCTACCGTGGCGTCACTACCACCGAAGAAATAAAGAATAGGGTCGAGAAATATCAGTGTGACAACCGTAAAGGCAAGTCCGATGATAATATTCAGTACCAGCACATTGCCGAGTACCCGTTGTGCGGTGTCGTAATCTTTTTGTCCCAGTTTCACCGAGACCAATGTAGCCGCTCCCACACCGACCAGCGAGCCGAAAGCGGCAGCGAGATTCATTAGCGGAAAGGTCAGCGCCAATCCGGAGATAGCCATTGCCCCTACCCCGTGACCGATGAAAATACTGTCCACCATATTATATAGAGAAGATGCCGTCATGGCGATAATTGCCGGAATGGCATACTGCATTAAAAGCTTCCCGATCTTTTCCGTTCCCAACGCAGTGGGTGTCTTTTGTCCTGTCATACCTATTAGTTTGAGGGCGCAAAGATACAAAAAAGAGACAGATTACGGGATATATGAGAAAAGTTTCGTATTTTTGCCCACAAAATTGAGTTAATACGTAACGAAATGAATATACTAGAACTAAGTGAACAGGAAATCATTCGACGCAACAGCCTGAATGAGCTTCGTGCAATGGGTATCGACCCATACCCTGCAGCAGAGTATGTAACCAATGCTTTCTCTACAGATATTAAAGCTGAATTCAAGGACGAGGACGAGCCGCGCCAGGTTTCTGTAGCCGGACGTATCATGAGCCGCCGCGTAATGGGTAAAGCTTCTTTTATCGAATTACAGGACTCTAAAGGTCGCATCCAGGTGTACATCACCCGCGACGACATCTGTCCGGGAGAAGACAAGGAACTGTACAACGCTGTATTCAAACGCCTGCTCGACTTAGGTGACTTTATCGGTATCGAGGGCTTTGTATTCCGCACCCAAATGGGCGAAATCAGTATTCACGCAAAGAAGCTGACCGTACTTGCAAAATCCATCAAACCGCTTCCTATCGTAAAATACAAGGACGGCGTAGCTTACGACTCTTTTGAAGATCCCGAACTCCGTTATCGCCAACGTTATGTAGACCTGGTGGTAAACGACGGTGTGAAAGAGACATTCCTGAAGCGTGCCACCGTAGTGAAAACACTGCGTAACGCTCTCGATGAAGCCGGATACACTGAAGTGGAAACGCCTATCCTGCAATCTATTGCCGGTGGAGCAAGCGCCCGCCCGTTCATCACGCACCATAACTCACTGGATATAGACCTTTACCTGCGCATCGCAACGGAACTTTATCTGAAGCGACTGATTGTAGGTGGTTTTGAAGGTGTATATGAAATCGGCAAGAACTTCCGTAACGAGGGTATGGACAAGACCCACAATCCGGAATTTACCTGCATGGAACTCTATGTTCAGTACAAGGATTACAACTGGATGATGAACTTCACCGAGAAATTGCTGGAACGTATCTGTATCGCTGTAAACGGCTGTACGGAAAGCGTTGTCGACGGAAAGACTATCAGCTTCAAAGCTCCTTACCGCCGTCTGCCTATCCTCGACGCTATCAAGGAAAAGACCGGTTACGACCTGAACGGCAAGAGCGAAGAAGAAATCCGCCAAGTCTGCAAGGAACTGAAAATGGAGGAAATCGACGACACAATGGGTAAGGGCAAGTTGATTGACGAAATCTTCGGCGAATTCTGCGAAGGTACTTATATCCAGCCGACTTTCATCACCGATTATCCGGTTGAAATGTCTCCGCTGACCAAGATGCACCGTTCCAAACCGGGACTGACCGAACGTTTCGAATTAATGGTAAACGGCAAGGAACTTGCCAACGCCTACTCGGAATTGAACGACCCGATCGACCAGGAAGAACGCTTCAAAGAACAGATGCGTCTGGCTGACAAGGGTGACGATGAAGCAATGATTATCGACCAGGACTTCCTGCGTTCTTTACAATATGGTATGCCTCCTACATCGGGTATCGGCATCGGTATCGACCGTCTGGTTATGTTAATGACCGGTCAGACTACCATTCAGGAAGTGTTATTCTTCCCGCAAATGCGCCCGGAAAAGGTGGTGAAGAAAGACGCAGCCGCCAAATATATGGAACTGGGTATCGCAGAAGACTGGGTGCCTGTTATTCAGAAAGCCGGCTACAACACCGTAGAAGACATGAAAGATGTCAATGCGCAGAAGCTACACCAGGACATCTGCGGCATCAATAAGAAATACAAATTAGAACTGGCCAACCCGTCGGTAAACGACGTAACTGATTGGATACAGAAAATTAAATAAGTTCTTCATCCAAATCCATACAAATGAAATTACCCGGTAAGATAGCGATAATGGGCGGTGGAAGTTGGGCCACAGCTATTGCGAAGATGTGTCTGGCTCAAGAAGACTCTATCAATTGGTATATGCGACGCGATGACCGCATCGCTGATTTCAAGAGATTGGGGCACAATCCGGCTTATCTGACAGGAGTGAAATTCGATACCAAGCGTATCTCTTTCAGTTCCAACATCAACGATGTTGTGAAAGAATCGGATACGCTGATTTTCGTCACTCCTTCCCCTTATCTGAAAGCTCACCTGAAAAAGCTGAAAACCAAGATAAAGGATAAGTTCATCATCACCGCTATCAAAGGAATCGTACCCGACGACAACGTTATCGTATCAGAATACTTTACCAAGGAATACGGTGTTCCTCCCGAAAATATCGCTGTACTGGCAGGTCCCTGCCACGCAGAAGAAGTAGCTTTGGAACGCCTTTCTTATCTGACCATCGCCTGCCCGGACAAAGACAAAGCACGTATCTTCGCGCGCCGACTGGGAAGCAGCTTTATCAAAACATCTGTTAGTGACGACGTATCAGGTATCGAGTACAGTTCGGTACTCAAAAACGTATATGCTATCGCCGCCGGTATTTGCAGCGGACTGAAATACGGCGACAACTTTCAGGCCGTACTGATTTCCAACGCTATCCAGGAGATGAACCGTTTCCTGAATACGGTACATCCGTTGAACAGAAACGTAGATGAATCTGTTTATCTGGGTGACTTGCTGGTGACCGGCTATTCGAATTTCAGCCGTAACCGGACATTCGGCACAATGATCGGTAAGGGATATTCCGTAAAGAGCGCACAGATTGAAATGGAAATGATCGCTGAAGGTTACTACGGTACGAAGTGTATCAAGGAAATCAACAAGCATCATCATGTCAATATGCCAATACTGGACGCTGTGTACAACATTCTATACGAACGTATCTCGCCTATGATCGAGATTAAATTACTAACTGATTCTTTTAGATAACCTTTAAACAAGAAAGATATGATTAGCTTGAACATTGAAAAGACTTTTGGATTTATCTCCAAAGAAAAGGTTTCTGCCTACGAAGCAGAGGTAAAAGCCGCACAGGAAATGCTGGAAAAAGGAACTGGAAAAGGGAACGACTTTTTAGGCTGGCTGCACTTGCCTTCTTCTATCAGCAAAGAACACTTGGCTGACTTGAACGCTACCGCAAAGGTCTTGAGAGACAACTGTGAAGTAGTGATCATTGCAGGTATCGGTGGTAGCTATCTGGGCGCACGTGCCGTAATCGAGGCGTTATCTAATAGCTTCACTTGGTTGCAGGAAAAAAAGACAGCTCCGATCATGATTTATGCCGGACACAATATCAGCGAAGATTATCTATTCGAACTGACTGAGTATCTGAAAGACAAGAAATTCGGTGTTATCAATATCTCCAAATCGGGAACTACTACCGAAACTGCGCTTGCCTTCCGCCTGTTGAAGAAACAATGCGAAGACCAACGCGGCAAAGAAACTGCAAAACAGGTAATCGTAGCTGTAACAGACGCCAAGAAAGGTGCAGCACGTGTTACTGCCGACAAGGAAGGTTACAAAACATTCATCATCCCCGATAATGTAGGCGGACGTTTCTCTGTACTGACTCCGGTCGGTTTGCTGCCGATTGCTGTTGCCGGGTTCGACATTGAGCAACTGGTTGCCGGCGCTGCCGACATGGAAAAAGCATGTGGCGCAGACGTTCCGTTTGCAGAAAACCCTGCTGCTATCTATGCTGCTACCCGTAATGAACTGTACAGAAACGGAAAGAAGATCGAAATCCTCGTCAACTTCTGTCCGAAACTGCATTATGTAAGCGAATGGTGGAAACAGCTTTACGGAGAATCAGAAGGTAAGGACAACAAAGGTATTTTCCCCGCATCAGTAGACTTCTCTACCGACCTTCACTCTATGGGACAATGGATTCAGGAAGGTGAACGTTCTATCTTCGAAACTGTCATCTCACTGGATAAGGTAGACCATAAACTGGAAGTTCCTTCTGACGAAGCCAACCTGGATGGTCTGAATTTCCTAGCCGGCAAACGTGTGGATGAAGTGAACAAAATGGCGGAACTGGGAACTCAATTGGCTCACGTAGACGGTGGCGTACCTAATATGCGTATTGTTCTTCCTTCATTGAGCGAATACAATATCGGCGGCCTGCTTTATTTCTTCGAAAAGGCTTGCGGTATCAGCGGTTATCTGCTGGGTGTGAATCCTTTCAACCAGCCGGGTGTAGAAGCATACAAGAAGAACATGTTTGCGTTGCTGAACAAACCGGGTTACGAGGAAGAATCCAAAGCGATCCAATCAAGATTGTAATAGAATCTATACATAAAAAAGAAGCGGTCTTAATAAGACCGCTTCTTTTTTATGTTGTCTATCGACATTCCGTTCTTAATCTTCCTCCTCTACCTCTTTGGTTTTCAAGCCGATTTCCTCTTGTGCGCCTTCACATTCAGCCTTGGAGGAAAGATAGAAAGCCAACTTCACATCACCGTTCTTATCTACATGTTCAATAGTAGCTTTCACCATGACCCTGGTTTGCGTCACACCGTCCTTAAAACGTAACTGACCTTTTTCCTCATCCGTCAGGTTTCCTTCGGTAGAGACTTCGGCTTTTTCATAACGAAGTTCGGCTTTCCCCGCTTCGTCATTCTGAAGTTTAAAGGTTTTAAGTTCAGCTCCATTCCCATCCAAGAGCAAAAAAGCATTCACCTTATCCCCTACCTTTAAAGCCGGCAGATTATCTTTCTGATTAGTATAGTCTTCCCCTTTAGAATCCTCACTGTCCGGACCAGTATTTACATACAGTCTTTCTATCGTGATAACAGGACTCTCCCCACTATCGGAACAAGCACCTAAAAACAAAGGTAGCAACAATAATACTCTCTTTTTCATGCTATCATTGAGTTTATAATGCTACAAAAATACACATAATCTTCTAAATGACAAATAATTGGATACTTTATTGCTCAAAGAGCCCGCTTGCAACTATCCGTCCGTTTTGTCTTATCTCTCATTTTTTATAGTTATCTTTGCCTCGTATATGTTTCGAAATAAGAAGATTAAACTCTAAACAGATAATGGTTCACTATTTATAAAGTATGAAGAAAAAACTGAAAGCCGTCCTGTTCGATATGGACGGCGTGCTTTTTAATTCCATGCCCTATCATTCCGAAGCCTGGCATAAGGTGATGAAATCACACGGGCTTACTCTTAGCCGTGAAGAAGCCTATATGCACGAAGGACGGACAGGGGCTGCCACTATTAATATCGTATTTCAGCGTGAACTGGGAAGGGAGGCCACGCAGGAAGAAATAGAAAGTATATATCAGGAGAAAAGTGTCTTATTCAACTCGTATGCAGAAGCTGAACGTATGCCCGGCGCATGGGAACTGTTGCAAAAAGTAAAAGGTGAAGGACTCACTCCAATGGTGGTAACAGGTTCCGGACAACTTTCATTACTCGAACGGTTGGAGCATAACTTTCCGGGAATGTTTCACAAAGAACTAATGGTTACGGCATTCGATGTCAAATACGGAAAGCCAAACCCGGAACCGTATCTTATGGCCCTGAAAAAAGGTGGTCTGAAAGCCGATGAAGCGGTGGTAGTGGAGAACGCACCTCTCGGGGTGGAAGCCGGACACAAAGCCGGCATTTTCACAATCGCTGTGAACACGGGACCTCTGGACGGACAGGTATTGCTGGACTCCGGAGCCGATTTATTACTACCGTCCATGCAAGCGCTCTGTGAAGCTTGGGATGGACTTGATCTATAGAAATTCTAACCAACAAACGACGATTCTATCATGCAAAAGTTATTATCTTTACCCCCAAACCTGATCCACTGTTTTCACGAACTGGAAGAAGTTAATCATAACGAATGGTTTTGTACATCCGATCCCATAGGCAGCAAGCTTGGCTCCGGAGGCGGAACAACCTGGCTCTTGCAAGCCTGCCACCAGGCATTTGCCCCACAAGAGTCTTTCAATGATTGGATAGGACGCGAAAAAAGGATATTACTTCATGCAGGAGGACAAAGCCGCCGCTTACCCAGTTACGGACCTTCCGGTAAGATACTGACCCCTATCCCGATCTTCAGTTGGGAAAGAGGACAAAGACTGGGACAGAACCTGCTGTCTTTGCAACTCCCGTTATACGAAAGAATCATGCAGCAAGCGCCGGCCGGCATGAATACATTGATAGCCAGTGGAGATGTATATATCCGTTCGGAAAAACCTTTGCAGGATATCCCCAATGTGGACGTCGTATGCTACGGCTTATGGGTAAATCCTTCTCTGGCCACTCATCACGGAGTTTTTGTCTCCGACCGGGAAAGCCCTGAAGTACTTGACTTCATGTTACAGAAGCCCTCTCTGGAAGAATTGGAAGGGTTATCCAAGACTCACCTTTTCCTAATGGACATCGGCATCTGGATTTTAAGTGACCGTGCCGTAGAGGTCTTAATGAAGCGCTCGTTCAAGGAAGGAACGAATGACATCAATTACTATGACTTATATTCCGACTATGGGCTGGCTTTGGGAGAACATCCCAAGACGGAAGATGAAGAAGTCAACCAACTATCCGTAGCCATATTACCGTTACCCGGCGGCGAATTTTACCATTTCGGTACAAGTCATGAACTGATTTCTTCTACGCTAGCCATACAGGACAAGGTACGTGACCAAAGAAAGATCATGCACCGGAAAGTAAAACCGAATCCGGCAATCTTTATCCAGAACTCCAGTACACAAGTCTCCCTCTGTGCAGATAACGCTAACCTATGGATTGAAAACAGCCATGTAGGGGAAGGCTGGCATCTCGGATCACGCCAGATAATCACAGGTGTTCCCGAAAACCAATGGAATATAAATCTGCCGGACGGTATCTGTATTGACGTGGTTCCTTTTGGCGACAACGCATTCGTTGCACGTCCTTACGGATTGGATGATGTATTCAAAGGAGCATTGAAAAATGAAACGACCACATATCTCAATATCCCTTTTTCACAGTGGATGCAGGAAAGAGCCCTTACTTGGGAAGACATAAATGGACGCACGGACGATTTACAGTCTGCTTCCATTTTCCCGGTAACAGCTTCCGTAGAAGATTTGGGTATATTGATACGTTGGATGATCTCCGAACCCCAACTGGAAGAAGGAAAACAACTTTGGCTAAAAGCAGAAAAAGTCTCTGCCGACGAAATATCCGCACGCGCGAATCTGAAACGACTGTATGAGCAGCGTAGCGCTTATCGCCGGAGCAACTGGAAAGGGCTGGCCGACAATTACGAAAAGAGCGTATTCTATCAACTCGATTTGCAGGATGCTGCCAAAGAATTTGTCCGCTTTGATTTAGCCACGCCTGACATATTAAAAGAAGACGCCGCGCCAATGGTCAGAATCCACAACCGGATGCTACGGGGACGTATCATGAAGCTACACGGCGACAGCAACTATAAAGAAGAAGAACAATCGGCATTCCAACTTCTTCGCGACGGATTATTGGGAGCTATGCCCAGCCGGAAGAACCAGCCCCGTCTCGATGTATATTCAGACCAGATTGTATGGGGACGTAGCCCCGTCCGCATCGACCTGGCAGGAGGGTGGACAGATACCCCTCCCTACTCTCTCTATTCGGGAGGAAGTGTTGTCAACCTGGCTATCGAATTGAACGGACAGCCACCCTTGCAAGTATATGTGAAACCATGCAAAGAGTATCACATCGTACTTCGCTCCATTGATATGGGTGCTGTGGAAATCATAGAAAACTATGAGGAACTGCAAGACTACAAGAAAGTCGGTTCTCCTTTCTCTATTCCCAAAGCGGCCCTTACTTTAGCCGGATTTGCACCGGAATTTTCCGCCGAGAACTACGCTTCGCTGGAAGAACATCTGAAAGCCTTCGGCGCAGGACTCGAAATTACCTTATTAGCGGCAATTCCTGCGGGTTCGGGGTTAGGAACCAGTTCCATTCTGGCTTCCACCGTTCTCGGAGCTATCAATGATTTCTGCGGACTGGCGTGGGATAGAAACGATATTTGCAGTTATACACTGGCATTAGAGCAGTTGCTGACCACCGGCGGTGGTTGGCAGGATCAATATGGCGGTGTTTTTCCCGGTGTCAAGTTGCTTCAGTCCGAAGCCGGTTTCGAACAGAATCCTTTAGTACGCTGGCTGCCCGACCAACTATTCACCCATCCCGACTATCGCGACTGCCATTTGCTTTACTACACAGGCATCACCCGTACAGCGAAAGGAATATTAGCCGAAATCGTCAGCTCCATGTTCCTCAATTCCGGTCCGCACCTCAGCTTATTAGCCGAGATGAAAGTACACGCAACAGACATGAGCGAGGCTATTCTACGTGGTAATTTCGAGAACTTCGCCAGTCTGATTAATAAAACCTGGGCACAAAACCAGGCGCTGGACAACGGTACAAACCCTCCGGCGGTAGCAGCCATTATCGAGACAATCAAAGACTATACATTAGGATATAAATTGCCCGGTGCAGGAGGCGGCGGTTATTTGTATATGGTAGCTAAAGACCCGCAAGCCGCAGGACAGATACGACGGATACTGACAGAGCATGCTCCTAATCCACGAGCACGTTTTGTTGATATGACTCTTTCCGACAAAGGGCTGCAAGTTTCACGAAGCTAATAAAAGAATAGAGGTTGTGTCAGTATTTTTGACACAACCTCTATTCTTTTAAATGTAATTATTTTATAAGAAATATATCAACGATCTTCACAGACAGTTGATATATGGGGTAAAAAAAGCATATCGGAAATCAAACCGATATGAAAGTGTCGGTTAAGATATACCGCTGTATTGTTCTTAACCAACGAAAAATGTAGGGTTCTTCATCTTATAGTATGAAGTTAGGGACCTACATATAGCAATTCAATATAAAATGTAACATATAATACTAATATTCAGATCAATATGCTATTTAAGGACTATTTAAGAAGATAGCTTCTCATATAACATAACTGCTTTTATCAACTGTAGATTCTCCCTGCAAAACCAAGGAAAGTCAACACAACGGAAATCAACACGATATTCATTAAGCAGATCGTAAAAGCGAATATCCTGTATCAACTCACGAACTGAAATGAACAGAAGCAAATACTTCTTCCTTTTACAATAAAACAATGCTTTCTGCAGTTCTGCATAGGCAATATTTTCTCCTGTTTTACATTCTGAGGTTTCTTCATCACAAAAAGACAATTGAATCTTTAACGAATTATTCCGTTCCAAATATTCAGTCAATCGTTCTTGTACTGCAGGAGAGGAAGTATTACCATATAATACAACATCTTTATATTCCATATCCGATATTTCCCCAGAAGGAGTGCTTTTCAAGTCAGAACACAACATATTATATTCTTTAAAGAGGCTTTGTTTCGTAGGTCTTCGTAATTTTTCAACAGAATAGAAAGCATACCTGAATACAAAATGTGCCCCCCGCTTCTCTATTGTTTCCTGTTCTGAGAAAAAAGCATGTAAACGCCTTTTATTGGTTTGAAGAGATTGCTTGGGAATATCTTCAAGCGTATTGGTGATATATTCGACTACCGTCTTTTTCATATATCACAGATTTATCTGTCACTTTTCTCCATATCCATAGCCGTAGCCATAACGTTTACCATAACCGTAGTACTTACCGTACTTGCCGTAGCCGTAGTAATAACTGTATTTTCTCTTTTTCAAGTCCACACCGTTGATTACGGTACAAAGCTTAGACAACTTCTTCTCAATAGCCAACTCATTGATCAATGTATATTCGGCTTTATGAGTATAGTCGGCACGACATACGTATACTGACAAATCAGCCACACGACCTACCAATAAAGTATCGGTTACCATACCGATAGGGGCAGTATCCATTATCACATAGTCGAAGTTCTGCTTCAAGATTTCTATGGCTTTATCCAGACCGTTACGAGCTAACAACTCCGTTGGATTAGGAGGCACAGCACCACCCGGAAGAATAAACAGATTCTTATTGATATCAGAAGGTTGCACAAGTTCCATTAGATCCGTTTCAGGATTGGAAAGATACTGAGTAATGCCTTTCTCTTTATTGGAGAGAGAGAATACTTTATTCAGTCCCGGCTTGCGAATATCGAGTCCGACAATCACGACCTTCTTTCCCAAAAGAGAAAGACTGATAGCCAGGTTTGCCGAAACAAACGATTTTCCTTCTCCACTGACTGTTGAGGTTACAAGGATAACCTTCTGATCATTATCGAGCATAAACTGAAGATTGGTACGAATATTACGGAAGGTTTCACTCATCAGATTATTCTTGTTCTCGAAGACAGCAATAGAACCATTCTTATCATTCTTTTCGTCAGTCAATGGAATATCACCTATAATAGGAACACTCGTCAGTTTTTCTACGTCGGCACGCCCTTCTATCTTGAATTTCGTCAGTTCAATCAGGTAAATGATGCCAACAGGAATCCCAACACCCAACACCAATGCAATTAAATAAATCATAGAGCGTTTGGGAGATACCGGAGTATCATCAGCTATCGCTTCATCAATAATCTTCGCATTATTTGCAGTAGCAGCTAACGCAATTGCGTTCTCTTCACGTTTCTGCAACAACATCAGATACAACCCTGCTTTAATTTCCTGCTGGCGGGCAATGCTTACATAAGCACGTTCCTGCCCCGGAGCGTTACTGATACGACGAGAGTAGCGGCTTGCCTCACGGTCCAGATTTGACTTGGTTATCATCAACCCCTGCAAAGTTCCTTCAAGAGTAGCCTGTACATTAGCTTTCATAGCACGAATACTCGTATCCAGATTCACAATAGCCGGGTTATTCTCTGTTGATGTACGTAGCAGACGTTTACGTTCCACCAACATTTCATTATAACGTTCAATCGCACCAATCAAGGCAGCATCCTGTAAACCAACATTACTTGGTAATACTTCATATTCATTACCTTTCAAGTATTTACGCAAGTCATTCACCAGACTGATTTGAGTACGGTTCTCCACACTCTTCTTTTCATATTCAGCATTACCGGCTAAGGCTATCTGAGCTTCACTCGTCAAGTCCGTGATACCTGCGTCACGCTTAAAGGTTTCCAAATCCGCTTCTGTACTTCCCAGTTCTTTTGAAATAATACTAATACGTTCATCAATAAACTCAGCAGTCTTCTGGGCGATTTCGTTTTTATCATTATTCGTATTACGATTATACATCTCCAGTAATTGGTTGATAAAATCCTGTCCACACTGCAAACTGGAATTTTTTAATGATATCACAGCCACAGAAGTAGTCTTGGAGGTTGGCGCAATAGACAAGCTGCTGCAATACCCCTTTGCCACTCTCATCGGTTTGTTGATAGTCGCAGTTATATGACGTACGTTCTTCTCTAACCGAGGAACTTTCGTGCCATCCTGCAAAGTTACCGAGTCAACATCTTGAAAGAAAGCCAATGTACCTTCATCAGTCGGAAAGATAGCAGGCAGTTTCTCAAAATGCTTCTGATATTCTTTCTCACCAACAGTCACATTCACATCTATACTTCCTTTAGGCTGCAGCATCATTTCCACTACCATCGGAGAACTTAGTTTCTCAGCCTCCTGAGGTGTCAAACTTACTTGTACCGGAGATGTCTTGTATAAACTTTTAGCCGGAAACTCATCCTCGTCTTTATAAGTTATATATAGGTTTAATTGATTAACAACTTCTTTTACAAGCGTTTTTGAGCGTAGGACTTCCAACTCGTTATCAATGTTCTTAGAAGAAGTCATCAGACCACTTAATCCCATATCCTCCAATTCCGAAGAAACTCCCGAACCTCCGCCCTTCTTCTCATCTTTTATTAGAACGGTGGCTGAAATATTATAAATGGGGGTAGCCCAATGCAGATAAAACCATGCACCAACAAAGCAGAGCAACACTGTCCCTACAAACCAAGGCCAATGAATAATATATTTAAAAAGCAGTGCCCGGAAATCTATTTGTTCTTCAGCCATTTGGCGTTCCTTCCCGTTTTGATTTTCTTCTTTCATGACTCTTTCTTTTTATTTCAAGATGTTAAACAACAAGCTGGCAATAGAAACAAGGATAGAAGTAGCAGAGAACCATAAGCTTGTACTAGTTCCGATATCTGAGTTTCGTGCTTTCGCCTTATTCGGAGTAACGTATATGATATCATTCTGCTGCAGATAATAATAAGGGGAAAGGATTGTCTCAGCTTTATTCAGATCCAATGGAATTATTTCCTGCTTGCCATTAGCATTCTCCCGTATTAGTTTTACATCATCACGCAGACCATAGACGGTCATATCACCTGCCATAGCCAAAGCTTCCAGGATATTCACTTTTTCATTGGAAATCGTGAATGTACCGGGACGGGCAACTTCTCCGATCACAGAAATCTTATAATTTACCATACGTACTGTTACAATAGGAGTTTCCGTAATATAAGGTTTCAGTTTTTCAACGATCATTTGTTCGGTTGCCTTCTTGGTTAGACCACCCACATGAAGTTCACCCAATACGGGGAAGTTGATATTACCGTCATTATCCACTAGATATTGTTGCAATACAGGCTGGCTAGTTGTATAGTTCAAAGCGGCATTGTGCTGTGTGGCCACTGTCAAATTAAAAGGCGCTGCCAGTTCGGGACTCGTACATGACACCACTATCGTTAGTAGGTCCTTGGGCATGATTTTAGCATCATAAAGCTTTGTATCTCGGGTATTGTACAATACAACTTCAGCATCCTGCAAGTAAGGTACTTTCTTATAAGCCTGACAAGCTGTAAGAAGCAGAGGCAACAACAATATTAAGACATTCTTTCCGTTTAATTTTTCCATAACATATAAATTATAAATTTAGACACCCTTCAAATACCATTCATAAAGGCGCTCAATACCTTCATCAATCTCAACCTTATGATGCCAGCCTAAACTGTGTAACTTCGATACATCCGTCAACTTACGCATCGTACCATCAGGCTTAGAACTATCCCAACGTAAGTCACCCTTAAATTGAACTTCTTTCATGATCATCCCGGCAACTTCACAAATACTGACTTCCTTACCTGTACCAACATTGATATGACAGTTACGAATGTCTTTACTACCTTCCATATAAGTATCCTTGAAATCAACATTCAATAATACATGCACACTCGCATCAGCCATCTCTTCACTCCATAAAAACTCACGCATAGGTGTACCGGTACCCCAAAGAGTTACCAATTCAGGAGTAATACCAAATTTTGCCAATTTATCCAATATTTCAGCATCAGAATTACTGCCGGTCACACCTTCCACAGGACGCAAGTCAAGGTCTCTGCGAACTGGCTTCCAATCACCTTCGTTTAAACATTTAGCCAAATGAATCTTGCGAATCATGGCAGGAAGAACATGACTGTTTTCCAAATGGAAATTGTCATTCGGACCATAAAGGTTAGTAGGCATTACGGCAATATAGTTCGTACCATACTGAAGATTGAAGCTCTCACACATCTTCAAACCCGCAATCTTGGCAATGGCATAAGGTTCGTTCGTATATTCCAAAGGAGAAGTCAGCAAAGCGTCTTCCTTCATCGGCTGTGCGACATCACGGGGATAGATACAAGTACTACCCAGAAAAAGCAACTTCTTTACATTATGGCGAAAACTCTCCCCTATCACATTCTGCTGAATTTGAAGGTTCTGATAGATAAAATCAGCACGATACTGCAAATTAGCCATAATTCCACCGACATGCGCAGCGGCAAGGACAACAGCATCAGGCAGTTCTTCATCAAAGAATTGTTTTACGGCCACACCATCAAGAAGGTCCAGCTCTTTATGAGAGCGCCCTACGAGATTCGTGTAACCACGACTCTGCAAATTATTCCAAATAGCGGAACCCACCAAACCATGGTGTCCCGCTACATAGATTTTCGTATTCTTATCCATTCTTATCCTTCTTCTCTATTCATCAGTTCTTTCATGTGAAGCTTCTTCACAAACTTCATATCATGCGATACCATGATTTTTACCAGTTCGGGGAAAGAAGTCTTGGTAGAATTCCAGCCAAGTAACGTACGCGCTTTCGTGGGATCACCCAGTAACTGTTCAACTTCAGCAGGACGAAAATATTTAGAATCGACTTCAACCAGTACTTTACCGCTAGCAACATCAATACCTTTTTCATTCACTCCTTCACCTTCCCAACGAAGTTCAATGCCAACCTCTTTAAAAGCTAATGTAGTAAACTCACGTACGGTATGATATTCCCCCGTAGCAATTACAAAGTCTTCAGGAGTATCATGCTGAAGGATCAGCCACATACATTCAACATAGTCCTTGGCATATCCCCAGTCACGAAGTGAGTTCAGGTTTCCCAAATAAAGTTTATCCTGGAGCCCTTGTGCGATACGGGCAGCAGCTAATGTTATCTTACGGGTTACAAAAGTCTCGCCTCTACGTTCACTTTCATGGTTAAACAGGATTCCGTTCACTGCATACATTCCATAGCTTTCACGATAGTTCTTGGTAATCCAAAAACCGTATTGTTTAGCTACTCCATACGGGGAACGAGGATAGAAAGGTGTAGTTTCCTTCTGTGGAACTTCCTGTACCAGACCGAATAGTTCAGAAGTAGAAGCCTGATAAATCCTTGTCTTCTTCTCCATTCCAAGGATGCGGACAGCTTCCAGCATGCGAAGTGTGCCGATAGCATCCGCTTCGGCTGTATATTCCGGTACATCAAAAGAAACTTTCACATGGCTTTGTGCGGCCAGGTTATAAATTTCATCCGGTTGCACTTGCTGAATAATACGGAGCAAAGAACTGGAATCTGTCATATCTCCATAATGAAGATTAACCAAACGCTCCTTTTTCATGTCACGTACCCATTCATCCAAATAAAGATGCTCGATGCGTGCGGTGTTAAAAGAAGAAGAACGACGAAGAATACCATGGACTTCATATCCTTTTTCAATTAAGAGCTCTGCTAAAAATGAACCATCCTGACCGGTGATTCCTGATATTAAAGCTATCTTTTTCATTTTATTTATTAATATTTCATTTATAGTATATACATATTTTATCAGACATACCCCCATTTTCCTAGCTAATACAGCAAATAGTCCCATTCAAAAGAGTCAAAAGTCAACTTTCTCACCATTAAGGCGAACATTACCATAACTCTCCTCAGAACGCTTCAAGAACATATCTTCCTTCTTAATGAATTTATAGAAGCCCTAAACACTTTAACTTAGGAATTGTAATGAAGGTCGCGAACAGCCTTCATCAGAATCAGAGGTCATTGAATATTTTATCATTTGAGAAAGCTTTAGGTTATCATCTAGATCGTCAGGCTCATCGTCATCAAAGTAACCGGCAGTCAGCAGGTCATCATCCAAGATATGCTCAAAAAAGTGTTGGAACATATCATCCGGTGTCATTCCGTCAAAGTCATCTCCATCTATTTTTAAGAGTTGAACGACCGACATATCCTATTACCGCCAAATCTCTCTCCTCCTTCCAAGATTTTTTCAGGACGAAATCGAGGTGAAATACAAACAAATCCCGTAGTTCATCGGCTATCAGCAGATGCTCCTTCCGCGTCTTCTTATCATAACACACAGAAACTAGGAGAAGCATCTTCAGGGTATCATAGATCCGGCGGGGAGCTTTTATCACGGGGGTATCGGGCCCCACCTTGACGAACTCACGGACCAGTTCCAGTTCCTTCACGCAAAACTTTTCCAAGACCTCTACCGGATTTGACCTGACGTAGGAATCGATCTTCTCAATCATGGCAGGCTACCCGCTGATTTACTGACGGGTACACTAAGGAAGGCGGAAATCCGGAAAAGTGACTCCTTATAGACAAGATTCAGATTGCTACGGTATGTAAACGATGTTATGCTCATCGTCTTTTTATGGGAAATATAGGAGAAATTCATTGGGGCTGATATTAACAGACTTCTGTAAAACCGCAGGCATTAGCACGACTTATACTGACAGATAAACATTACTTCTTCAATACCCCAAGAGCTTCAGCAGCATCTTCCTTTGCAATCTGCATACAGCGAGCGGCATACTCTGATGTCATTAACTGTATTGAACCTGAACGTTGTTACATTTCTACGAAATCTGCGACACGTTTTTTCAATTCTTCTGTGATCATAATAAACTATTGATTAAAAGGATTATAATACGATTGTTAAATTATTTGCTGTTCTTTCATTACTCTCTCTACATCCTCAATAGGTACATTGAGCATACGTGAGACATACAGAGGGGAGAAAGCATCCATGGAACCCGACTGGCGCTCCATGCCAATCAAGTACTCGATATTTTTCTTCAAGTCACCGATTGAGATAAAAGGAGCCGAAGAATTAGAAGAAGCCAATTCAAGTTGATCTAATGAGGATGAAGCCTGCCTTGTCTGGTACTCTTCAAGAGTTTCACTTCCATCTTCTCCATATTTGCCGTCTTTCGCCTCGTAAATGACACAAGGCTCAACCACTTCTACAGTATGCCAAGCACCCTGAGGAACTACGCAACCGAAATTTCCCTTTGTTGGATCAAGATGAGTACGTTCAGTCTCGTTTCCTTGGTCGTCATAGAAGATCTCGTCTAATTTTCCAACGAGTAAGAGAACATTCTCATTACTCATTGGATGACGGTGAATAGGTACAACTGTTCCTGGCAACATAGCATTAAGCATACGCTGCCCTCCATCATTTGGGTTTGTACGCAAGTCATAGTTCATGCGCTTGCGTTCGCTTGACTCCGCTTGAATAAAAAGATAATCAAGCAAATCTTTGTTAATTTCTGTCATATCTTGTCTTGTCGGTCTTTTGTGGCCAGAACAAGTAGCTTACAAATTTCCAAATAGACCCGAAGAAAATCTTCATGGTAAAATAAAGTTAGTTTTCAGAAAATTAATATGCTCGGAGTACGACTTCAAACGCCTCGGCATAGTTCATGCCCCACTGACCACCACGCATAGCAGCGAGACCAGTGATGTACTCAGCCGAACGAGGATGTGGATATGGACGCATCACGCCACGGTACATCGAGAGCGCCTTAATCTTTGCCTCGACACCCTCCTTACCCACCTCTACATAACAGTTAGGGTTGAAGGTATTCATCGCGTTGTTTATCTTCCATTCCGTACATGAAGGCACCTCCATATACCAGAACTCCTTCACGCGCTTCACCTCTGGACGACGCTGGAAGAGGCGGATAGCCTCCTGACATGCCATCGAGGTCTGCAGATGGTCGTTGTTCGTATCCGCAGGATGGTGAGTGATGATCACATCCGGCTCACTCTCCTTGATGGCAGCCTCGATGAACTGCACCAGCTTCAGATGAGGCACCGTATTCATCTGGATGTTAGGGAACGTTCCCTCATAGATTCTGTTCACACCAAGGAACTTGTTAGAGGCATTAGTATCATCCTCCAGTTCATTATCCTCCGGACGAAAAGCACGAGCCTTCGCTTCGGTACACATGATGCACACATCCACAGTATGGCCCTCACGTGCCCACTTCCACATCGACGCGCCAGCGCCAAGAGTCTCATCATCAGGATGAGCTACTACAAGTAAGTATTTCATATTATTTTATACCGTTTTTGAATAATCAACCAATTTTTCATGCATCCACTGTGGATACTTGCCACATGCAGTATAGAGGATAGCCAATATAGTCCAGATAATCAACTTGATGTCACCAAAGAACGAAGCGTGCTTCACGTAATACATATCCAACTTCAGACGGATAGGCAGCACCTTCTCGTTATATTCCTCCTCATCGGGGAACTGATCGCCATAGATGTAATCCCACAGACTAGACTGAGAAGTCAGACCGCATGGAACGGTAGCAGCAATCGCATTCGCGCCACCACGGGTAATGTCCACCTGATCAACAGCTGCAGGACGAGGGCCCACAATTGACATCGTTCCATTCAGGATGTTCATCAACTGAGGCAACTCATCAATCTTCAACCTGCGCATGATCTTACCCCACCAGAAGATTCGATCCTGATCTGGACGAAGTGAAGCCTCATTTGCCCCACGAGCCACACGCATCGATCGGAACTTCCACATCTTGAACTTCTTATTGTCCTTACCCACACGGTTAGCGAAATAGAACAGCGGTCCCCAATCGCTAATCAATGTAGCAATAATCGAGAACAGCCAAATGGGTGAAGTACCGATGATACCAATCAATGCACACGTGAAGTCGAACACGCGCTTAACAATTCTGTACACCATATCAATAAAGTCTTACTACAGTTTCAAACGCCTCAGCATAATTGCAGCCCCATTCCGACCCACGGATAGCAGCCAGTCCAATAATATACTCATTGCTACGAGGATGCGGATAAGGACGCATCACACCACGATACATGCTTAATGCCTTGCACTTAGCCTCAGCACCTTCCAAGCCTACCTCAACGTATATATTTGGACGGAACGAGTTCATAGCATTGTTTATCTTCCACTCTGTACAACTCGGAACCTCCATGTACCAAAACTCTTTAACCCTCTTAACCTCAGGTCTGCGTTGAAATAAACGGATTGCCTCCTGACATGCCATAGAAATCTGAAGATGATCATTATTGGTATCAGCAGGATGATGTGTAATAATGATATCTGGCTCACTCTCTTTAATAGCCGACTCAATGAACTGCACCAACTTGAGATGTGGTACAGTATTCATCTCAATATTAGGGAACGTTTCTTTGTAAATTTTATTCACTCCTAGGAACTTGTTCGATGTATTCATATCGTCTTCCAACTCATTGTCCTCCGGACGGAAGACACGCGCCTTCGCCTCCGTGCACATAATACACACGTCAACAGTATTACCATTATGGGACCACTTATACATAGATGCACCAGCACCCAATGTTTCATCATCAGAATGAGCTACTACTAAAAGATATTTCATAAATTTATTGGATTTACTAAAAACAATTAGCCAAACACATCCATTTTTGACTTTTACAGTTTGTAGCAGGTAGGATTTATTCACAAAAAGCTCATCATACCCGCATATAAATTCTTTATTTCGAACTCAGCTACCAACACTTTATGACCACTTAATTTTCTACTATCCACAACCTTAATTGATGTAGGTGTAATTCTTCTGAAGTCATAATCGTTTCAGAACAATAGAAGATGTGATCTATACAGAGCCTCAGCCATTTATACTTGTAGGTAACACCATAACCACAGCCATTCTCCCCACCAAGAAAGATATGCGAGTGCAAGAAGTCATTCATGTCACCCATTACAATAGGGGGGAATTTTATTATATCCAGTTGGCTACACATCAGTTTTATCTCTCGCAGACTTTTCTCTTGGCTTTATTTATATCCTGACTAATATCTTCTCCATCTTCTGAGCTCTCTTCTTCAGTTTCCTCAATACCTTTGTCCACCTTATTACTGCTTACTAAATGGCACATAAACAACCGTACATACCCACTTCCAATTTTTATCTCACATCTGTGTATCAAACTCCAACCAAAGAGTGGATATTAAAAGTCTGAACTCTAAGATTATAATCGTTATTACTAGCAAATAGATAAAAGCAATTACCTCATTATGGGCATTCAGATATACCGAAAAAAGGTAATAGCACAACAGTAGATAAGAGCAAACATATCATTTCTCCGCATAATCCCCCTCTCACTCCTTTCAAATATGCAACTAAAACATAGTAACTACGTAGTACCCTCATCAGCACTAATAACGGCCTAAGTAATGTAAAAATATGTGATCCATTTTTGTCATGGAGGTTACTTCATAGTTTTCCTAATATCCAGTCCCTTGATTGATTCTTCAAAAGAAACCAACTGATAATCGAAATCATACTTGCTCATTTCTTGAACGTAATACGAATCTGCGAACATCTTGCATATCGGCTTTAAGAACATAGCACTCAACCATACCAATGGATTGAAGATTCGGCTAATCCAAATTTTATGACCATGTTCCTTGGCAAACTGACGCACAATCTCGACTGTATCTGAGTATTCCGCATTTTGGGGAAAGAATGTTCCTACCATTTCACGCAAGACACATTGCTTTACAAATTCTGCAAGATTATCCACATACAACATAGAACGCTTATTGTGCCAAGCTGGGAAGATAGGGGTCTTTGTAGCCAACCATCCGAGACGAGGAAGATTTCCCTTGTTTCCAACACCATAAATCATTGGTGGACGCAAGATGCACACTTTGAAAGTGGAACAATCCAACTTATTCAAACCGATTTCAGCTTGCAGCTTGCTGTCACCATAGAAGTCATTAGGGCATGGCTTTGTGTCCATAGTTTTTATATCACCTTTCAGCGATTTAGAAGCCTTATACACAATACCGCTACTCATAAAGATAAACTGCTTAACACCATGTTCTTTTGCCCATGTTGCGATCTCTACTGTAAGGTCAGTATTCACCCTATAGTAAAGAGACTTCATCTCTGGTTTTGGATCAACGTGAGCAATACCAGCTACATGAAAAACTGCATCATACTTCGTAAAATCAGTAGTCTTCCATACACCATTCATCGTGTCAACAGTATCCACCTGAAATTCCTCAGGTGTTTTCATCAACCACTTTTCTATACTAGTACCAACAAAACTGTTGGCTCCAGTAATCAATACTTTTTTCATATTCGTTTATCTTTTTACACCCGATTTTGCCTTACGAAACTCCGAATCCATCTGCTTCTTGAAGTTCCCCCAACTTCCCATAAGGAAAGCCTTAAAGTCACCACAAATCCAATCTTGATAATACAAATCTTTACCAAAAAACTTGAACCAAGATGGTGTTGTTCTGAAACGGTTATGACTTTTGAGAAACCAAAGCACATCAAAGCCCAAATGACGTAACCTCTTGCCACTCTCATACTTATACTCACGTAATGGTTTGCCTACAGTCATATCCGCAATCATAGTTGCATAGTCCATTCCGCTCTTAAAAGCCGAACGTACACATGCCGGAATTCGAGGGTTGATTTCCATGATTAGTAACTGCTTCGTCTGCGGGTCCTCAATCAGGTCAAAGTCAGCAAACCCAACCCAACCAATCGTTTTCAAGACTTTACCACAAATAGTAGCAATCTCCGGATCGTCAATTGTCACGTTACAGCAACTCGATCCACCATTTACAGGATAATACCTTTGCTTCCAAATCACAGATGAATATGCCACATCACCTTTTATATCAGTCATAATCTGCACCTTCACCTGTCTGCCCCCCTCCTTTATAAACTGTTGCAGATGACAGTTTCCATAACCAGCATGTATCTCGGGATATACATTCTTCAGTTCCTCAAAGTTATTCACCAAGATCATTCCTCTGCCACCACTCGTCAAGTTTGGCTTCAATAGTCCGGGATAAAAAAAATCTTTCAAAATATCTTCCGAACAACAATCCCATCCCTTCAAGTCAACAGTTTTCGGACACGGAAAACCATTCTTCTGACACACATGCATCAGGTTATTCTTATCATAACCCTTCTCAAAAATCTCCCTCGAAGGCATCATTACCCCCGTCAATTTCTGTAGTTCCTCTTTATGGAAACTCATAAACTCTGCCGAAGTATCACTAGTCGGAATCAACACATCAAACTTATGTTCCTTTAGAAACTTGAGCATAAACTCCGCATATTCCTTCTTGTTGCTATTCACACCCAGATATCGTTCATCGGCAAACTTCGTGTGATAACCATATTCATTCTTATCGTCACAGATTACTGCTACCTCATACCCACTTTTCTTCAGGCATTCTGCTATCGCCATAGCATGAGCAGCACCTCCGTCTAATATCAAAACTTTCTTCATATAGAACCTTTCTTACTTTCTATACATTCCTTACTTTGCATCAGCACCATCTCTATACTTCAGCACTTTTGCAGGCACACCACCAACAATAGCATATGGAGGCACATCCTTATTTACCACAGCACCAGCAGCTATGACAGCACCTTTACCGATGGTTACACCAGAGAGTATAATACTACCACCACCAACCCACACATCATCTTCCACTACAATAGGAGCATCCATATAGTCCTGCTCCTTGGTCGGAACATCTGTTGTGTAGAGCCCATGATTAAAAGCCATGAACATCACGTTCACACCTGTATGCACATAGTTACCGATGGTAATACTACCATTGGGACCTTTTCCTGGCTGAAGCAGGTTGTTATGGTTGATCAGACAGTTATCACCTATCTTCACATTCTGACCGTAACGGATAATAGCCGTTGGATGAACATTGGTATTCTTACCCACCTTCATATACCTTCTGTCACTTGCCATGTTTATCACTTGGTAAGCCCAAAGGTTCAGTCGCCATTTCCAGAAAGTAGACGAAAGCAACGTGTAAATTATTTCTTTTACACGCTCGCCCCTTGATGGTTTTACATATTTATATCTCTGTGGTTCAAACATATAGTATATTGTTTACTGTTTGAATAAATCTTCGTCTTTGAATTTCTTTCTGTCTGCTTTAATGGCATCATCATCACGCCTGTCTTTAGAGCGGTCTTTCGACACCCATGTAAACATACGCAATACTTCCTCGAAACGCATTCCCACCATCTTCAACATGCCACTCACACCTCTCTGCTTCATCAGGAAATGTAGAGTACTCATGGTGTGGCTGAGCATCTCTTTCTTATACTGAATCTTGAAGAACTTCTGATAATCTGTAGCATGCACTTTAAGATCAGCAGACACCTTTTCGAAACTCTTACGCATCTCTGCATCTGTTTTGGAATCAGGGGAAACAGTCAAGTAGTTCATATCTATCATAGCCGGTATGATGTCCCATGCCTTAACCTTTCTTCCTTCAATCTCCAGCTTCAATGCTGCCGACTGTCGTCTTCTGAATGAATTACCGTCCATCACGAAGTCACCCAGACTGTAGAATATTGGTTTATCCTTATATACCTCCATACCACCAAGGCAATGTGAATGAACTGTTACCACAATGTCAGCACCATTATCCACACACTCATGCAAATAATTCTTTGTGAACGGATTCGGGTAACGAGTGAACAACATACCTATATGGACATACAGTATCACACAATAATCCTCGTTATGATATTTCTGGAGCACATCCATAACCGCCTGATCGCCTACACGAAGAGTTTTCCATTCACAATCCTCGGCAAATGGGATATTCAGCATATCAGTAGCTACAACAACGGCAATCTTCTCACCATTCTGCTCAAATACAAAAGGCTCGTATTCTCTATTGAAAATACCATTGTGTTTGAAGCCTTTCTGCTCCAATATTTCAATAGTCTCTGTTATTCCCTCTGTACCACAGTCAGTAATATGGTTATTCGAAAGAATGAAAGCATCAATCCACTTCAACTCATCCAATGTATCCGGATTACCCCTAAACTGTAAGTGATCTCCCTCGGTTTGTGACTTATAAACAACAGGCGATTCCAGATTGGCAAACACCCAATCAGCTCCTTCTTTTATCTTGTCACGCAATGTTGATTCTACAATAGGATTCTTCTGCTTACCATAGCGTTGTCCTATCACACGACCTAACATTACATCACCAATGAACGATATTTTATTCATAATACTTCTTGCCGGTTAATCTTCTGAACATAATCTGAACTACGTAAGCACCAAGGAAGAAGAATGTTTCTAGATACCACCAAAGGGCACTACCTAAGCTTACCTTTCTTGTAAAAACACCAGCAATTCCCATCTTCTGAGCCCACTTTGGAGCCCCTTGTACAGAACCAGTAAGCAAACGGAAAGCACGCCCCACACCAATAGCAACCACCTTATTGGTATGAGTGCATAGTATCTGATCAAACTGGTCCTGTTTAGGTGCTCTCATAGCTGTCCATACGATATTAGCTCCGGACCCTTCAAGTCTCTTTGCAATCCCATTGTAGTCAAATTCCTCAACTGCACAGAATGGCAATGCCTCTGCACCTACTATGTTGGCATGATACTGCTCATTGTTCAGCCTCAGGATATCTGCAATCACATCCTCCGTATCACCAAGCAAATAATGCTTACACTTTGGATTAGCTTCACTCAGCATACTCATGAATAAAGCAGGACCATTAGTGCACTCGATATTCTTCAATCCCCACATTTTTCCAAGCCAAGTCAAAGGAGTACCGTCTGGCAGATTCATAAAACTACCATCCATCAATTTCTTGTATTGGTAATCCTTACCGGCAAAACGGATCATACGCATGTTAGATACACAGATATAACCACTTTTACCTGTAACTACAGCATCAGTTATCTTGTTTATGGTCTCCTTAGGATTCGTTACTGAAATCTTAGTAGAACCAATTCTAAAGAAATCTTGTTGATTATTCATATCTAATAATTGTTTATTGTAATTAGGTAGTGATTTCACTCCATACATCCTAAGTTTCCCCTGTCCTGAGCAAGCAGAAGGACCGAAGGACGGATTCCTCTATTCAATCATACCTGCTTATCCATTATAGTTTATTGTACTCTTCAATAGCTTTCTCCAAAATCATCAATGTCCTCTGCAAGTCCTCCTTGCAAAGCACATAAACAAGTCGTATCTGATTCTTTCCTAATTCCGGATTGGCATAGAAACCTAGTAGGAGCCATCATAATTACCTCCCCCATTATAGGTAACTTTTTGATACCCGAAGATTTTATACAAAATGTCTTCTCATCTACATAACAGAAATCAGACAAACACCAAGCACAGAACTTCTCAACATCATCTACAGGAAATTTGGCAACGGTATAGAATACTCTCATTGGTATAGGAGTATAACAGCCTTGAATGCGATTCACTTTCTTCAACACATCCAGTGCTTTCTGAGGCGTAGGTAAATCCGGCTGACCAATTCAGTCAATATATCTTCACGCCCTCATCCTCTGTTTTGTAGGACTTTATCACATACCCTACGAAATAAAGAAAATTATTTTATCTAATAATCTAAGATACTATCTAGATAGATTCTTTATGAATTATACTTTTCTGGGAGTTTCAGCCATTCACCAAATTTGCAGTTCCAATCTTGAGGATCAAATGGAGCCATTCCACTCCAATGAAAAAATGTCATCTCTCCAAAATAAATATGACCATCTATATCATAAAAGTCGACTCTGACATGAGGCATGCCGGCAGACAATATCTTAGCTAGTCTTTTCATTTCTTCGAAACCATTAGGACATGGTATCGGCTTAGTTGCATTAGGGTGTCCTCCTCTGAATGGAAGATGTTTGAAATCCATATCGAAGAAATCAAATTTTGTCTCTTCGTTTTTATCCTGTCGATCAGAAGCAATAAATAAAGCCTTTGGTTCACCATTGAAACAGAAGAACTTAAAATCCTTCAACTCTCCAGTCTCATCTTCCATATATTCCTCTGCAATGATTCTAGGCTTGACATCCTTATATGGCCACTCTCTAGAGAAATAAAAGAAATTTGATTTTAAAGAAGCCTCTATTTTTCTTTTGGCTTCTATTTTATTCAACTGAGATTTATCCTTGCATATAACAAGTCCTCCACTATCGTGAGTGCATTTTAACACAAATTGATTTGGAAGCGTATTGAAATCAATATCGTCAAAATTATCCCAGACACCAAGAGTTTTGATAATATGCTCTTCGCCTATCTGTTTTGCTATTATTGGCTTTACTTCGTACTTATCAACCAGTGCTGTATATTCTGGTCTTCTGTTATATAGTTTAAGCCACTGAAGCTTCTCGTTATACTTTTGAGGATTATCCAGATTCAATTTCTCTCTCAATATACGCCTATATTGGATTTTAAGATACAGTTTATCTGACAGTAACCTGCCAACATGTGTCCTTGTTATTAGTTCCCAAAGCACTTTATAACCAAAGTTCTCTGTATATTTATGAAAGGGATTATTCATTTTGCCAAATATCATTATATATGTTGATAGCCTGATTGTATATACTTTCAGGGTTATAATTGTTTACCGCTTCTTCGTAGGCATTATCCGTTAATTGTTTTCTATACTCTTCGTTATCAATAATTTTCACAAGTTCATTTGCAAATGCTTCAACATTGCCATCTTCAACTAAATCAAGACATTCTTTCCGGATATTGAAATATGGAACACCTCCAACTCTATACGCTACTATTGGAAGATGCATAAACATTGATTCGCGTATTGTGTTGGGCGAAACATCATTATGTGAAGGAAATGCTAACACTTTTGAACTTGCTGCAATTTTATATACATCATCATGATTATCTAGGAATCCCGTAAACTCTATTAAATCTGCAACATCTTCTTTGGTTATAAGTCTATCAAGACGTTCTTTATATTCTTCGACAGCTCGTCCGACAACAATTGTTTTTAAGTGTCTTCCTTGCTTTTTTAGATATGATATAGCTTGAATAAGATCTTCAATACCCTTGTCTTTGTTTATTCGTGCATAGAATACTACATCATATTTCTTGTCCATCTGATGGCAATCAAAAGGTGGGATCTTGGTTATAGCCGACAGGACATATTTTTTTTGTCCGTTTTCAAATGGCTCAAAACCATAATCCAAACCATAGTTAGTGACATATTTAACCTTAGTATTAATCATTTTCTCATACCTAATACGATATCGAGCATTTTGGTTTAAAAAATAGCTGGTTGACATCTTCAACAAATAAGCATATCCTTGAACACTTAATAGAACCGGTATTTTTGAGTCCAAATATGGAAGAATACCAACAGAATAGTCTGGGTTTTCAGATCCATACAGATGGATTAAGTCAGGATTTATTGTGTTAATAATTGCAGGAATCTTCTTTTTAGGTAATGCAAAATCTGTAAATAAGTTAACTGTACGTTCTGCCACTTTGTGAGGTTCATCGTGTTTTATGAACAATCTTACAAACGGAAATACGCAACTACACAAGAACTTTGGAGCATAATTAAAAAAGTGGAAATAAATACCATCTTTTTGGGTATCTACATCTGTATTAGATGCAAAATTTGGTGCTACAACATGCAATTCAACATCATTCTTATTTTTAAACAAATTTATTGTTTCTTGAACCCATGGTTGAAGTTCTCGGAAATAGTGTTTACTCCCTAGCATCTCTTTGGTATCCGAACTCCAATACATACTCAAAAGTACGACTTTCTTCTTTCCCATAATTTTACTACAATACCTTTATCATTTTTAAATATTCGGGCCATTCACCCATATCTTTCCATGAATCTTCACTAACAGGGAAGCAACCGACACGACCTCCACGAGCCTTAACTTTCTCCATCAAATGGGTGATGTGGAAGAACTCTCCCTCGGGGATCTCATCAATCAATTCAGGATTGAGAATATATACACCAGAGTTTACCATATAGGTATGTTCTGGCTTTTCCTTCAAATTAACCATCAAGCCGTCTTCACCTGTTTCGATAACACCATAAGGAATCTTGAAACTTTTAACCATTGTTACAATAGTCATATCATTATGGTTGTTGGTATGATAGTCGTACACATCACGATAGTCCTGTTCGTTGATGCTATCACAGTTGCTCACGAAGAATGGAGTAGTTATCTTTCCCTTCAAAAGCGATACACTACCGATAGTTCCAAGAGGCTTGTCCTCCATGAAGAATTCAATATCGTACTTATGATCAAGCTGAGAAAGGTAATACTCCATCATATCTGCCTTGTAGTTGACAGACATATAGAACTTATGACAGCCAATACCCTCAAACTGATCCATAATAACCTCAAGGATAGTCTTGTCGCCCACTGGTACAAGTGGTTTAGGGATTACGTTGGTGATTGGCTTTAAACGAGTACCCTTACCTCCTGCCATGATAACTACAGGCAAGTCTATTTTTTCGCGAACCTCAGCTTGAGTAGTACCCTCAAACACATCTGTCCAAAAGAGAACCTGGATGATCTCTCCATTATCGTTGAGGATAGGCATGCAGTCAATCTGCTCCTTGAACATAATTGCTTTGATGTTTTCAATATCATCCCTTTCGTTTGCATAAATCTTATCACGATCAAGGATGTTGTTCACTTTGGTGGTCATCAATACATTCTTGATGATGGCACGCTGGATGTCGCCAATAGTAAGGATACAATCAAATCTGCCTCCATCAAAAACAAACAAGAGTTTGGTATGGCACTCATCCATCTTCCTAAGAGCAGAAATCATTGTGATGTCAGCACTAATGATCCAGTCTTGTATTTTTCTGAGATTGCTCATTATATTATTGCCATGAATGATTCGAAGGTTCAAAAGGTTATACTCACAAATCCCTCGAACGCTTCGAACACATTAAATAGAATTTATCCGTAGATTTCCACAATGCCCTTCTCAACTGTATCACAGATAAAGTCAACCTGCTCCATTGTGAGAGCTGCATACATTGGGAGAGTTATCTCGTTATCGGTACAGTAATCGGTCTGTGGAAGGACTGCGCCGAACTCCTTGTAAATAGAGAAGTGGTGTGCTGCAGGATAGTGAACAGAAGTTTGGATACCTGCCGCATGAATATACTCACGAAGGGTATTACGCTTCTCTTTGGTAGAATTGAGAATTACGATTGGGAAGATGTAGTTAGAGGTGAACTCTTCGCAATCAGCAAATGGAACAGCGATGCGTGGATTCTTAGTAAGACGCTCTACATAGCGCTTACGGACAGAAATACGAGTCTCTAAGTCGCACGGGAGCTTTTTGAGCTGCTCTATAGCGATGGCAGCACGAATATCATCCATACGGAAGTTGTAGCCGAGGCAAGTGATATCGTACTCAGTAGCGTGACCTGATGCTCGCTGGTAAGACATAGTGCTCATGCCGTGAGAACGGATAAGACGGGCCTTAGCTGCCATCTTCTCATTGTTGGTGATAAACATACCACCCTCACCGGTAGAGATGTTCTTGTTTGAGAAGAACGAGAACGAAGCGCAATCGCCAATAGTTCCAAGCTTCTTGCCTTTATACTCAGAGAGAGGGCCATGGCAAGCATCCTCGATGACTTTGAGGTTGTGCTTGCGAGCAATCTCCATGATAGCGTCCATATCTGCAGGAAATCCAGCCATGTGAACAACAACGATACCCTTGGTGCGAGGAGTGATCTTTGCCTCGATATCCTTAGGATCGATGTTGATATGGTTAGGACCAACGATGTCAGCAAATATAGGAGTTGCACCTACATAACGGATGCAGTTGCAGCTGGCAGCAAAAGTGAGTGATGGGCAGATAACTTCATCGCCAGGGCCGAAGCCACAAACCATACAGCAGACATGGAGTGAATCAGTACAGTTGGACATGCTGACAGCATACTTCACCTTCCACATGTCGATGAACATCTGTTCGAGTTCTGCGTTCTTAGGACCGGTAGAGATCCAACCAGACTTGATAGTGTCGTAAGCTGCCTGAGCTTCGCGCTCGTCGAAGTTCAGATTAAATAAAGGAATTTGATAAGCCATAATTGTAATTATTTAAATCTGTTGATATTTCTAATAAATACTTGTATAGTGGCGCTTGCATAACTGCTTCTACTATCTTTTCGTCACCAAGTAGTTCTTTCAATTCTGTAAGAGTCACTAAATGAATCTTAATATCTTCAGTTTCTTCTAATTGTTTTTCTTGAACCTTCTTGACACCTTTTGCAATAAATGAATGGCAAGTATTATTCATACCACTTGTATTGGGTATAAATTGACCGAAATATGTCCATTCGCCTCCTGCATATCCAGACTCTTCAAGGAGTTCCCTCTTTGCTGCATCAATAGGTTGTTCTCTTTCAGATACATTTCTTGCAGGTAGCTCAAAGCAGACCTTTTGTACCCCATGTCTATATTGTTCTTCAATGATAAAATTACCATCATCTGTTATTGCAATAACATTAACCCAATCATTGGCTTCAACAACATAGAAATCATCCATCTCAACTCCAGAAGGCATTATAACATGATCTTTTCGAACCTTGAGCCATGGACAAACAAAAGCGTAAGCACTTTTAAGTAAGGTCCAGTTCATTACATTTTCTGATCTAAGTTCTTTCCCTTTTCCTCATGTTCGAAGTTAGGGATGAAGGTCTTTATTGCCTCTACCACCTGGGCTTTCGTGAAGTTTGCTGACTGGAAGATTCCCTCAAGCTCTGTGAAGAAGGTATTGACCTCTTCCATGTTTCTGCGGGTGGTTTGCTCTACTACACCAAGTGCAGAGAACCGCTCCATGTTGATCTTCTCGCCAGGGACATAGAACTCCTCGTATGCCTTTTCTCCAGTGGTGTCCGACTTGAAGTATACGACTGGATAGTTCTCGGTATCATAGTCCATCTCGGCAGCATATTTCTTTGCTTCAGGATCGTTGCCGCACTCTACCTTGGTGAGGCCTTCTGCCTTTACGAAATCATCACAGATAGCAGAGAAAGTGAGCATCTGGTCTTCACCAAGTTTTGGGAAGAAGACTTCGCCACCATTGCCAAGGATACATGCGAGCATACAGATTTGGCCGCTCTCCTCAGGCGAAACAAAATAGCGCTTTACGTCTGATGGAGCAGCAAGTGGCTGCTTCTTCTGGAGACGATGAATCCATCCGTCAGGAAGCGAACCGTTAGAGAAAGCCACATTGGCGAAACGTGCGGTAGTAACCTTGAAGTGAGTATTGTATGCCATCACGAGATCCTCCATGATGCGCTTGCTGGCTCCCATGATGTTGACTGGATTTGCGGCCTTGTCGGTTGAAACACAGAAGAAGTGCTTTGGAGGATAGACGGTCAAGAGGTCCATCAGCTTCTTTGCCTTAATATCGTTGTTCTCGATGAGAGCCTGAACGGAATACTTGTCCTTCTCGGAACGAACGTGCTTGTGAGCTGAGAAGTTGGCAACGATGTCGAAGCCCTTCTCCTCACGGAAGATGCGCTCGAAGATTGGGTCGGCAAAATTGAGGGTGTAGCAACGGAACTCGTCCGGAACAAAGAGACCTTCGGTAGAACGCACGTCACGCACGAGTTCTGCAAGACCGTTCTCGTTAAGGTCAACGACAACAACCGAAGCTGGTTCGAAACGCAGAACTGCCTTGATGAAACTGGAACCGATGGAGCCGGCACCACCAATTACACACACTTTCTTGCCCTTGATCTCGCGGGTGAGAGTCTCGGCATTTGCCTGAATGTCCACCTCGAACATGGAGGTTGAACGGAAGGTGACATGGTCACCTATAAATTTATTTAAATTGAACATATTTCTTCAATCTACGTTTTATTGTCGGAAACATTATATGCGAAAAGAAATGGAGGAAGTCATACTTTGAACATGCTTCTACTGCGATTGGCTCTTTATTAATTGGGAACTCTTTTTTATCAAAATCTACAGGATTGCTCATAGACAATTGTACCGTATGATGAACTCCAGATACACCAATATCCTCAACCATATTTATACAAGGTATGACAGCAAGACCATTATTGACTATTACATTATATTCAAATACAAAATCCCAAGGATAGAACTTGTCCATCTTACAAAAGACTCTGTTTAATAGTTTCTTTCTCCAGATGTATTCTATAGGATTAGCATAGTATTTCTTTAATACAGTATTTTTTATAGTAGGCCAATCTTTCATTTCTCTATCCATACTTTTCCATCTATCTCTCCATGAACCCCAGCCATAAATATGAATGTTCTTAGAAAAGAAATAATCCAAATTAGAAGGGTTATATTGAGGTGTAAAATTATCTCCACTAATCAACCAAACACGTTGATTACACTCATATTTGGGTAGTAGTTTATCAACATAATCGAAAAAAGCACGAGAAGCTTTACAATCTTCTTCGATAACTATTCCTCTCTCCTCATTATCAAATAACCAGTCTATCGCACCCCATAAGGATGTATAAACATCAACATACTCTTCTCGGAACCATGTTATTACCTCACATTCCCAGTTTATTTGACTAATATAGGAGCGGATTTCGAGGTTTCGCTTCACTTCATCAGGTTTATCATCTCGAGCTTTATTGCTGTAGAAATACAGTTTCTTTGGTTTTGCTGCTTTGATTGCTGCAAAAGATTGACTCGCATATTCTGGACGAGCAAATGTGATATATAGTACCGGAGTTTCTACCATATTCATCATATTTTGAAAATGTCCTCGATTTTTAAATTAGGTAAAGAGCCCAATTCATTCATTAACTTACCGCCATCGATGTAAAGGCTCTTGATGTCACCATCTCTGCGGACTTCCTGACCAAAGAACTCATCTTTACAAGGAACGTTATAGATGGCAAAGAGTCGCTCGATAAGGTTTCGGATGCTCAGAAACTCACCACCACCCATGTTATAAACACCTGAAGCAATATGTTTGCAGATAGCTTTATCTACAGTCTCTATCATCTCTTCAAGGGTAATGAACTGACGTGTCTGGAGACCTGCACTAAAGTTTGGTGACTGAGGGTTCTTATCGGCATTGTAATCCTGAAGATACTGAAGGGTATAAGGAACAAGGCGTGTTCCTGGTTTCAGATCATCCTCAGAGAACATGTTTGGAAGAATGAAGTGATAGAAAGTATAGTCTGCGGAAAAATCCTTCATGTAACGTCCATAGAGACGTTTACTCAAACCATAGTCGTTGGTTACAGGAAGTGTAGAGCAGATTACCTCATCTTCAGAAAAGACCTTACCATCTTCGCTATTTAGACCAATTTCCATGTATGAACCAAAGGATACATAGATTCCCTTGTAGTCATGCTTCTTAAGTTGCAGTGTGATCTCAATAGGCGCACTCACGTTGAGAGAGTACATCAAAGACGAGTCTGTCTGCAAGGCTGCCTGCACGCCAGCACCTGATGCATATACGATTACATCAGATGCGATAAGTGTATCGTAGTCAAGTATATCCTTCAAGAGGTTCACTTGATAGAAATTATCACACTCGTAGCCTTTTGGTACATCAAGACCATAGACATCTACAGTAACGCCCTCTTTGGCATAATAATATTTTGTGAGCGCAACGGAAAGCATTCCGTTAGCACCAATGATAGAAATTTTCATTTATGTTCACCAATTAAATTTGAATCTATCGTACGAATAGCAGGAATTATTGCACAAGTGACTATCAGAGAAACGGTTCCTACGACAATGGCTTGAAGATTATATGACTCTAAATAAGGCGCTATGATATAATTATATGTCATATTAACTACACCTACCACAAGGAGGTGGAATGCATAAATAGGTAATGTTAGCTTGCCATACTTAGCAAACAACGAATTATCTATCATTTTTGCTATAAGCAAAGTCGCACTTCCAAGAAAGACTAATGACAAGATGAAATAAATATAGTTACCATAATTTCCATAAGACATAGCAGTTAAATGGTTGCATCCACCATTTAGATTAAAGAAAAGCATCCCAAATAACATGAGTAAAACAGTATTTCCTAATAATACTATTTTATTCCCAATAAGTTTGTGGGATTTATCTAATATTACTCGAATCAGATGACCTATATACATTAAGGTAATACCAGAACACGCTACATTAAACCCGAATGGCATTCCCATTTTGGGTACTCTTTCATTGCTGAAATAGACAGAGATTATTGTCAATGTTACAACTCCTACAGGCATTAACCATTTGACCTTCTCTCCAACTATCGATAACGAATTGTATAATAAAACTGCCACAAAATAGCAAGGAAGAAACCAAAGATGAGTTGATGTTATAAAACCCAATGATTGAATACTTCCATACGCTATATGAACAATGGAATTTGGGGAAATTTGAACACCGAATATAAATGCAAGTAAAAAATAAGGAACTAACACTCTGTAAACCAGCAATTTACCCCCCCCACATTAGATATTGAATCAGACTCTGTTCTCTCTTTGTTTTATGTACATAGCCATACAACATAAAGAAAAGTTGCACATGGAAAGCAAACAAAAAGAAACATATTCCTGATTTCATGCAACTATGGGAGATAATCACAAACCATATTGCTAAAAACTTTGCCGTATCTACGTATGATAGTCTGAAATCAGCCATTAACCAATAAATTTGTTAATCTCCTCTACACAGAGGTCATATACATTTTCTGTCTTATAGCGCTTGTACCAATCTGAGGTCAGTACAGCAGTCTGCTTGGCATTTAAGCGAGGGTACCAACCGAGGCGGGTCTTTGCCTTGTTAATGTTCAGCATCAAGAGGTTTGCCTCATGGAGCGCGTTAGGATCTGATATATCTTTGAGTTCACCAAATCCGAAGTTTTCAATGATAGCAGAAGCAATCTCCCAAACAGTTAATACGCTCTCCTGTTCTGGACCGAAGTTCCAACCTTCGCAATATTCAGTTGGGTTTTCCCACATCTTCTGAGCCAGCAACATGTAGCCAGAGAGAGGTTCAAGAACATGCTCCCATGGGCGAACAGCCTCAGGTGAGCGGATGTCGATAACTTTGGTCGTTTCGAGGGCACGAATACAATCTGGAATGATACGATCCTTAGCCCAATCGCCACCACCAATTACATTACCAGCCCGTACTGATGCAAGGCTGACGGTATGCTTCTTGCCATAATCTACAGGATTGAAGAACGAACGACGCCAAGATTGGATTGCCACCTCACAAGCACCCTTTGAAGAAGAATATGGATCGTAACCTCCGAATGGATCGGTCTCAACATAACCCTCCAACTGCTCGCAGTTGTCATAACACTTGTCGGTAGTGATCATCACACCAACCTTCACGCTCTTGGTGGCACGAATAGCCTCCATGATGTTGATGGTACCCATGACGTTCACCTCGTAGGTCTCCACTGGAATCTCGTACGATAGGCGTACGAGCGGTTGAGCAGCTAAATGGAAGACAATGTCTGGCTGATATTCTGCAAAGATTTCCTTCATGCGCTTGCCATCACGAATGTCTGTACGAATGTCTGCCTTGATCTTGTTACCGATGCCCGAAAGAACAAAGTTGTCACGCTCTGAGAATGGGTCGAGACCTACACCTACTACCTCAGCTCCAAGTTCGTGAAGCCAGATGCAAAGCCAAGAACCTTTGAAGCCAGTGTGACCTGTTACAAGTACTTTCTTACCTTTAAAGAGGCCATTATATATGTCAATCATAACTTTCTTATTTATTCTATTGTATATGCTATTGTATCCTTTGGATTATAAAGTTTGTCTGTGTAAGCCAAAAGAATGAAATCCTTATCGCTATTGTTCACCACAATATGAGCCACATTATTGGGGATGAAAACAGTAATTGCCTTTTCAAGAGACATCTCAATGTCCTTGCGCTCATGGGTCTCCATATCCTCCAGTTTGAGGATAGCACTTCCCCCAATAATAGTAAACCACTCAACAGCCTCTGGATGATAGTGTCCACCCTTTGCTTGTCCTGGTTTTCCCATAGTAAGATAGACCTCACCGGTATGTAAAGGAATGCCTTCCTCGGTTCCTGTAATAGCCTTCAAGAACCAACCTCTATCATCAGCAATCAATCTACGCTGGATGACATGTACTTTATCTATTTGGCTCATATTATTCTCCCTTTGTCATACGATTACGGTACTCAAGATTAGGAACAGTTCTGTCCCAACGCTTCCATGTAGCTTTATCCTCTGCAAGCAATTTCTCAAGTATATTCTTCTCACGAATATTGTCCATGCACTGCCAAAAACCAGTATGGACATATGACATCAGTTCACCTTGCTCTGCCAGTTTCACAAGAGCAGTCTTCTCAAATACGCAAGCATCTCCGCCCTCAAGCAAATCAAAAATTTGAGGTTCAAGCACCATATAACCCGCGTTGATAGGAGCACCATCAGCAGCATTTTTCTCTCGGAAAGACTTTACAGCACCCTCCTCAATGTCCAACACACCTTTGTCCTGAGCCATCTTGACGGCTGTAAGGGTAGCAAGCTTGCCATGGCTCTTGTGAAATTCGATCAACTTGTCAATCTCCACATCGCACACACCGTCGCCATAGGTCATCAGGAATGACTCATTACCTACATACTTCTGGATACGCTTGATACGACCACCTGTCATTGTGTTGTAACCAGTATCAACTACAGTCACCTTCCATGGATCCATGTTTGTCTGGTGAACAGTCATCTCATTCTTTCCATTTCGGTAATCAAAGGTGATATCAGAGTTATGAAGGAAGTAGTTAGCAAACCACTCCTTGATATACTCCTGCTTGTAACCAGCGCAGATGATAAACTCAGTATGTCCATAGTAGGCATACTCCTTCATTATGTGCCAAAGAATAGGCATACCGCCAATCTCAATCATTGGCTTTGGTTTGAACTGAGATTCCTCAGAGATGCGGGAGCCGAAGCCACCGGCAAGGAGAACTACTTTCACTATATTGTCTTTATTAATTGTTCATAATCTTCTAGAACCATATGAGCTCTTGATATCTCGGAAAACTGGCCATTCTTCACATACTGATACCCATTCCATGCAATATTGCATAATTCTGTTTCATGCCCGAGATAGTACTCAATTTTCTCAATAAACTCATCAATAGTGTCGAATAACAACGCGTTTTCATTATCCCTAAACAACGATGATGTTATCTTCGTCCTTTGCTGTAATAAGGCTGTTCCAGAGATAGGTATTTCAAAACATCGTCTGGTATATTCATCTCTGTTGGCTGTAGAGAAGAATGCTAATGCTATAGAGGCAGACTTTATGGTATTTACGTATTCCTCACCCCTTATAATATTATGTAATTTTTCTATCGGCCAATTATTTGCAATAAAAATTTCCTTCCAGTTATCAGGTCCATATATGTGGAAATTTATACCCCTCTTAAATAACTCGTTAAAATAAGTTATTCTCTGATCGTCTTCATAATGGCCTAAAAATACAACTTGACCATTCTTTTTACTAAGTTGATCTTGTGTATATTCCTTTAAATCTGTCTTTGAATAATAGTGCGACATGTATAATTTGGCTTCTTTCGCACCCCATTGCTTTGCCTCTTCAATATTAACAGGACGATATACGTATGTAATGTCAGCATATTTCACGCACCGCAAATAATGGAAGCTTTTTAATCTCCTATGAAGAGTTTTACGGAAAGGATCATCGTTGTGGTAGATAAAAATTTTCATTTGAGGGTACTTATGTTTTAAGTACCGAAGTACCCCCGCAAATATGATTTCAACTCGATACAGGAACAAACAATCTGGCTTAATGTCATCCACAGCCTGTTTTACTATTTTACTATTCTTATATGCAACGCATTGATCCCAAGAATGTCCATTAAGCAACACAACTCTATGTGCATCCTGATTGATTGATTCAAGACCACTTGCCAGTGCCTCTTGGTACATCGGGTATAAGTATATTCCCGCTACAATTATTTTCATATTTATTAAATTGAGTATATTTTATTATATTCCTCTCGGCCGAGTACAAATGCTATCGCAATCATATAATACCTACAATCTGCTCCTGTAAATCCATCAGAAATACAAGAACGTGTAATCCAAATAATAATCGCACTAGATAGCATGTATCTTTCACAAGGAGTCAAACAGGTTTGTTTCGACAATGATTTTCTTAAAAAGGTCAAAAGAATTAATAAGTAAACAGCAGCTTCAACTAAACCTGCATCCAATAATATCTCTAACCAATCGTTGTGTGCATCAAATCCAACAAGATCGACTGCTTTCATGAATTCCTCACCAAATAGTTGAGCATGAAAGTCCAGAGAAAGCCAGTACTCCCAAAGAATAAGGTATATATTCTCGCGGCCGGAATAATTGCCCTCACTTGTATTGTCGATTTTTATCTGCAAATTAACATTGGTTGAGTATATATAGTATAGCACACCAGCTGCGGCTAACAACATCAGAAGAATTGGAATGATTTTTATCTTTCCTGTGTTCTTGTCTTTAGAATAATAATATAACATTATTAAAAAAGATGCGAGTGCAGAGAGCATCGCTCCCCTTTTAGCGGACAAAAAGGAGATTGCGACAAGTGCCAATAATAAGTAGAACAATGTATTTTTTCTATCCCAAACAACACCAACAAGCGGCATTAAGCAAACTAGGGGATATGCCGCATTTACAGAAGATCCATGAACCGTATCAAATGAAAATCCAATATATGAACTTAAAAAGTTAATGAAGTTAACAATGAGCAGTATTATAAAAAACACTTTGAGTCTTTTATATGTTAAGCACCCTGAACGAGACCAAAAATAGAACGGATAAAAGAGCAAAAAAAACACAATAGCAGGAGTTAATAGCTCTGTCGTATTTCTGGTTGAATATGAAGACTCTTGAAAAACCTGTTTGCGACTGAAAAACCAAGCAAGAAACCAGATGGCAACAAATACCCATAATAGATGAGAATATTTTGGGAGATTACCACTACCTATCAATCTGAAGAGATAATATATAGATATACCAACTATTGCAAAGAATAGCAGTATTCCATAATTAAAAATAAAATGCGAAAAAGGTGCAACTAGAATTAAGAAGCACAGTATCTTCATCAATGTCACATCTTGGTTTGTATATTGTAATGGTGTAGTCATTTTACTTTTTTATGATTGATTTTAAGTCCAAGAGATTTTCTCGTTCTGAAGGCACTAAATATATAAATCCAAAATATAATACAATGCAGATGAAAATTGAAACGAACTGCCAAGCCACTCCATCAGATAGTGTTCTAATGTAATAACCTACAAGTCCCATAAGAAGAGATGCTATTGTTATAGACATTAAATTCTTCAGCATCTTTAATGGGGAGATCTCTATATAAACGGCCAACAATATTATATTTACAAAAACTGCTTCAATTCTGACAAGAGATCTGCCAATGTATAATGTTTCAAAGCCATATCTGATACATACTATTACTACAGGTACGACTGCAATAAGGTGAAGTATCTGCGATAATGATGCTATATTGGGTTTTCCTTTGGCTCTATATGCTTCACCCGCGAACTGAGAAAATACCAAAACAGGTGCATTAAGTAAGCCCCAAAGGCCAACAAAACCTGCGGCTTCACCCCATTGGCCACCTAACATTATGCTTGTAATTAAATCGCTATACACATAAATACCAACACTCATGGGAAAAATTAGGAGTGCTGCCGATTTTTGAAATTTGAAGTAAGTGTTATCAAAATTTTGCTTATCATTCTGGTAACGTGATAATGCGGAAAAAAGCACTGGTACCAATATGCCTACTACAATGTTTGTAACTTGGTTTACTATAGATATTGATGTTCTGTATAATCCTAAATAATACGAATCAAGCGCCTTTCCTACAATAAATAAATCTAAGTACAGGGTTAGCCATACCAATATTGATTCAGCAATAGTCCATATTGTAAAGGACAGCATCTCCTTAAGCTGTTGGAAGCTATAATATAAAGTCGGTTTCCATTTGGATTTCGAAGTTAAGATTACCGCATTTACAATATTGGAACTGATAGTACCAATAATAAGAGCCCAATAATTTTTGTAAATAACTGCTAGCGGAATGGTAATCAAGAGCGGTACCATCAAAGCTGCCATTCTTACATAGAACAGTGTTTTAAAGTCGAAGTCCCTTTTGAATAATGCAGACTGAATGCTAGAGAACCCTGTAAGAGGTATGGAAATGCATGCTATCATCAACACATTACCTAATCCTGAGCAACCAACGACTTCTGCTAAGTCATTACGGAATAATGCGATTGATAACCATATAAGACATGAAACAAAAAGATTAGACCAAAATGCAACAGTTGTATGCTGAGAATGTTCTCTCTCATCTTTAAATTCATGTTGAATAAGATATTTTTGAAATCCGGCATCGGCAAATATCTCCGAGAAGGAAATAACAATACTAATTGTAGCTACAACGCCAAAAGCCTCTGGAGTTAGCAGTCGCGCTAACACCATGGAAGTAATTGGATTGATTAGCTTAGCTACAATCTCAGTTATTGACGACCATTTAGTCGCATTCTTTACCTTATTTGAATCAACTTGAGCCACGGTCTGTTTTTTATCCGATTAATAAACGTCCAACTTTACTCTTCCTAAATAAAAAGGTTAGTAAATAAGAACTAGTAATTGTAATTAACAATGCGATGAGAGGTAATATGTAAGGACTGACCATTTGAGACAATGGAGTATGATAATAAATAAACATCAGAATAAACTGCTGAAATAAATACACTCCAAAGCAATTTTCGTTTAAGTTTTTGAAACACGCTGGCACTCCCCCCCCTATAAGATATTTATTAACAACAATATAGCATACAATAATGCCAAGAAAAGCAACTATTAGATGGACAACTTTCACCATGACCTTCACAATAGGAAGTACAAATTGAAACATCTCGACTTCATTATTGTCTATATATTCTTTAGTGTAATTACAAATAATAAATAGCAGGAAATACATGATAACAGTAATCACAATGTTTTGAGTGTTTACACATTTCCTAAGGACAATATGTCTATATTTGTTAATTTCGTAACCCAATAAAAAGAAGGGGGTATAATATAGAACAAAAGATAAGTTAAGCGGTAAGTGTATAGTTTGTATTATTGCAGCAAGACATGCTAAAGCAATAAACATACATTTGAATAAGGTATCGGGAAGCTTTAGAAGTAATGAAGCAAAAAGAAATACACCAAACAACATCGGTAGATACCATAGATGTCCTGCACCTGTGATCAAATACTGAATAATTTCCAAGCAGGATAAAGACTTGTCTCTGTAAAATAACAACATATATGCAACACTAAAAACTATCGCCGGAATATATAGTCTCCGAAACTTATTCTTAATTAGGCTTAGTGTATTGTTGCCCTTAGAACTGCATTGTAAATAATATATGTATCCGGAAAAGAATACAAATAGCTCCAGAGAGAAGCTAATAGCAAATTTGGCAATCCACCAATAAGCCTTTATGTCTTGAAAGGCAACTGGGGCATCCCATTCGTGCATATAAATAATAAAGGAATGGTAAATGACTATCAGCAAGATTGCTAACGGTCTTAATAATACCACATCCTGTAAAATTTTCTTTTCTGTTGCCATTTTTCTATATATTAAGATGTGCTTTACCAAGATTTTATGTTAATGTGCGGAGTAATCATTAAACCAGAGTTCCACGCACCTTCTATGATATTCAAAAGAAGACCTGCATCACTAGCAATGCAACTTTTCTTAATAACCGTTCGGTGATAAGGTCCACCAAACAGCATCGACTCTGAAAAACACCGATGCATTTGAAAAATTATAATTTTGATTGATTAAACTTTCGCCTGAGAATTGCTTTTTATCCAGTTCTGGGGAAGCAATTCACTCAATTTTTCTTTTGGAGTTAAAGATATCTTATCGAGGACATCAGATAACCATTTCTCCGGATTAATACCAAGTACCTTGCAGGCTGCAAAGAATGTGTACATCACTGCAGCATAATGGCATGGCTCGTCGTTCTGACAAGACAGATGATTCTGTTTTCCCATGACTAAAGCACGAATAGACGATTCCGTAGTGTTTATTGTCCACTGGAACCATATCAATAATCCATATAAGCTGTCAGTTCATCATAGTGACGGATTATATAATTACAAGCCTTATGCATCTGGCTGTTGGGGGGCACATCATTTACAGTGAAAACACACCAAGCTAACAAAGACTGCCAGACTATTTCTGCATTCGATTTCCAGTAGACAATCTTATCCGCACCGATAAGGCACAATTCCTTGATTTGGTCTTCCACCCCATAAATGCTTCTGGAAAGAGAAGCAAGACCTAAATTTGATAAAAGTACATTTTCAGTCTTTGCCCGTTCGAATTCACGACTAGCATGGGCGGAGCAGCGACACACCACTCTGCCTGTCTTGGCTATCCAGTCATAGCTCTGGCAGCCGTCACATAAAATCAGGTTTCCCCTCCGTAAGCACTCAATAGCATCCACCCTCTTAAAAATCAAGAAGATGAACTTTTGAGCAATTAAAAAGTTAACAATTTATAATGTATTACACAGCCATTGACATAGGAACAAGGTCGTCATAATTCTCATTCCCGTCCAGCAAAAGCTTAATTGTTGTTGCGATATAGCCACGGGCATTAAGACCTACATTCTTGCAGGTTTCAATAAGAGTGAAAAATGTCAGTGCTGTTTCAACGCCCTCTTCACTACTAAAAAACAATGAATTTTTTCGATGTATTGTAAAAGGTCAGATGGTTCTTTCAACAAGCATATTATCTATGGTATACCGACCATCCTTCCTGTAATTTTGAAGCTCTTCCCAGCCGTTGATCATATAACTGAGGACTTCCTCATCATCTCACCATAATGTTTCCGTTTACTGTTCAACAGTTTCATCGCCCTTTCATATATGGAAGTTAAAATGCGAGTCACATCATCCTGACTTCGTCGTTTCTTTATCTCGTGAGGCTTTAACCGTTTCAGGATGCATTCAGCTTCTACCATATACAATTCACCTATTTTCTGGACAAACTATTCGGCATTCGCATCCTTGTTTACCTCCTAGGTCATAGCAAACTTATTGCGCACATGCACCCAACAGAGAATTAACTCATATTGGGGAAGTACTTCACATAACGGATTATTTTTTTGGGGGTCCATTAATATCATGGATTGGCTTTTCCAGATCATTTTTTGTAAAATAGTCTTCATCTGTACCACTTTGACCGACAATCCTCCGTCTTGATATCAACTGCATAGGGAACAGGCTTACCGTTAAGATTACATCCTTCAATGTAGAGTCTTCTCGTCCAATAGTAACTCCATAATAGCCCTACAGAGGTCCTCAAACTGCGTACCATTAAGGGCAGAAAGATCTTTACAATAGCCAATTTGAATTACTTAGCGAGAATTCTTGTATGCATGGATATAATGTTGACTTTGACAGTCTATCTTTTGTGTTGCTTTATATAGTTATTATCATGAAGTACCACAACTGGCCCGTTAAAGTAGTGCAAAAAAAAATAAACAGTTTAGAATAAAATACATACACTATTTTTTCATATTCCCGTAGTACTTAGCATACCACTCTGCAAACTTTCTCAATCCCACACGTAGTGATGTTGACGGTTTAAATCCAAAATCTTGTTCCAAAGGAGTCGTATCAGCATATGTCACAGGTACATCTCCGGGTTGCATCGGTATTAGTTTTTTGTGGGATTCAAAGTCATAGTCGTTGGGAAGTACACCTGCACGAATAAGTTCATCCTGAAGGATTGTTACAAAGTCTAAAAGATTTTCTGGAGAATTATTGCCGATATTATATACTTTATAAGGAGGAATTGGCAATCCATCATCACCATTTTTCTTTTCAGGAGCATGCTGCATGATACGGACAACGCCCTCTACAATGTCATCCACATAGGTGAAGTCACGTTTACAATTACCATAATTGAAAACCTGAATGGTCTCGCCCTTCAACAGTTTGTTAGTAAAACTAAAGTAAGCCATATCGGGACGTCCACAGGGACCATAGACAGTGAAAAATCGCAAACCAGTACTTGGTATATTGTAGAGCTTACTGTATGCATGAGCCATTAACTCATTGCTTTTTTTAGTAACAGCGTAAAGTGATACAGGATTGTCTACCTTATCATCAGTGCTATAAGGCACTTTCTTATTGCTTCCATATACACTGCTTGAAGAAGCATATACTAAGTGCTCCACACCATAATGACGACAAGCCTCTAGAATGTTATAAAAACCAATAAGATTACTTTCAATATAGGCATCAGGGTTAGTGATACTATAGCGTACACCAGCTTGTGCTGCAAGGTTCACCACTACTTGCGGACAGTAATTAGTGAAGGCTGACTCTACGATTTCTTTCTTGGCAATATTGTCTTTTATGAAAACAAATCTGTCACCATAAGCTGACAACTCCTCCAAGCGTTCATACTTTAAACGTACATCATAGTATTCGGTTATACTATCAATACCAATGACCTTTATGCTGTCAAACTCAGCCAGCAAACGTTTCACCAAATTGGCTCCAATAAAACCGGCTGCACCGGTCACTAAAATCACTTTATTCTCCAGACTGACGTTGTATGTTACCATAAAATTAATCCCTAAAATTAATCCCTTTGGAAAATGTCACGAGTATATACCTTATCCTTCACATCGTCAAGGCATGCGTCGTAACGGTTAGCGATGATGGCCCGACTGATCTCCTTGAACTTAGTCAGGTTATTTACTACTTTTGAACCAAAGAATGATTCATCGTCTTGCAATGTTGGTTCGTAAATAATAACCTCTGCACCTTTCGCCTTAATACGCTTCATAATCCCCTGAATGGCACTTTGACGGAAATTATCTGAATTTGACTTCATGGTCAGACGATATACACCGATCACTATATTTTGTTCTTTGTGAACATCCCATTGACTGGACGCAGTGTAATAACCAGCTTTAGACAAAACCTGATCAGCTATGAAGTCTTTTCTTGTGCGATTACTCTCTACAATAGCGCTCATCATGTTTTGGGGTACATCCTGATAGTTAGCCAATAGTTGTTTCGTGTCTTTCGGCAAACAATAACCACCATAACCAAAACTAGGATTATTATAATGTGTGCCAATGCGAGGATCCAAACCAACACCCTGTATTATAGACTGAGAATCTAGCCCCTTCATCTCCGCATAAGTATCCAATTCATTAAAATAACTGACACGCAAAGCGAGATAGGTATTCGCAAACAGTTTAACAGCTTCCGCCTCCTTCAAACCCATAAAAAGGGTAGGAATATCTTCCTTAATTGCTCCTTCCTGAAGCAATGCGGCAAAAGTACGTGCAGCCTTCTCTAGGACAGGAATATTCGCCACAGCCTTGATTGCTTCATTTTCCTCTTTAAATTGTTCGCTCTCTATAAATTTTGGATAACCAACAATAATACGACTTGGATATAAATTATCATAAAGAGCCATACTCTCACGAAGAAACTCCGGAGAAAAAAGCAAATTAAACTTCTTTACTCCTTTACGGGCATATTTCAAATAAAGTCCCCGACAATATCCTACAGGAATAGTAGACTTGATTACCATCACAGCATCAGGATTGACACTTAAAACAAGATCTATGACATCTTCTATATGATGAGTATCAAAATAATTCTTCACCGGATCATAATTAGTAGGAGCTGCTATGACTACAAAATCCACATCACTGTATGCTTGAGCACCGTCAAGCGTAGCAGTTAGATTCAATGCCTTTTCGGACAAATATTTCTCTATATACTCATCCTGAATAGGTGATTGTTTACGATTAAGCATATCTACTTTCTCGGGAATCACATCGACTGCCGTCACCTGGTGATGCTGCGACAAAAGTGTTGCTATACTAAGACCAACATATCCGGTACCTGCAACAGCAATCTTTAAATCTTTCATATCCATTGTTGATTTATGTTAGTGTTATAGATTATTCTGATTATTTATCTAGGACCTCAAATCGAGGTGAATTCTTGGATTTAAACTCCGGTACCACTTTCTTCATCAACCTCACCGTATCCATGATCTTTACTGTACGCGACAACTTCTCAAACTCCGCATAAGTGTCAAGAATATCAGCATATTCATAATGACGTACCTTAGCTATCATAATTTTCTTATTCTCTGTAGGAATCGTATTCTCCTTATCACTCAGGACTTCCTCATAAAGTTTCTCACCCGGACGTAATCCCGTAAACTTTATTTCAATATCTTCACCCGGACGATAACCGGCCAGTTCGATCATACGAGTAGCCAAGTCAACAATCTTCACAGCCTTGCCCATCTCAAAGACAAAAATCTCATTGCCCTCACCCATAGTAGCGGCCTCCATTACCAGGCGACAAGCTTCGGGAATAGTCATAAAGAAACGGATGATATCGGGATGAGTCACTGTGACAGGACCACCATTCTCGATTTGTTCCTTAAAACGGGGAATTACAGAGCCGTTACTACCCAAGACATTTCCAAAGCGGGTAGTGATAAATTTGGTATGACCTTTCACTTTTCCCTCACGAATAGCACATCCCAGACTCTGTACATAGATTTCTGCCAGACGTTTCGAGCATCCCATTACATTGGTCGGATTCACCGCCTTATCGGTAGAAACCATGATCATTTTCTCAGCTCCGTATTCCACAGCCATATCAGCAACCTGACGCGAACCGACCACATTGACCAGCACAGCTTCACAGGGATTTTCCTCCATTAACGGAACATGCTTATAAGCAGCAGCATGGAAGATTACCTGAGGGTGATAGATATCGAACACCATACGAAGACGCTCTTTCACGCGGACATCTCCAATGACAGGAACAAAATCAAGACCGGGATAATTCTTCTCAAATTCCAGACGGACATTATGCAGAGGTGACTCGGCAGAGTCAAACATGATCAGTTTCTTGATATTCATCTGAGCCAATTGCCGGCAAAGCTCGCTACCAATACTACCGGCAGCTCCTGTCACCAACACAACCTTGCCACAAAACTCAGTCATCACCTCCTCCATATTAATATGAATTTCTGAGCGACCCAGCAAATCCTCAATCTTGATAGGACGTACCCACTGGTGGAAACTTCCGTTTTCGTCAGCCTCACTAATACTCGGAGCTATCAGTGTTTTCAACCCGTTTCTTTTACAATACTGAAGCAAACGTCCTTCCTCTTCACGGGTATTCTCATAGCGGGCAAACAAGATGCCTCCGATACATTTCTTATGAATAAGCTTGTTGAAGCACTCTTCATCTTTAAAAGAATAAACAGGAAGATCAGCCACACGCCGAATAGAATTACCTGTTCCATAAATGCAAAAACCTACAACTTTATAATGAGAACTGTTCAGTAACCGGACTTTCAATGCCACACTCTTATCATCAATGCCATAAATCAGAATACGCATATTCTTTTTATTCAGTACATTCAGCAAGAATTCATAAACAATAATCAACTGTATACGAAACCCAACCATAACAATAAAAGTAAGCATAGCGTCAAACAGTACAAAAATTATTTTCTGACTGTTATGTAATCCCGTCTGTGGCAGGAGAAACCAAATGACAATGGCTATGCAGACAGCCTTTATGAACACACTTCCCGCCAACCTCCATAATTCCTTCAACTGGGAAAAACGGATCGTATTACGATAAGTATGAAATAGAGTAGCCCCCAAAACACTCGATATAACTGAAACCGCCAAGATATGGAAAAGTGAAACTATTTCTTTGGAAGTTTCCGTAATATAATGAATGCCAATAAATGACACCCAAGTACACAGTAAAGCTATGAATGTATCGATTCCCAATACAACCCAATAGCTAAAGTAGTTTTTCTGTAAATAATGAATAAAACGGTCAAATGCGTGTTTCATAATTTAAATCCCCCAATTAATTATCATATATTCTTACAACGCTGATTATAAACAACTAGAATAATAGTATATAATCGTACATAATTATATTATTTCTATCAAATCAGGATTTACTTCTACACCCACCGAAAAGAAATTAGGCAGTTCGACAAGAAGACGTTTGACTTTAGAGCCACGGGTAGTAAGCAGACGGCCTTCATAACCTTCAAAAGGACCTCCAATAATACGGATCATACGACCATACATTGTATCGCTTATCTCTTCAGGTAAATAATATTTAGGATTTTCCGAACCTCGGACAGCACGTATAAAACGCTCCATATCCAAATCGGCAACCATCATAGGCTGACAATAACCGCCACCTTTCTGGTAACGATATTGAAGGGTCGGTATTTTACGAACAAACAGATCTAGAACTTCTCTTGTATCGTGGATAAAAAGCAGGTCCTGCATAAACGGTACTTCTTCACGGATTCGTTTGCCATTTTTCAACTTTAACCGCCATTGCATAGGAGTAAATACTTCTAGATGTTCATCACTGAGCTGTTTATAAGCAGGCAATTTAGCATTGGGACGTTTGAGGTCACGCATTACATACCAATGCATCCGTTGTTCATTCTTCAGAAGCGCCATAAAACCTCAAGACAATTATCCTAGTCCTGCCCGATTATATATAGAACTATATATCAAGCAGTTACAATCAAATTCTACAAAAATAAGAGATTCCTCCCCGTTATTATCAGACTGTTTCATCTTCACCATACAAGATGCATTCAAGGTCTATTTACAACCTTACTTCTTATTTCTCTCTATAAGATAAATAACAGGGTGTAAGTTTTAATTTAACAACTTAGATATCAGATAATTACAATCATTATATAATTAATGATAATTAAACATTTGTTAAGTAAATCCTTCTCTAGAAGAAGCAATTACCCAAAATTACATCTGTTTTATGCTGTTATTTCCAATAAATTACGTACCTTTGTGCCCGTTAGTATTTCTCTTATAGAGAGAACTATATTTTGCTAAACAAATTTAGTTTATATCAATATTATCCCTTCTTGTAGTTTCTCTTTAATAACCAGCACGATATCATTATAGAATTAAGAATGATGTATAATGACTATTAAATCGTATCCGGATCCTGTTTTACTTTGTTATATCCTTACTTTAGGAAAGTTTTAATGTGCAAAAAAAGTAACAGTAAATCATACATATCCTTTGATACATATTTCCGATTTACAGTTTCATGGCTATATAGTAGATTATCTTATCTCTACAATGATTTAAGAATAAGACTATTTGCCTTATCTACCAAAGAAGTATCCAATGAGGCGAGATAAATGCGGGTAGTGTTCTCCGAGTCGTGTCCCATAGCTTCACTGATAACAGACAAGGAAATATTTTTACTCTTGGCAATGCTAGCCCAGGCATGGCGGGCAACATACGTAGTTAAAGGTATAGATACCCCCAACCGCATCCCAAGTTTTTTCAGTTTTTGATTCACCAAATGGGCAGTTTTCTTGTACTGTTTCCTTCCGTCTACCTCCATATCTCGTATAATAGGTAACAGGTAAGGGCTCCCCTGAGTATCATACCTGTCAATTATTTCTTGCATTGGCTTCTCCCATTTGATAAATAATTGTTGCCCCGTCTTCTGCCGGCGATAAGACAGAATTCCGTTCTGCAAATCTTTCTTTCTCAAAAAAGCCATATCAATGAATGACATACCACGGGTATAAAATGAAAACATGAAAATATCTCTCGCATAAGCCAGAGAAGGACTCTTTGTCAGATCAAGTTCCTTTAAACGGCGAATCTCCTCTAACGGAATAGCACGTTTGACCGTCTTATCTATCCCTGTATAAACATATTTAAAAGGACTTCGCTGAACCGTCAAGCCCTTCTCCACAGCACGATTATAAATAGCCCGAAGATTCCGCATATAATAAGAGGTGGTATTCGGACAAATACCGGTAGACTTCAAATAACTCTCATATTTCATCATCAAACTGGAATCAACTTCTTCCAACAGGACATCTTTCCCTTTCCGGAAACGTACGAAGCTGTTTAATGTAGTCATATAAGTTTCAGCGGTACGGTGTTTGCCAATTTGATTTAACTCCTTGATAAGATGAAGAGTAAAGGATATGAAACCACTATGCTCTGTGGATGCACAATAAAGTTCTACCAAACTATCTGAAGTATAAGCAATGCCTGAACGCTCAAGACGGGTAATAATATTCTCCAGCCTTACACTATCCTCCAACAGAGAATTTTTCAAAGAAAGCAAGTAATCTCTCCGACTTTCACTGGTTACCGAAGACAGAACAACCTCCGAATGCACCGCGTCCCATTCCGCAGGAAACAACTTGTATCCGGTATGTATTTGTCTTACTATACGCTTATGAATCACTTGATAGAAAAGTGTACCTTCTTTCGTAGCGACGGAAGATGCACGGAATTTTACTTTTACTGTTGCCATACAAAATTATTTCTCAAAACAAATATAACCAAACGTAAACTTATAGATATTGAATGATCCGAATAAAACGTTTTATCCGAATTTTACAATAACCACTCTCCATAATTCACATTCCACTATTTCTTCACTACAGAACATACAATTATCGAAATAACTTGCCGCTTTACCTTATTTTAATAACTAATTCTTATTTTTTACGCAATATGTAACACTATCAGCCCTTAAAACAACACCACTAAATGCAAAAATCCCTCAATAATCTACTGATTATCAAGGGATATCCATGTGACCCCGGTGCGATTCAAACGCACGACCTTCAGAACCGGAATCTGACGCTCTATTCACTAAGCTACGGGGCCATTCTTTTTATGCGAGGACAAAAGTATAAAAAATCTTCTCATCTTCCTAATGATTCTTCTTTTTTTATAGTTATTAAGGTACCCACACCTGTTAACACTCTGTTATTTTGAAATGCTTTATAGTACATACTTTATCAATTTGACAATCTTTTAGAGAAATCTCAATACATATATCATTTTTATTCCTATCTTTGCCGACAATTAACATTTAACAAACCTATGAGTTACTTGATAAAACCTAAGAACTACAAACCGCTTCTCGACCTGAAACAGACCGAGCTGGGAATCAAGCAAATAAAAGAGTTCTTCCAATTAAACTTATCATCCGAACTACGCCTGCGACGTGTGACAGCCCCCCTGTTTGTGTTGAAAGGCATGGGTATCAACGATGATTTGAATGGAATAGAACGACCTGTTTCTTTCCCGATAAAAGATTTGGGCGACGCACAAGCAGAAGTAGTTCATTCACTGGCTAAATGGAAAAGACTGACCTTAGCCGATTATCACATTGAACCGGGATACGGTATCTATACCGACATGAACGCAATCCGCTCCGACGAGGAACTGGGTAATCTACATTCACTCTATGTAGACCAATGGGACTGGGAGCGTGTTATTACCGACGAAGACAGAAACGTAAACTTCCTGAAAGAAATCGTTAACCGCATTTATGCAGCCATGATTCGCACAGAATATATGGTATACGAAATGTATCCTCAAATCAAGCCGTGCCTGCCTCAAAAGTTACATTTCATCCACTCCGAGGAGTTACGCCAACTCTATCCGAACCTGGAACCTAAATGTCGTGAACACGCTATCTGCCAGAAATACGGTGCCGTATTCATTATCGGCATAGGCTGCAAACTGAGCGACGGCAAGAAACATGACGGCCGTGCTCCGGACTACGACGACTACACAACAAACGGCTTGAACGGCCTGCCCGGACTAAACGGTGACCTGTTGCTTTGGGACGATGTACTGCAACGTTCTATCGAACTTTCGTCTATGGGTATACGTGTAGACAAAGAGGCCTTGCAACGTCAGTTGAAAGAGGAGCACGAAGAAAAAAGACTGGAACTTTATTTCCACAAACGCTTGATGAATGACACTCTCCCGTTATCTATCGGTGGAGGTATCGGACAGTCACGTTTGTGTATGTTCTACCTTCGGAAAGCACATATCGGAGAAATACAGGCCAGCATCTGGCCCGAAGATATGCGCAAAGAATGCGAAGAACTTGATATACACCTTATATAATTGCTATGAACGTACAGATAGAAGAAAGTTGGAAAACACATTTGCAACCGGAATTTGACAAGGACTACTTCCGCACACTTACAGAATTTGTAAAAAGCGAATATAGCCAATATCAGATATTTCCTCCCGGAAGGTTGATATTCAATGCTTTCAACCTTTGTCCTTTCGATAAGGTAAAAGTAGTAATCATCGGACAGGATCCGTATCACGGACCGGGTCAGGCACACGGACTTTGTTTCTCCGTTAACGACGGAGTACAATTCCCGCCTTCACTGGTGAATATATTCAAAGAGATCAAAGCAGATATAGGAACAGATGCTCCTACCACAGGAAACTTAACCCGCTGGGCCGAACAAGGTGTACTGCTGCTCAACGCAACACTGACTGTACGTGCACACCAAGCCGGTTCTCATCAAAACCGCGGTTGGGAGACATTTACCGACGCCGCTATTCGTGCCCTGGCAGAAAGCAAGGAGCACCTGGTGTTTATCTTATGGGGCTCGTACGCTCAAAAGAAGGGAGCTTTCATTGACCGGAACAAGCATTTAGTGCTTACCTCTGCACACCCTTCTCCCCTATCCGCCTATAACGGTTTCTTCGGCAACAAGCATTTCAGCCGGACAAATGATTATTTAAAGGCACATGGAGAAACGGAAATCAACTGGTAGTTGAATACAAGTCGAGAGTTAAAAAAGAAAATGGCTGCGCTATTACCTAATGAATAGCACAGCCATTTTCTTTTTCCATAATATTGCAACAATGCAATTATATATCTTTCAACTCTACGCTTATCCTAGTACCACTGGATATTACTTTGCGTCTGGCTTCTCTGTTCATACTTCAAATCCTGAAGAATGCTTGCATTTGCCCGGATAGTAACATTATAATATCTCCACCGTCCGAAAGGTGAAAGACTGGCGGACAAGTTGAAACAGTGCAAATCGCGGGAAATCGTACAAGAAGTTTGTGTGATCTCCTTTGCCTGAAAGTCGTAACCGGAGTTGAATGAAAGCGACCAGTTATTGGATATTTTCACGTTTCCATTCGCGTTGATATTATGTGTATACGTATAAGGATATCTCATAGAGTGGCGGTTAATAGGCTTCGTTCTATCTTCACGGATATTGAACGAATAACTAAAACTCAAAGACCAAGGCATTTTGAATACCTGATAACCGTCCGAGTCCGCTTGCGCATTCTCGACCTTCTTAGTGACAGTTCCGTCTTCCTCTGAGCCTTCCGAATCTTCATCATCACCTTCCGGCTTCTTCTTATCCTTATCTTCATCCTCTTTCGGTCCGAACCACTTCTTCCAAGTATCATTATTGAAAGTATAGTTAAATGAAGAACCATATCCCTGAAAACGTCCGAAGCGACCATACGACCACTCCGTCCGGTTACTGGTAACTACATTACCGCTTTTATCAAAAGTATAAGCATACGTAGCAAATGACGCATTCATATTAAAGGTATAACTCTTGGTCAACTTCAAACGAAGATTTATGTTCAAATCACTCCACGGCCGTTCCTTTGCCGCCATATTATAAGACATATTTGCACTCAAGTCATCAATAAGGCTCACTTTCTTGACCGTATCTTCTTTTGCGTCGTAATACTTCATTTCCAAGTTATTGGCAATCGAGAAACTGACTGTTCCCGAACCTTCACGGGAAGGAACGCCATAAGGCTGTCCGGTAAAAGGAGAATAATATTGTGTATCACCGTTATAATCAGTATACTCCTCCCAATACTTGCTAAATCCCGGAGCACCGCTCAGGCTAACTTGTGGCGTAAACACATGACGAATCTGTATTTCCTTTTTCTTCATGAAAAGAGGTTTGTACATACCATACAATTTGGTGCTCAGACTCAAACTTGCCGAATAGTTGGATACCCGGTAGAAACCGTTAATCGTATCGCCCGGCAATGCTTCCAGTCTATGTGTTTCCTCATTATATTGCTGATTTACCTTGCGGGTATACCAACGTTCCGTATAATTCACCGAAGGATTAACCTGCAAATATTTGAACAGAGTAAAAGTAGCGCTGATAGGGATATTATGATTCATCGCATTTTCCCATTCGCTCAGTCCGGCTTTGAACAGACGGTCGTCTTTCGTACGGATACTGTTTGTCAGACGTCCTGTATAGCTAAGAGAAATCTTTTCATACCAGCGTTCTTCCCCGGCCGCCTTCTTGCGTTTGAACGGGAAGAGACGGCTCAACGATATATTCAAGTCGGGCAACGTCACCGCAATGGAAGAGTCACGCATGGTCTGTGCGATATTGGTCGTTCCGGAAAGCGTCAGACCGATATCAGGGAAACTGCGTGAATAACTGATACTTGATGTTTTGGTATTCTGAGTCAACAACTGTGAATTATAAAGGTTGTTGATATTTGAGCGTTCGTAGCTACTAGTCGAGAAGTTTACACTGGCAGAGAAAGTACTGTTCGGACTCGCCTTGGCATCCTGGCGATGATTCCAGACAATCTTAAAGTCCTTGGCAACTGCATAATCCGGCATCCCTTTATCCCCCGTCTTAGTGACCTGATAATCCGCTTGCAGCGTACCGGAGTATTTATATCGTTTATTATAGTTGGTCAATCCGGAAAGTCTCCACGAACCTTTGGTAAAGATATCTCCCGTCATTTTCAGGTCCATGATGTCACTGATAGCAAAATAATATCCGCCTTCTGCCAGACCGAAACCGCGACTGGAGTCGTCCATATAAGTCGGCATGATGAAACCGGAAGAATAGCTGCTGGAGAACGGGAAGAAAAAGAACGGAACAGCTAACGGCAAAGGTACATCTTCCACCACCAGATAGGCAGGTCCCGTCACTACATTCTTTTTAGGACGCACCTTGGCCCTTGTCAACTGCATATAGAAGTGAGGATGGTCATGGTGGTCACAAGTCGTATAGCGCCCATGCTCCATAAAAATTTCATCATTGGCCCCCTTCTTGGCTTTGCTTCCGGTCACGTATCCTTCCCCCTGTTGAGTTACGATTTCGGTGATTCCCGCTTTTTTAGTTTTGAAGTTATACCGGATAGTTTCCGTATCATAAGCGGTATCTCCCTCTTTAAATACAGGTTTACCTTTTTCCACTCCCAAAGAGTCTTTGATACCGTAAGCGTGCACCGTGCTGCTATCCAGATTCATTGAAATAACTTCCGCTGCCAACTCTATATTCTGGTAATTAACTTTTCCGCTACCATACAACGTAGCGGCTCCGCCCAAAGTAAAAACTGTGGAGTCGTTAGATTCATAAATAACCGGTGCGTCGAGCGGTTGTTTCTTCTTAGCCGGTGCGATAGAGTCCATGCGTACCGTAACCGTATCTGCTTTCAATGAATCATTTCCATGGAGGGAATCATTCTGTGCAGTATTGGGGGCAATCATTCCTCTTCTTCGACGTTGAGACGTAGCCTCATCGGGAAGCATCAGTAAGACAATCAGCAGTATAGATGATATAAGTATTCTTGCTTTCAATGGCGCCATTAACTAATAGTTTACGCTTGAAGTGGCAAAAGTACATAAACTTCACCAATTATGAGTTAGAATCTTCGTTATTTAATTATTTTTTAGTGCTATAAAAAGAGAGAGCACCATCTGTCAAAACGGCTTAGGCCTTCTTCACCATATTTAGCAATACTATGACGGGCTTTCTCTACCGACTTTTCTTCGTCCAGGTGAGTCTTAGAAAAGAATTTATCGGCAAAGCAGATTAACTGTTCTTCCAGAGTTATGGGCAACATCTCGCGATGGGGTACAGGAAGCTGTTGGTCGACAATGTCCTGCAAGGATAGTCCGGCCCCTGTATGGCGTTCGCAAACCAGTGCATGCTGCGGGAAACCTTCTTCACGCAAGATTTCAGCTCCCAAATAACCGTGAGCTATATAAGGATGCGAACCGAAACACTGAATCGTAGGCGCATTGGTCTGAAAAATACCGATATCATGTAATAGGGCGGCTTCTTTCACGAAACTCCGGTTCAAACGTAGTTCGGGATGCGCATCCAGTATTTTCATGGCCTTTCCGGCCACAGAAAGACTGTGTATTACTAAGATTTGCCGCTGCTCCGTATTTTCCGGATAATACTTATCAATGATTTCGTATGGATTCATGTGCTCTATTTTTTGTTCTCTTGATGAGAAATTAATATTTTTGTGCAATATTACAAAAAATCACCGACATGAGAAATAGAACTTCCCTCATTCTTTTTTTTCTGTTTGTTACAGTCTTTACTGAATGCATTAGCGGCAAAGTTGTCGCAGGCGCCAGACGCTTCGAACAATATCTGCCGTTCATTCAAGGCAAACGTGTCGGAATGGTGGTCAATCATACCTCTGTTGTAGGAACGGGGCAGACTCATTTGCTCGACACTCTGTTGAAACAGCATATCAACGTAGTCAAGGTATTTGCCCCCGAACATGGTTTCCGTGGAAATGCAGACGCGGGGGAGACTGTGAAAGACGGCAAAGACTCCCGTACCGGAGTCAGTATCGTCTCTCTTTATGGAAACAACAAAAAGCCGACTGCCGCCCAACTGAAAGACATCGACGTTATTTTATTCGATATTCAGGATGTGGGAGCACGTTTCTATACCTATATCAGCACAATGTACTACGTAATGGAAGCCTGTGCAGAAAACAATAAGGAAATGATTGTACTAGACCGGCCCAATCCGTGCGACTACGTAGAGGGTCCGATACTCAAACCGGCCTACCGGAGTTTTGTCGGTATGCTTCCTATCCCGGTACTCCACGGATGCACTATCGGCGAACTGGCACGAATGATTAACGGAGAAGGCTGGATTGCCCACAAGAAAAATCCTTGTTCATTAAAAGTAATTCCAGCCACGGGTTGGATACACGGAGAACCCTATTCGCTTCCCATAAAGCCCTCTCCCAACCTGCCGAACGATCAGTCCATTCGCCTGTATGCGTCACTCTGCCCGTTTGAGGCTACCAGCGTCAGCGTAGGGCGAGGAACGACATTTCCTTTCCAAGTATTGGGCGCACCCAACAAGAAATACGGAGATTTTACTTTCACTCCCCGCTCTCTTCCCGGTTTTGACAAGAATCCGATGCACAAAAATGTAGTCTGCTATGGCGAAGACCTCCGGAACGCAGACGATGTGAACGGATTTACACTCCGCTATTTCCTGCATTTCTACCGTTTATCCGGCGAAGGTGCCGCTTTCTTCTCCCGTGCCCGGTGGTTTGACTTGCTCATGGGCACGGATAGTGTACGCAAAGCTATCCTCAGAGGCGATTCGGAAGAGACTATCCGGAATAGTTGGCAAAAGGAGTTACAGGATTACAAGAAGATGAGAAACAAATATCTTCTTTATGAGTAAAAACAAGTATCATACTTTCATTCTTTTTCATAAATCCCTTATAACTAAAGCTATAAGTATGATAGATAACTATTATCTCCGGTATCTATCATACTTATACTATTAAAATGAAGTATCTATTTTACCTCCAAAGGTACGACATGATAATACGTACCATACGTTTTCCGTCTGGATTTCACCCCAAGCCGTTGCAAGATACGTCCGAAATAAGAAGCCTGTCTGGCAGAGAATGTCATCTTACTTGCTTTCTGAATCCGTCGCAGGATGTCAATAGCCAACAGCCATTCACCTTCCTCCTCTTCTTCTGCCCCACGATAATAAACTATAAACAGCTGTTCAATAGCGGGTGATTGTTCAAACTCACGATTGCTTTCCGTCATGATAGCCTCTTCTTCGGAGTCAAACCAATAACGTTCGTTATGATAAAGCAGTTCCAACGCCTGTGCATACAATTGTTCATAATCAATGGGACGCGACACATCTATGCCTCCCGTCATATAAATGCCGATGAAACGACGGCTACCGGAAGTATCCGTCAACAAATCCCGATGATTGCTTGTAGCGATGAACGAAGCATACCGGCGAAGTTCTTCCACCGCCGAAGCATTCGGACGGCGCGTGTTCACCACCGGTTTTTGCAGAATATGCTTCAGAAAAGCCTGCTGGGTGGGACTTATCTGGTCGAATTCATCCATATTAATAAGCAAAAAGCGATTTAGATACAACTCCGCATCCCGCTTCCGACTGAAATCAATGCTGTCCGTATAGTACGCCTGTAAAGCAGGAGGAAGAAGCATTCTGCAAAAAGTGGACTTCCGGTATGCCTGCGGACCAATCAGCAAAGGCGAAGTGCTGTTCGCATGTCTTTTATCCATCCCTATCCAATGGGCAGTCATGCTCAGGAACCATCGCCGGAACAACGGTGCCCAGTGCGGATTATCACAGGGAACGCGGTTAGCCAGTTCCAGAATCCGGTCTTTACCATCCCAGCGAGGCAAGTGGTACAAGAAATCCTCCACAGGATGATAGATAGGCACATGGTCGGAATCCAGATAACGGATGACATCCCTGTCCCACATTTTCACTCCTTCACACATGGCGTTCATCGTAATACTCGCCAATACCCGCTTGTCTACCGGGCGAAAATAGAAGTTGAAACTATGCCGTTCGCGATATTCCACCTCCGTGGTCAACGCATTGTATCGGAATTCATAACGACGCTTCATAAATTCATCCATCTGCATGGCGAAAAGCTGTTCGGCCGTCAAACTGCTCTTCTTTCCGAATCCTTTGGCGGTCCGGTATACACTTTTCACCGTTTCGCGAATCAGCAACTCGTCCGAAGGGAGCCTGTAATGCGCCTTCGTCCACCGCACGGTATCTTCTTCGGGAATACCCGCCCGGAAGCAATGCTCCGCCAGACACACCAGCAACGGTTGTATATCGTCTCCCTCCCGATATCCGTCCAATTCCTCAAGCGCCCTGTTGAATGCAGCGGAGAAAAGCACCGACAACGCTTCATAGTTCTCATATCCGGGCGCCATTCGTTGCAAAGGAGAATCGGTTTCCCGCGTTCGCCTGATGAAAGCCGTTTCGGAGGGAAGGCTGACGGGCTGCTTCATATAAATGGGCATCGCTTCCGGATTGAAATAAAGTTCGGGATCGTACGTCAACCGACAATATTGTTCGAGCAACGGTTCTTTCAGTTCAATATCAAAAGGCAGTTGCGGCTGATAATATTTCACGGCCGTCTGATAAGCATGCGCATGAAAAAGCTCTACCTGCTCGCGTGAGACCGGCAAGCGATCGTCCGGATAAGTGAACCGTACCCATATTTTGACTGATTTACCGGAGGAGCCTGTGAAAGCGAGGAACGTTTGCGGAAACTCTTTGACTAATTCCTTTATCTCGTCGGCTTCCGTCCTTCCCGAAAGATGATTGACTTCCATCATCACTACGCCGTTATATTCGTTCAAAGTCATCACTCCTTCTTTACGGACAAAAGCTGCGGCAGGAATCACTTTGGGAACCTTACGCACCCCTTCAATCGAATTTCCCGGAAGAGTATATCTCAAAGCTTCCCTCATTTTGGAGACAGGTTGCGCCTTGACTTCCGTTTTCATCTGCTCCAGAAGGAGCTCTATTTTCAACGTCCGTAAGGTATTTACCTTGCCATCGTCTCTGACTAATGTTATTTTCATCTTTTTTTATTATTCATTCTAGTAAAAGGGAAAGCTGCACTATAACTATACAAAGATACAACAAGCACTTCGTCCAAACAAATTTCCGTATCTTTATTTGCCGCATCATACGGCTTTATTTTACAGAAATAATACTTACTAAATTTGCAAATAAAGCCGGGATAATGTATCTTTGCAGGCAGTAAGACTTCAGCCCGCATACGTGTGCCGTACAGCCCATGTATGCGGGCTGTGCAGTTTACATTCGCGGGCTGTACAGCCCACAAATGTGTGCCCGAAAAAAGCAGCTGCTCCAAGCTGATTATTCAGGCAGCAGAGGTAGGTTATCTTACTGCAAAACAAGCATTAGAGCGCCTTTGGAAAGGCATTTCACCCACATTAACCAATAAAAGAAAAGAGATGTACGCAAAGTATGATTTTCGCAAAAAGCCGTCTTCAAAAGAAGATGAAGATAAACAGCCGTTGTATCCCCGCATCGTATCGAACGGGACTATCGACTTTCAACGCATTGTAAAAGAGATCGCCCAGGCTTCCAGTTTTACCCCGGCAGACATCGAAGGAGTTCAGCTGGCTATTGAAAATAAAATATCTGAATATTTAATCAGTGGTTATCACGTTCAATTGGGCGACCTCGGATATTTTTCAGCCAAGTTGAAAGCACGTCCGGTAATGGATGCCAAAGAGATACATGCGCAGTCCATCTATTTCGACAATGTAAATTTTCGTCCTTCATCTTCTTTCCGAAAGAAGGTTCGCGGATTTGTAGAAAAAGCGAAGTCGGGATTTGCACATTCTGCCGAAATTCCGGTGGAAGAACGTCGTCGCAGGTTGGAGAAATTTCTGGATGAACGTCCGATGATACGACGCAAGGAATATACGCAACTGACGGGACTCCTGAAGAACAAAGCGCTGAATGAGTTGAACGGTTGGGTGAAAGAAGGGGTACTCGACACCATTGGAAGCGGTAGCCATATAATTTATGTGCGGGCAAATACTGGGAAAGATTAAGCAATAAAAGCAGTAAAACAGGAATGACAGATGCTCATTTTTCATGAAGAAAGTATGATAGATACCGGAGTTCGGAATGATCTATCATACTTATTTATCAGTATACCAGCATATTAGCAAAAAGGATGAGAGTCATGAAAGTTATTTTTTGCCTTGAGAAACGGTACAGTTGGAAAATAGCGGCGAAAATCGTGGCAGTAGCTCCTAAATATCAGTTATTCACCGATGCAACTACAATGTACTGCAATCATTATTCCATTTCCTTCTTTCTCTTCTTCCACAGTTGCCACGAATTAATAATATTCTGCCACATATTATATACCAAATAGCATATTAGTCTGATTATCAAAGAAGAATCCCACCTATCACTAACAATGGGTAACAAAATAGCAACAAAAAAACGAAGAAATTCGCTTAGTGGTGGACTTCATGTGCAAAGGTAACAAAAGGCAATTACCTGCCAAAAAAGAAACAAGGCTTTTGCCTTACAATAGCTTTTTCAAGTCCTCAACGTCCGGCAGAGCGTTACGAAGTCGTTCCGGCATATCTTTAGATGCACGGTAAGTAGCAACCCCCATCGGCTTGTTATAATCACGAACGGCAAACTCTACAAAGGTTTGATTCATCTCTCTACAAAGTATTATTCCGATAGAAGGGTTTTCGTGCGGCTTTCTGATATATGTATCTAAGGCGGATAGATAAGTATTCAACTGCCCCAAATAAGATGTACGGAATTTTCCGGATTTCAGCTCGACTGCGACCAAGGAATTAAGCTCCCGATTGAAAAAGAGCAAATCAATGAACATTTCTTCTCCTGCAACTTCCATGCGATATTGATTGCCTATAAAGCTGAAATCTTGCCCAAAGGTCATAATGAACTTCTTTACGTTGGCAACAATCGCCTTTTCTACTATCTTTTCGTCTAAATCCTCTTCTTGTTCATCCAGTTCCTCCACATTGATGAAATCAAGCAAGTATTCATCTTTAAATGAACAAACAGCTTTTAGAGCTTGCTTAGTATCAGGCAATGTTTGTGCGAAATTGTTAGGCAAAGTTCCCCGATGGCTGTAGAGGTCTGCTTTTAAATAATCCCTTAAAGTGTATTTACTCCAATAGCGAGTAGCGCACTCATGTATATAAAATAGCCTTGCTTCCAAAGTCTTAGCTTTGGATATTATTTCGGTATGATGACTAAAACCGATTGAAAGGAAATCAGCCCAATTGAATTCATCAGCCAGTGGCTGGCGAATTACGCTCAACAGCAATTTTTCATCTAATACCAAATCGCCAGCCAATGGCTGGCGATTTAGAACAGGTTCCCATTCTTCATAGAAAACTCGCATATTCTTTATATTCGAAGTTGAAAATCCCCTTAGCCCCGGCAATTCTTTTTGCAACAGAGAAGATATTTGCTCTATTGCTCCTTTACCCCAAAAGCCTATACGGGAATTTTTCGACACGTAACGTCCGATGCCGTAATAAAGAGATAGCTGTTCTTTGTTCACCGATGTGGCTGCACGGTACTGGCTGCGCAGAATAGCTTCTTTTATGGTCTTTACTGCTTCTCTATAATTCTGATTTATATCCATTTGCGTTTTGTTATATGTGACAAAAGTACAAAAATAAGGAGGTGTGTCAAAATGCACACCTCTTTTTTTTTATGCACAAAGCCCCGACTTTCACAAGCTGGGAGATTGGAAACAGAGTTCAAAACAAGATAGTCTTGCTTGTCAAGGTCGGGATAATCGGGACAACTTTTCTGCCGTAAAGTCACAATTTCAATTCACGGATAGTGTTGCCAATAATCTTTTCATAATTCAGACTGCCACGCTCTTTAGATTGCGCTCTCATATCCAACAAATAGTCAAGTACGTTTGCTTTGGATTTATTGGTATTCTGAAATCCGTGCGCATCATTCTATAAATCACTATATTTCAGTTATTTATATTTAATTTTTCATCTCATTCTTTCTCTTTTTCCAAAGCTGATAGCTATTGATAATGTTTTGCCACAGCACATACGATCCCGGAGCAACAGAAGACAACGGATTGAGATAGGTATGTGCCATCCAAATAGCCAGAATTGTATTCTTCTGCCCCAATGCCTGACCGCCACTGATACGGTCATTATAGACAGAGCCGATTGTTTTCCCTAAGAAAAACTGCAAACAACAAGCAACCAAAGCCCCGACTGCAATCATTATTTCGGTAAAGCCGTCCGCAGGGTCATTCAACAGCGAATACAACGTTTGGGCTGTAACAATAGCCAGAGAGACTGCCCACAAATAGAAAGCAAGTTCATGATAGCCCAACAGCTTCTGATGCACTTTCGGCAGACATTTGCCCAACAGCCACGCAGCCAGAAAAGGACAGATCAATAATGGAAATACTTTACTCAATATAACAAAGAATGCTCCCCAAAAACTAACATCGGGATGTACTTCCACCAAAGGAAAAAAAATAGGGACGGCAATAGCTGCTCCAATATTCCCTAGCAATGTGTAAGTAGTCAGACTCGCCGCACTCCCTCCCAATTTGGAAGTAATCACTGCCGCAGCAGTAGCCGTAGGGCAGATAATGCAAACCATGACCCCTTCCGCCACAATTTTATTGAAACGATAAAGCAGCAAGTAAGCAGCCAGCGCCCCCGCAATCTGGATCAACAACAGCCATGCATGAAGTGGCTTTGGTTTCAAATCATGCGGAGATACTTTACAAAAAGTGAGCAGCAGCATCGTGAATATGAGATAAGGAGTCAGGAAAGATAGACTAATGAACAAAGGATACCCCACAGCGCCTACCAACATAGCGATAGGTAATGTCCAATTCTTTAAAAACTTAAGCATCGGCATACATTTTAACTTCGGGGTGCAAAGTAACGGAGATTTCAGGAGAAAAGCTACCTTTAAACCGAAAAAAACACAAAACTTAATGGCAAATAATGAGTTTTCTACAAAATTCTACTACATTTGCAGCGTATTACAGATATGAAACTGAATAGACCATACATATTATATATATGCATTTGCCTCTGGCTACTTTTCCTGCCCTCATGCACCAACCGTTTATGGGGGAAAGATTTTGTCGTAGTCATTGATGCCGGACACGGCGGACACGACCCGGGAGCTATCGGCAAAATCTCTAAAGAGAAGAATATCAACCTGAACGTTGCCCTGAAAGTAGGAAATCTGATAAAAAAGAACTGTGATGATGTCAAACTGATTTATACGCGCAGCAAAGATGTGTTCATTCCTCTGGCACGACGGGCGGAAATCGCAAACAACGCGAAAGCCGATCTTTTCATCTCCATTCACACCAACGCACTGGCAAACAACCGTACAGCAAAAGGTGCTTCTACCTGGACCCTGGGTCTGGCCAAATCAGAAGCCAACCTGGAAGTTGCCAAACGAGAGAATGCCGTAATTCTCTACGAAAGCGACTACGAAACAAGATATGCCGGTTTTAATCCGAATTCTGCAGAATCTTATATCATATTCGAATTTATGCAGGATAAATATATGGAGCAGAGCGTGCATCTGGCTTCACTGGTGCAGAAACAATTCCGACATACTTGCAAACGAGTGGACCGGGGCGTGCACCAAGCCGGATTCCTTGTATTAAAAGCAAGCGCCATGCCCAGCATTCTGGTGGAACTAGGATTTATCTCCACTCCCGAGGAAGAACGTTACCTGAACTCGGAAGCAGGTGCCAATACAATGGCGAACGGAATTTACCGTGCTTTTCTGAATTACAAGAGAGAACATGAACTGCGCCTGACAGGAGTCAGCAAGACGATTATTCCTGCCGAAGAACAGGAGGAGAAAAATGCTCCGGTAATCGCACAAGCTTCTCCCCAGCCTGCCGTAACAGCGAAAACAACGCCCAAACGTCCTATTGTAGTAGAAAGTGCAACCAATGACAGTGAAATTACGTTTAAGATACAGATACTCACCTCTTCCAAGCCTCTCACTAAAAATGACAAAAGGTTGAAAGGACTGAAAGGAGTGGACTATTATAAAGAAAAAGGAATCTATAAATATACGTATGGTGCCTCTGCCGATTATAATAAGGTATTGCGTACGAAACGTAGCATCACGGCACAATTCAAGGATGCCTTTATCATCGCTTTCCGGAACGGCGAGAAAATGAACGTCAACGAAGCGATCACCGAATTCAAGAAAAGAAAAAATAAATAAAAATATAAAATGAAGTACATTACAAAAGAAGTCAGAATAGGTATTGCAGGTATAATAGCACTATGCGTACTGATTTATGGAATTAATTGGCTGAAAGGTATACACATGTTCCAGCCTTCCAGTTATTTCTATGCCAAATTTCAAAACGTAAACGGACTGACCAAATCAAGTCCGGTATTTGCAGACGGTGTCCGCGTAGGTATTGTACGTGACATCTATTATGACTACGTGAACCCGGGAAATGTGATCGTCGAAGTTGAACTGGATACGGAACTGCGTATCCCCAAAGGAAGTAGCGCCGAACTGGTATCCGAGTTAATGGGAGGTGTGCGCATGAACATCCTTCTCGCCAACAATCCGCGCGAAAAATATGCCGTAGGAGATACGATTCCCGGCAAACTGAATAACGGAATGATGGAAAGCGTGGCACAGCTCATGCCTAAAGTGCAGGAAATGTTGCCCAAGCTGGATTCAATTCTGATCTCCCTGAACAATATTCTGGGAGACAAGAGCATCCCCGCCACCCTGCATTCAATGGAGACTACCACCGCCAACCTCGCAGTAGTCAGCTCACAGATGAAAGGACTAATGAGCAAAGACATCCCCCAGCTCACCGGGAAACTTAATACAATCGGAGACAACTTCATAGCCATTAGCGGTAATTTAAAGGAAATAGACTATGCAGCTACTTTCAAAAAAATAGACGAAACTTTGGCTAACGTAAAAATACTTACAGAGAAATTGAACAGCAAAGACAACACGCTTGGGTTGCTTTTCAACGATCCGTCATTATACAATAATCTGAACGCAACGACAGAGAATGCCGCCAGTTTGCTTGAAGACCTGAAAGCACATCCGAAGCGTTATGTTCACTTCTCATTATTCGGTAAAAAAGATAAGTAAGTTTTCATCGTTATATAGATTTTATCTAAATAACGAGAGAGCGTAAAAAGAATGTGGATCACTCTGCAAATGTCTATCTACAAACCGAAATAATATTCCCGTACAAACAGATAAATGAAAGAAAAGCTACATAATTTAGGGATATAAAAAGCTACTATACAGATACTTATAAAAATGCAATAGCCTTCAGAGGCATCATGTTTTTATAGAAATGTATAAGTCACTGAAAGTAAACACATTATTGTTTTCATGAAATAAACAAGAAAAAATAGATTTGTTTTTTCCAAATAAGATTCCGAATTTTGCAAGCGTAGAAGTTTTGCTTAATTAATAAATGTATTAAAAGTTACTATGATTGAATCAAATCATGCCGTACTTTGGAACCGCTGTCTCGAGGTAATTAAAGACAATGTTCCCGAGACGACATATAATACTTGGTTTGCCCCGATTGTTCCATTAAAATATGAGGACAAAACATTGATCTTGCAGATCCCGAGCCAGTTTTTCTATGAAATTCTGGAGGAGAGATTCGTAGATCTAATCCGCAAGACATTATATAAGGTCATTGGCGAAGGCACCAAGTTGATGTACAACGTCATGGTCGACAAGACTTCGATTCCGAATCAAACCGTGAATCTCGAAGCAAGCAATCGTTCTACCGCTGTTACTCCCAAAAGTATATTTGGTGCCAACAAAGCACCCAATTTCCTGCAAGCTCCTGCTGTTCAGGATTTGGATCCACACTTGAACCCCAACTATAACTTTGAGAACTTCATCGAAGGATACAGCAACAAACTGTCAAGAAGCGTTGCCGAAGCCGTAGCACAAAAACCGGGAGGTACCGCTTTCAACCCGTTATTTCTCTACGGAGCTTCCGGAGTAGGAAAAACGCACCTTGCAAACGCAATCGGCACGAAAATCAAAGAAATATATCCCGAAAAAAGAGTTTTATATGTTTCGGCGCATTTATTTCAGGTTCAATATACAGACTCAGTACGTAACAACACGACCAACGACTTTATCAACTTCTACCAGACTATTGATGTACTTATCATTGATGATATTCAGGAGTTTGCCGGAGTTACCAAAACTCAGAACAACTTCTTCCATATCTTCAATCATCTGCATCAGAACGGCAAGCAGCTCATTCTGACTTCCGACCGCGCTCCAGTGTTGCTGCAAGGTATCGAAGAACGTCTGTTGACCCGTTTCAAATGGGGTATGGTAGCCGAACTCGAAAAGCCGACCGTAGAACTTCGCAAAAATATCCTACGTAATAAGATACACCGCGACGGATTGCAATTCCCACCGGAAGTGATTGATTATATTGCTGAAAATGTGAATGAGAGCGTACGCGATCTGGAAGGTATCGTTATTGCGATTATGGCACGTTCTACCATTTTCAACAAGGAAATAGATCTGGATTTGGCACAACACATTGTGCATGGCGTAGTTCACAACGAAACAAAAGCTGTAACAATTGACGATATTCTTAAAGTCGTATGCAAGCATTTCGACTTGGAACCGTCTGCTATACATACGAAATCCAGAAAAAGAGAAGTGGTTCAGGCACGCCAGATTGCCATGTACCTGGCTAAAAATCACACAGACTTTTCAACATCCAAGATAGGCAAATTCATTGGTAACAAAGACCATGCAACAGTACTTCACGCCTGCAAAACAGTAAAAGGCCAACTGGAAGTAGACAAGAGCTTTCATGCAGAAGTACAGGAAATTGAATCACTGCTGAAGAAGAGAAACTAAATCAACGATAAAAATAGCAGGTATTAAGTATTATCCATGCGTGTGCATATAAAGCAAATGTAACTGCGATAATACTTGATACCTGCTGTTTATTTCAAGTACTTATTTCAAAAAACCTTGTTGACGAAGTACTTTCAACAAGTTATCGGACATAAATTCATTATCTTTCTTTGTATAACGTATGTCTGTAAAAACCTGAGCAAGCGTTTCTTTCTGATTCTCTTCGATGAATTGTTTATTTTCAGGCAACGATTCCTTATAGGCATACAGTTTATCAATATCTTCGGATGTGTAGTCATGATAGGTTTCCTGATGTACAGCCGCTTCCAAAGGTAAACGGTCAACTTGTGCAGGGATACTGTCCGGGTAGCCTACCGTTATAGTTGTGAGAGGGAATACCAGCTCCGGAAGTTGCAGAGTATCAATAATCATCTGCGGATTATAAGTAGTTGTTCCCAAATAGCAGATTCCCAGTCCGGCTTCCTCTGCCAACGTACAGAAGGTCTGGGCAACAAGCAAAGTATCCATGGCGGCATTCATAAAAGACATTAAATTGTCATAGCCCGGTACAGCTTTTCGTTGTTCGCACCACTTACAAAAACGACGGAAATCGGCACAAAAAGTAAGCACGACCGGTGCATTTTTTACCATTGGCTGGTTAAAATGTGCAGGCGAAAGTTTCTCCTTCATTTCTGTATCACGCGTGACAATTACACTATAAAGTTGCATTCCTCCCATTGTAGAAGCACGGAAAGAGGTTTCAAGCAAATCATTTAACAAATCGGGAGCGATATCTTTTGGTAGATATTTCCGAATAGTTCTTCTGTTCTTTACGGTTTCAAACATATATTTTTTTTGCAAAGATATAAAAAGAAAAATTCATTCCGCTATATCGACAGAAAAGAATAGTTTTCTTTTTGGAAAACTTTAACCTTTAAACCTTTCTGCGATTTCATTGTTTATCAATTACTTAGCAATAACAAATGGAAAACTTGCAACCTGTTAATAAATTATTTCATTTTTATTTTGATAGATGAAAAAACATTCTTAGATTTGCAACCACATTTGTTAATGATAAGTAAACTTCTACACATTACTTATTAAAAATAAAATCTAAGACACATAACATCGTGGAAAAACAAATTTATTCTTATGATGAAGCCTATGAAGAATCTTTACGATATTTTCAAGGCGATGAGCTTGCTGCCAGGGTTTGGGTAAACAAATACGCAGTCAAGGACTCTTTCGGAAATATTTACGAAAAGTCTCCGGAAGATATGCATTGGAGAATTGCAAATGAAGTGGCACGTATCGAATCTAAGTACCCGAACGGCCTGACTGCAAAGGAACTATATGATCTATTGGATCATTTCAAATATATCGTTCCCCAAGGCAGCCCGATGACAGGCATCGGTAATGATTATCAGGTGGCTTCATTATCCAACTGCTTCGTAATCGGAGTGGACGGCGCCGCAGACTCTTATGGTGCTATCATCAAAATCGACGAAGAACAAGTGCAATTGATGAAAAGACGTGGTGGTGTAGGTCACGACCTGTCTCACATCCGCCCGAAAGGTTCTCCCGTTAAAAACTCGGCTCTTACTTCTACCGGCCTTGTTCCGTTCATGGAACGTTATTCCAATTCGACCCGTGAAGTTGCCCAGGACGGACGTCGTGGCGCGTTGATGTTAAGTGTGTCTATCAAACATCCGGATTCCGAAGCATTCATTGATGCAAAAATGACGGAAGGAAAGGTTACCGGAGCAAATGTATCAGTCAAACTGGACGATGCTTTCATGCAGGCTGCCGTAGAGGGCAAACCTTATGTACAGCAATATCCCATTGACGCTGCCAATCCTGCATTCACAAAAGAAATCGACGCTTCTACCCTATGGAAGAAGATCGTACATAATGCATGGAAATCAGCAGAACCGGGTGTATTGTTCTGGGATACGATTATCCGTGAATCTGTGCCCGATTGTTATGCTGATCTGGGTTACAAGACAGTATCTACTAATCCCTGCGGTGAAATACCATTGTGTCCTTACGATTCTTGCCGATTGCTGGCTATCAATCTATATTCTTATGTAGTGAATCCGTTCAAGCCGGACGCATATTTTGATTTTGATTTATTCAAGAAGCACGTGGCTCTGGCTCAGCGCATCATGGATGATATCATCGACCTCGAACTGGAGAAAATCGAGCGTATCATGAAGAAGATTGATGAAGATCCGGAAAACGAAGAAGTGAAACGTGCGGAACGTGTACTTTGGGAAAAGATATATAAGAAGAGCGGTCAGGGCCGTCGTACCGGTGTGGGTATCACTGCCGAAGGCGATATGCTTGCTGCTTTAGGATTGCGTTATGGTACGGAAGAAGCAACAGAGTTCTCTGAGAAAGTACATAAGACAGTGGCTTTGGGTGCCTATCGTTCTTCTGTCGAAATGGCAAAAGAGCGCGGTGCTTTTGAAATCTACAATAACGAACGCGAACAGAATAATCCGTTCATCAAACGCCTTGCCGAAGCTGATCCGGAGCTATATGCAGAAATGAAGAAGTACGGACGCCGTAACATTGCGTGTCTGACTATCGCTCCTACCGGTACAACCAGTTTGATGACGCAGACCACTTCAGGTATCGAGCCTGTATTCCTGCCTGTTTACAAACGTAGAAGAAAGGTCAACCCGAATGACACCAATGTACATGTGGATTTCGTTGATGAAACAGGAGACGCATTCGAGGAATACATTGTATTCCACCATAAGTTTGTTACATGGATGGAAGCGAACGGTTATGATCCTGCCAGACGCTATACACAGGAAGAAATTGACGAACTGGTTGCCAAATCACCTTACTATAAAGCTACCTCCAATGACGTAGACTGGTTGATGAAAGTGAAGATGCAGGGAAGAATCCAGAAATGGGTTGACCACTCTATCAGTGTAACTATCAATCTGCCGAACGATGTAGACGAAGATTTAGTGAATCGGTTATATGTAGAAGCATGGAAATCCGGTTGCAAAGGCTGTACGGTATATCGTGACGGTTCACGTTCCGGAGTACTGATTTCTACAAAATCAGAGAAAAAAGAGGAACTTCCTCCTTGCAAACCGCCTACGGTAGTAGAGGTACGCCCAAAAGTTTTGGAAGCTGACGTTGTCCGTTTCCAGAACAACAAGGAAAAATGGGTGGCATTTGTCGGATTGTTGGACGGACATCCTTATGAGATCTTTACCGGTTTGCAGGATGATGACGAAGGTATCTTGTTGCCTAAGAGTGTGACTTGCGGGCGTATCATCAAGAATGTAGACGAAGATGGAACAAAACGTTATGACTTCCAGTTTGAAAACAAACGCGGATATAAGACTACTATTGAAGGGTTGTCCGAAAAGTTCAACAAAGAATATTGGAATTATGCCAAATTGATTTCCGGCGTACTCCGCTACCGGATGCCGATTGAACAAGTAATCAAGCTGGTCGGTTCGCTCCAGTTGAACAGCGAAAGTATCAATACCTGGAAAAATGGTGTGGAACGTGCATTGAAGAAATACATTCAGGACGGAACGGAAGCCAAAGGAAAGAAATGCCCGAACTGCGGCAACGAAACTTTGGTTTATCAGGAAGGCTGTCTGATTTGTACGACTTGCGGCGCTTCCAGATGCGGATAAACATACTCGTATGTTAATTAATATATAAACAAAAGGTTAAAAGGAGTCCGGTGCGGCTCCTTTTATTTTTTATTCAAAAAAATGTCTTATACTTGCAGTATCATTAGTATCCAATCAAAATCTAATATATATGATTTTATCATTTAATATAGAATACCGCACCAACTGGGGAGAAGAGGTCAGAATTGCCGGGCTGTCTCCGGAATCTGTCCCTTTGCATACCACAGACGGTATCTACTGGACGGCAGAACTGGAATTCGAAGTTCCCAACGAAGGATTGACGATTCATTACAATTACCAGATAGAACAGAACGGAATTGTGACCCGCAAAGAATGGGACAGTTTTTCCCGATGTCTTTTCCTGTCCGGTACCTCCAAGAAGAAATATAGAATCAATGACTGCTGGAAGAATATTCCCGAGCAATTATGCTTTTACAGTTCTGCTTTTACAGAAGCCCTGCTGGCACATCCTGAAAGGGAAGAAATTCCGCAAAGTCACAAAAAAGGGCTGGTTATCAAGGCTTATGCTCCACGTATCAACAAGGATTACTGCCTGGCAATCTGCGGCAATCAAAAGACATTAGGCAACTGGAATCCGGAGAAGGCCGTCCTCATGAGTGATGCAAACTTTCCGGAATGGCAGATAGAACTGGATGCAAGTAAACTGAAGTTCCCGCTGGAATATAAGTTTATCCTCTATAACAAACAGGAAAAGAAAGCGGATTGTTGGGAGAAGAATCCTAACCGGTATTTAGCCGATCCGGAACTAAAGACCAACGAGACACTAGTAATCTCCGACCGGTATGTCTATTTCGATATTCCTGCATGGAAAGGAGCAGGTATGGCTATACCCGTATTTTCCTTAAAATCAGAAAAGAGCTTCGGAGTCGGGGATTTCGGTGATCTGAAACGGTTGGTTGACTGGGCTGTATCTACTCATCAGAAGGTGATACAGATTCTGCCGGTCAATGACACAACAATGACACACGCATGGACTGATTCTTATCCTTATAATAGTATTTCTATTTATGCTTTTCACCCGATGTACGCGGATATAAGGCAAATGGGAACGCTCAAAGACAAAGAAGCGGTAGCAAGGTTCAACAAAAAACAAAAAGAATTGAACAGTCTGCCGGCCATTGACTATGAAGCAGTCAACCAAACCAAATGGGAGTATTACCGCCTATTATTCCGGCAGGACGGAGAAAAAACATTATCTTCCAAAGGTTTCAAAGAGTTTTTCGATGCCAATAAAGAATGGCTGCAACCGTATGCTGTTTTCAGTTATTTACGGGATGCCTACAAAACACCGAATTTCCGTGAATGGCCTAAATATTCTACTTACCATGCAAAGGAGATAGAAAAGATGTGCCAGCCGGAGACGGCAGATTATCCGCATATCGCCCTTTACTTTTATATTCAGTATCATCTGCATTTGCAGTTATTGGCCGCTACCCAATATGCCCGCGAGCAAGGTGTCGCACTGAAAGGAGATATCCCTATCGGTATCAGCCGGAATAGTGTGGAAGCCTGGACGGAGCCTTATTATTTCAACCTCAACGGACAAGCAGGTGCACCTCCCGATGATTTCTCGATAAACGGACAGAACTGGGGATTCCCTACCTACAACTGGGATATCATGGAAGAGGACGGTTACCGCTGGTGGATGAGACGTTTCCAAAAAATGGCGGAATACTTCGATGCTTACCGGATCGACCATATTCTCGGCTTCTTCCGTATTTGGGAAATACCGATGCACGCTGTACACGGCTTATTAGGACAATTTACCCCTTCTCTCCCTATGAGCCGGGAAGAAATTGAGAGTTTCGGTTTTACATTCCGTGACGAATATCTGCTTCCTTATATCCATGAGTCTTTCCTCGGGCAAGTGTTCGGACCGCATACCGAATTCGTGAAACAGAACTTTCTTCAAACAACTGATGTATCCGGTATCTACCACATGAAACCGGGATTTGAGACTCAACGGGAAGTGGAAAATTTCTTTTCCGACAGAAAAGATGAAGACAGTATTTGGATTCGGGAAGGACTTTATTCTTTAATTAGCAACGTACTGTTTGTTCCGGACAAGAAAGAGGAAGGAAAATATCATCCCCGCATCGGAGTACAGCGCGACTTTATTTTCCGTTCATTGAGTGAGGTAGAAAAGAATGCTTTTAACAAGCTCTATGACCAGTATTATTATCACCGGCACAATGCATTCTGGCAGCAACAGGCAATGAAGAAGTTACCACAACTGACACAATCCACCCGTATGTTAGTTTGCGGAGAAGACTTGGGAATGATTCCCGATTGCGTTGCATCGGTAATGAACGACTTACGCATCCTTAGCCTGGAGATTCAGCGAATGCCTAAGAATCCGTTGCACGAGTTCGGACATCTGAGCGAATATCCATACCGGTCTGTCTGCACGATCTCTACTCACGATATGTCCACTTTACGTGGCTGGTGGGAAGAAGATTACCAACAGACCCAACGTTATTATAATACGATTTTGGGACATTATGGCATTGCTCCAACTGTTGCAACCCCCGAACTATGCGAGGAGGTGGTACGTAACCATCTCAACAGTAACTCAATTCTCTGTATTCTTTCCCTGCAAGACTGGTTGTCGATTGACGGAAAATGGAGAAATCCCAATGTGCAGGAAGAACGGATCAACGTACCGTCGAACCCGAGAAATTACTGGCGATATCGAATGCATCTCACATTGGAACAACTAATGAAGGCTAAAGAACTTAATAAGAAGATAGGCGAGCTTATCAAATATACAGGGAGAGCTCCCCAAAAATAAGACTAAAATAATGGGAGATACCAAGAATAACATGAAGATAAACAACAGTACTATTTTTTTAAAAGATATCCGTTGCTACGCCTACCACGGAGTAGCACCACAAGAGAATCTTATCGGAAATGAGTATGTCATTGACCTGAAACTCAAAGTAGATATCAGCAAAGCCGCACAAACGGATGAAGTGGCAGATACAGTCAACTACGCCGAAGTACATAATGTGATAAAAACCGAAATGGCGATTCCTTCCAAATTGCTGGAACATGCCGGTGGCAGAATCGTACAAAAACTTTTCGAGACATTTCCTGATATTGAGGAAGTGGAGCTTCGCCTTTCTAAGCGGAATCCACCTATGGGAGCAGACATTGATGCCGCAGGCATTGAGTTGTATTGTAGTAGAAAATAAAAGGGTATCCAGCTTGGGATACCCTACAAATTATATTCTTTCTGCAATTAATCTTCCGGAAATTTCTATTTCTTCTTCTTTCTTCTATTCACAGATTCCACAGCCTCCGTCACGACAGGCTTATTCTCGAAACGTTTCGTATAACCGGAATAGTCGGGATGAATACGTTCGTAATCAGGATCCATAAATAAAGGGCTGGAGATTATATGGTCAGCCGTCGAACGGTTACAACAGAAAACTATGTTTTCCACACCTGCCAGACGGGTTAATGCTTTTACATCCGTATCATGCGGTTGCAGTGTCATAGGGTCAGTAAAGAAGAAAAGATAATCAATCTGACCGTCTACAATGCGCGATCCCATTTGCTGGTCACCTCCCAGGGGACCGGATTTTAGAATCGTAAAATCCCATTCCTCATCCGGATGTTTCTCCTTCAGTGCTTTCAATATTAAGGTACCGGTAGTACCTGTACAATAGAATTTATTTCCCATTAATAGTTCTGAATTCCATAATACCCATTCGATGAGATCTTTCTTCATGGCATCATGTGCTACCAGCCCGATACCTTTTCTAACTTTTGATTCCATTTCGTTATCCTTTTAAGTCCGACAATTGAGAGAATTGTTTGCATCCTCTTCCATAAAACTGCCACAAGATACTATTTTTTGTCCGTTCAGGTATCAGATCCAACCTTTTTTTTCTCATATTTTCTTCACGGGAAGAAGAAAATGAAGGACGAATCTGCTTATATTCTTTCCTTGCACGCATCACGGCACAAGCATTATCCCAATCGCCTTTCAGCAGAAAAACAAATGCCGCCACATAGTCCAGGCAAGCCCGGATACGCATCACTTTATTTAACTCCTCAGCCGGGAGATTTTTATACAACATGACAAGGTTATTACGGAAATTAAGAAAGGTCTTTCGGGGGTTCTCTTTTTTAAGTGTAGCCCCACCTACATGATAGACCTTACTTTGAGGGACACAAACAATCTCCCGTCCGCGAGAGCGTAACCTCCAGCACAAATCAATTTCTTCCATGTGCGCAAAGAAACGTCCGTCCAGTCCGCCCACTTCCTTATAATCGGCACGACGAATAACCAAAGCCGCGCCTGTTGCCCAAAAAACGGGAATGACCTTATCATACTGGCCTTCATCCTTCTCAACCACTCCCATTATACGTCCGCGACAAAAGGGATAACCATATTTATCCAGAAAGCCACCTGCCGCCCCGGCATATTCAAAATGATCTTTTTGCCGCCAGCTCCGTATTTTCGGTTGGCAGGCAGCAACTTCCGGATGAATATCAAGATACGCAATCATCGGTTCCAACCAATGTTCCGTTACTTCAACATCCGAATTTAAAAGAACAACATAGTCGGCTTCCACCTGCTGCAAAGCCAAGTTGTATCCGTCTGCAAAACCATGGTTCTGATCCAATAGAATCACCCTAACCGAAGGAAAATCCTGTCGGAGCATCTCCACCGAAGCGTCCGTAGAACCATTATCAGCCACACAAACCTCTACCCCCTCTCCTTTCGAATACCGGACTACCGACGGAAGAAAAGTGCGAAGCATATCACACCCATTCCAATTCAAAATGACTACTGATACTTTCATTACTTTTGTTTCTCTTTCAGCCTTTCCTTCTCCTGTTCCACGATGTCCGCCCATTCTTCTCTGGAGGCTTTCCAACGCTTATGCGACCACAGCCAATAAGCCGGCTCCCGACGGATTGTCTGTTCCAGATACCGGGCAAACATTTCAGTAATTTCTCCTTCGGCTGTATTCTTAGGAGTTTCCGTCATCAATTTAAATTCCGCTTCACAGTATCCTCTGCGTTTTTTAGTCAGTTCACAGTAAAAGACCGGGAAATTCATCATCTTAGCAATCCGTTCCGCCCCATTCAAGAAAGCTGTTTCCTGACCTAAAAATGTAGTCCAATACCTGTCATTACCACTAGGCCACTGGTCGGTTATCAAACCGACAACCATTTTCTTTCCTTCACGTTTCAACTTTATAATCTCCCGTGCAGTAGAATGCTTAGGAATATTGTATCCCCCGAAACGAGAACGGATACGTTTAAACAGTTCATCCAGATATTTATCTCTTAATGGCTTATAGACCTGTACGGGTACATCTCCCGGCTTCATTATTGCTCCCATTCCGATCAACCACTCATAATTGGCATAATGCGGAATCATCACAATAATCCCGCCATACTTCTCCGTCAGTTCGAGATATTGTTCCGTATTCTTGTAAATCATCCGTTGGCAAAGATCTTCAGCCGACATGTGCAGAAGTTTTAAGTCTTCAAGCATATAATCCGACAAATAACGATAGAATTTACGCTCTATCTGCAACCTTTCAGCGGGAGTCTTTTCCGGGAATGACTTCGTCAAGTTTCCTCTGACAACCTTACGGCGATATTTTCCCACATAATACATCAACAGATAATTGAAATCCGAAAGTATATACAGAACCCGAAAAGGAAGAGCTGAAAACAGCCACATTCCAGTGGATACCAGCCAATAGATAAATCTCGATTTCATACTTATATCAGAATTGTACCTTTAAGTGCTGTCTTATCTTCGTTAAAATCTCCCAAACGGACATTGATTACCTGATTATCCAATGAGTTGTCCGCTTCCACTTCAACACGGATATAGTTCTCCGTAAACCCATGCATCGGAGTCCCCGCTTTTGATTTTTCCATTAAAACCGACATTGTCTGCCCGATATGTCGGGCGTAAAAAGCCTGCGTTTTCTCATCAGAAAGCGCTAACAGCCGCTGACTGCGCTGATGTTTTTCTTCCGGAGAAACAACATAGTCTATTTTCAATGCCTGCGTGCCGGGACGTTCGGAATAGCTAAACACATGCAACTGTGTCACATCCAATCCGGCGATAAACTGATAAGCCTCCTCGAAGTATTCCTCCGTCTCGCCGCGAGTACCCACAATCACATCAACACCGATAAAAGCATCCGGCATCACTTCCTTAATCTTTTTCACCTTCGATGCGAAAAGAGCGGTATCATAACGACGACGCATCAATTTCAACACCTCATCGCTACCGGATTGCAACGGAATATGAAAATGAGGCATAAAACTACGCGAACGGGATACGAACTCAATAATTTCGTCTGTCAGCAGATTTGGCTCAATGGAAGATATACGGTAACGTTCTATACCCTCAACCTGATCCAATGCTTTTACAAGATCAAAAAAGGTTTCTCTTGTTGTCTTACCGAAATCTCCGATATTGACACCTGTCAATACAATTTCTTTTCCGCCTTCGGCAACAGCTTGCCCGGCCTGTTCCACCATAGAAGCGATTGTTCCGTTACGGCTACGCCCACGGGCAAAAGGAATCGTACAATACGAACAAAAATAATCACAGCCGTCCTGCACTTTCAGGAAAAAGCGGGTACGGTCTCCACGGGAACACGAGGGTGAAAATGAACGGATATCTTTGGTTGCAGTAGTAAAAGCCTCTCCTTCTTCATGTTTTTGCAGGTTGCCGAGATACCGGAGCAAATCACTTTTCTGTTCAGCACCCAACACGACATCCACTCCTTTTATCTGTGCCACATCGCCGGGTTTCAGTTGCGCATAGCATCCGGTCACTACCACAAAAGCACCGGGATGTTGTTTCACCAACCGATGAATGGCCTGCCGGCACTTCTTGTCCGCCATTTCCGTCACCGAACAGGTATTTACCACACAAATATCTGCTTTTTCTCCTTTACGCGCAGTTCTGACCCCTGCTTCACGCAAGATTTTACCGATAGTTGAAGTCTCTGAAAAATTCAATTTGCAGCCTAATGTATAATAAACGGCTGTCTTATTTTGAAACACAGTGGTATCTATCATAAGCTGTTATAAACACATATTTCGTGCAAAGTTACACATTATTATTAGTAAAACACTTTAGGATACGAAAGTTTATTCCTATTTTTGCACAATTCACTAAAAAACGTGCAATGATTAAAGAGAATTTCATTAAACTATACGAAAACAGTTTTCGTGAGAATTGGGATTTGCCCTGTTACACCGATTATGGAGAAAATACCCAATATACGTATGGCCAGGTAGCCGAAGAAATCGCCCGTTTACACCTGTTATTCAAACATTGTAGCCTCCGAAGAGGAGATAAGATCTCCGTTATCGGCAAAAATAATGCCCATTGGTGCATCGCCTATATGGCAACAATTACATACGGAGCAATTATTGTCCCTATCTTACAGGACTTTTCTCCAAACGATGTTCACCATATTGTCAACCATTCCGAATCAACTTTCTTATTCACCAGTGACAATATTTGGGATAACCTGGAGGAAGAAAAACTCACCGGATTGCGTGGTGTATTCTCATTAACCGATTTCCGTTGTCTCTACCAACGGGACGGAGAAACCATACAGAAATTCCTGAAGAATCTTGATAAAGAAATGCATTCTTCTTATCCGCAAGGATTCAGCCGTGAAAATATACAATATACCACTTTATCCAACGATAAAGTAATGCTCCTAAACTACACTTCCGGAACGACCGGTTTCAGTAAAGGAGTCATGCTGACAGGTAACAACCTGGCAGGAAACGTCACTTTCGGTATTCGGACCGAGTTACTGAAAAAGGGAGATAAAGTGCTTTCTTTCCTCCCGCTCGCTCATGCATACGGCTGTGCATTTGATTTTCTGACAGCGACAGCAGTCGGAACCCATGTCACCTTGCTCGGTAAAATCCCTTCTCCCAAAATCATTATGAAGGCCTTCGAGGAAGTGAAACCCAATTTGATTATCACTGTTCCATTAGTCATCGAAAAAATATACAAGAACATCATTCAGCCGCTCATTAATAAGAAAGGTATGAAGTGGGCACTCAACATCCCCTTGCTTGATACGCAAATCTACAATCAGATACGCAAAAAACTGATTGATGCGCTGGGTGGCCGTTTCAAAGAGATTATTATCGGCGGCGCAGCTATGGACAAAGAAGTGGAAGAATTTTTCTACAAAATAAAATTCCCTTTTACTATTGGTTATGGAATGACAGAGTGTGGTCCCCTTATCAGTTATGCTCCATGGAATGAGTTCGTTCTAGGCTCCTCCGGAAAGATTCTGGATATTATGGAGGCACGCATCTACAAGGAAAGCCCGGAGGCAGAAACCGGAGAAATACAAGTCCGGGGCGAGAATGTAATGGTGGGATATTATAAGAATCCCGAAGCTACAAACGAAGTATTCACCGAAGACGGCTGGCTACGTACCGGCGACCTCGGCACAATGGATGCAAACGGCAACATCTTCATTCGCGGACGATTGAAAACAATGATTTTAAGTTCAAGCGGGCAGAACATCTTCCCCGAAGAACTGGAAACCAAACTCAACAACCTGCCTTTTATCCTTGAAAGCCTTGTTATCGAGTACAACAAGAAATTGGTGGCACTTGTTTATGCTGATTATGAAGCATTGGACTCTCTCGGGTTGAACAATCCGGATAATCTGAAAACAATTATGGATGAAAATCTGAAGAATCTGAATAACAGTGTGGCTGCTTATGAAAAAATCAGCAAAATCCAGCTATATCCTACAGAATTTGAAAAGACTCCGAAACGGAGTATCAAAAGATATCTATATAACAGTATTACAATAGATTAGCATGTTTAAAAACATAAAGTGAAGGTGTATTAACCAACCTTCCGAAAAAAAACATAAAAAAAGTTGGCTTTTAGAGAACAACATATTGAAAAAGTACATACCTTTGCAGCGTTTTAATAAAGCAATTGATTGTATTACGTTTTTAAAAAGCAAAGAAAATGAAAAAATTAGTTTTAATGGCAGTAGCTATCGTAGCTGTATCATTCGCATCATGTGGTAACAAAGCAGCAGACGCTGCAAAAGCAACTGCAGATTCTATCCGTATCGCTGACTCAATCGCAGCAGTAGAAGTAGCAGCAGCTGAAGAAGCAGCAGCCGCAGCAGCAGCTGATACATTGGCAACTGATAGCGTAGCAGCTGAAACAGCTGAATAATTCAGAAACTGCTAGAGAGAATTGAAAGTCTGACATGCGAAAGCATGCACAGACTTTTTTTATATCTTAAATCCAAGTAATTACGCTATTTAGTATAGGACTTCTCTACAAAAGGAGCATTTAATAAATAATCAAGGCTCACCTCTACGCTTTCCTCTACCGGCATACTATATTTTTCTATCTCAGCAACAAGATATTGAACTCCCGCTGTCTTTGCATTCTTAAAGATAGCATCAAAACCGACCATTCCACTTTGCCCGATTTCTCTATGATCTTTGATGTGGAATATCTTGAACCTACCGGGATACTTATTAAAGTAATCTACCGGACTGTTTTGTCCGCGAACGACCCAATAAACATCCATTTGGAAGAAAACATATTCAGGATTCGTATGTTCCAGCATATAGTCATACATCACCTGACCTTCCACTTTCTGAAATTCATGTGCATGATTATGATAGCCAAACCGCAAGCCTTGTTGGTTGCAGCGCTTACCTATTTCATTGTAATAAGCACAATAAGTTTCCAAATCCTTCAATGTTTTAGGAACATCCATCCAGGGAGCTACGATATATTTCATTCCTGCTGCCTTATGGTCGGCGATACACTGATTCCACCATTCAAGTGATTTTGAATAATCACCGGAAGCCAGTTCCTCTTTCGACAATCCACGTGTGCAATGCGAAGACAAAACTTTCATTCCGGCCGATTCGACATCCTTCTTGAATTGTCGGGGAGTTCTATCATAAAATTTTCCATTATTATAATTAGCCGCTTCAACACCGGTATATCCCATTTTTGCCAATTTCGCGAGAATGGCAGTATAAGCCGGATCACATTTTCCGTCCTTATTGTCTACCCTATTCAATATATCTCTAACAGAATAGAGCTGAATAGCCACTTCTTTCTTAGTTTTCTTAGTCTGTGCCGTCACTGCAACCGGAATCATCAGAAGAGCAGCTAACACACATAAGCAAATTCGAGTCTTCATATAATTAGATATCAGGAGTTTACAATGATTCAAATTCCACAAGCAAACAAACATAAATTCATTCACTTGCGGAATTTCGAGTTATCTATGTGATTAGTCCAACACCTTCACGCGGATATTACGGAACCAAACATCATCGCCGTGATCCTGCAATCCGATAAAACCTTCGTGATTATCACCACCACAGTTATTCAGCAGTTCAAATGCCAAAGGCCATTTTTCTTCACTAAATTTACTTGCCTGCAACATATCAGTCCATTGTTTTGTCCACAGATGATACTCAAGTACATTCTCATCATTTTGTCCATGGACAACTGTACCTTTATAAACCATAATCTTAGCCTTGTTCCATTCACCGAACGGCTTGGAGTTTTGAGGAACTGCCGGAATCATGTCATACAAAGAAGCCGACTGACGATTGTTATCCTTACCCAATTTTGCATCCGGATGATTGGCATTATCCAAAATCTGATATTCAGGTGCAGAAATATAGATAGGTTCAAGCACATCATTCCCGTCTTTATCCTTAGAAGTAATTTCCTGAGCTAAATACAAGATACCGGAATTACTACCTTTAGCAACCTTCCACTCCAACTCCAATTCAAAGTTTTTAAACTTATGAGCAAAAATCAGGTCGCCGCCATCAGCGTCTTGCGCTTCACCGCCACCGGTTCCGTTAAATTTGATACAACCGTCTTCAATAGTCCATTTAGCAGGAACTTTGTCTTTTCCATAACCACGCCATCCGTCAAACGTCTTACCATCAAAGATCGTGATGTAACCGTTTTCATCAACAGGCAATTTCAGACTATCCGTTTCGGGTGCTTTCAATGATTTTGAATATGCCAATGCTACTTCATTGGGTTGATCGGCCTGAGCACTTCCTGATTTCTGACCACCGCAAGCAACCAAGGCTCCTGCTGCAAGACAAGCTAAAGGGTAAAATACTTTCTTCATACTAATAGTTATTTAATTTTTAATCTTTTAATTTCTTTCATCTATTCTTACCGAGGCATATCGGGCAATCTCCACCCTTCACGATAATTATGTTTCACCAACTCGGCAGCAAACTGTTTTGCATTAACTGGATCTGTCCAAGTCTTGTCAAATGTCGGGTGACCGTCGTGAATCTTGAATCCGTCTTTTACACAAGTTCTAAGAGTTTCCGTATCACTGATATTCGTAAAGCACATATTGACACCGTCCCATTCCAACGTTTTGTTCAAACCCTGCAAGCGGATAGCCAATACTCCCATCACTACCATTTCATTCATCGGACCTGCCTCCGAGAAGTCAGACTTAGTCATGACGCGGCTTGACTTATCTTCTTTACAGGCACGTACCCAATCCATTTCGTGACCACCATTCATCGCATTCGGTACACGGCGGCAAACTTTCGGAGCATTCGGCACGCGGCCCGACAACAAGAATGGCTGCTGACCGTAACATCCACAGATCAATGTATCTTTTGTTCCGTGAAAAATAGTCAGCCCACCACCAGGCCCCATTAGCTGTTTTCCTTCCGGAAATCCTTTCGGACGTTCAGGCATCATACCACCGTCATACCAATGAACTTCAACTTCCGGCAACGCAACTTTCGGCATATTATCACGGGCAGGGAAAATCATTTTCACATGCTGTGCCTGCGGAGCACAAGCACTCAACAACAAAGTAGAAGAACCTTCCACCTTTGTAGGGTAGCCCAGTTTCAGAGCTCTGAACGGTTGATGCAGGATATGACAAGCCATGTCACCCAACGCACCTGTTCCATAGTCCCACCAGCCGCGCCAGTTCCAAGGATGATAAATTTCATTATACGGATTCAACTTAGCCGGACCGGTAAATAAGTCCCAGTTCAAGGTACCAGGAATACGGTCCGCCTTTTCTGGAGCATTTAGTCCTTGCGGCCAGATAGGACGGTCAGTAGCACATTCCACCTTAGTCACTTCACCTATCTCACCATTCCATATCCATTCACAAACTAAATCTGTCCCTTCATCGGATGCTCCCTGATTACCCATTTGAGTGGCTACACCAGTCGAAGCAGCTAATTTAGTCAACAAACGAGATTCATAAACAGAGTGAGTCAAGGGTTTCTGGCAGAATACATGTTTACCCATTGTCATTGCATCGGCAGTGATGATAGCATGCGTATGATCGGCAGTAGCAATAATTACCCCATCAATGGATTTACCCATTTCCTCATACATCTTACGGTAATCCCAGTATTTCTTTGCTTTAGGAAATTCATCGAATACCCTTTTTGCATATTTCCAGTCCACATCACAAAGAGCCACAATGTTTTCCGTACCCTTTACTTTATTGATATTGGCATGCCCCATGCCACCAATACCTACGGCTGCAATATTTAATTTATCACTGGGAGACACGTGTCCGTGGCTCATACCTAGAATAGAGCTTGGAGCAATGGTAATGCCTGCCAAAGCCATAGCGCCCGTTTTAAGAAAATCTCTTCTCGAAATGTCTGACATAATTAGTAATTTTAAGGGTTTGTTATTTGTGGTAGATTACTATGTAGCAATCCGTATCCATTTTTCATATTTTTTCTTCGTTCCCGGATTTGTTCAAGCGTACGTAGATCACCGATAGCCGGTAAGTCGTGCATATGTGCGTTTTGGAGGAATTTCCATGCATATTCGGATGCAATAGCAGAGTCGCGCAATAATGGTAAGCGAGGGTCCCGTTGCCCGGCTTCGATAGAATCGGCAAACAAATCACACAATACATCAATATTTTTGCCACCGAAAGGTTTCTCAACGCGAAGTGTCTGGTTCACCCCATGCAAATCGACTACAGCGGTAGTAAAGTCATGTGTCATGCGTACAATGCCCTCTGTTCCGATAATATCGACGTATGAATTATGTGTCTGGTCTTTAGATAATTGTCCATAAACGAACCCCTGCGTAATATCAAAAACTACTCCATTCTGAAAAGTCCCGTGACATTGAATCCACCATGGGTCTTTGTAATTCCACATATTCACTCCTTGGGCGTTCCATGTCCGATATTCACATCCGGCATACGAACGGGCAATATCTACATAATGCATGCCACAATCATGGAAAGCAGGACCTTCATATTCATGTCCTTCACCCGGTGCTAATCCAGGCGTCATGTGGCAAATACGAATAATAGCCAACTCACCGATTTCGCCCTGCCGAATATATTCTTTCATCAGGTTATGATACCAGGAATTTCGCAGATACAAATTCACCGTAGAAAAGACATCTGAACTTTCGGCCATTTCCACGACTTTCCATTCATTTTCCATTGTATCTGCAACAGGCTTTTCTGCAATGATATGTTTTCCATATCGAATGGCCTTTTCTATTTGTTCCATTCGGGAGTCAGCTAATGTAAAAAGCCCGACAACCTGCACACTTTCATCTTCAAAAATTTTCTGATTATCTTCTATTACATAAGATTCCGGAGATAATTCTTTTGCCAATTCACGTGATGCAGGATTCGTATCACAAATATAGGCAATATCCCATCGGCCACTTTTCCGCATCGCATCCCAGTAGAATCTTCCCATTCTACCAAAGCCGATTATTCCTACTTTTATTTTCGTGCCTAGCGAGAATTGTGTATTCATAAAACATAGCAAATTTAAGTGCAAACAATATAAATCGGTCAATTTTCATTATCAAGCTAATTAACCGGAAACTGATATTGCAAAACTAGCCAAATAAACAATACTTCATTTAGCTTACACGAATTTATGTAGACTTAAAAAATATATTATCACTTAATAATCAACACATTAAGTATTCAAAGGAGGGCTAAAAATGTAGAAAGATTAGAATTTTTTTTGTGTGATTCGAGGTTTATCTTTCATCTATGAGACAAATTTTCATAATTTCATTTTCAAATTCATCCCGATCAACAGCAGATTTATTCCTCATTTTTGTACGATAGTTGTAAACAGTACTAGTAGAGCAACGAAGGAAATTTGCTATCTTCCCACTATCCGAAATTCCCAAACGTAACAAGGCATAGATACGAAGTTCCCTATTCAATAATGTATCAGTTTTTAAGACAATCCGTTCTTCTTCTTTCAACAAAGCATTGAAATCGGAAACAAAAGTGGGATACAAATTAAGAAACACCCTATCAAAACGGGCATATAATGCGTTAAGTTCCTCATCAATAAGTGCCGACGATTTTAACTTCTTAATTAGTTCATCATAATATTTATTGATAGCATATTTATACAGAACATTCTGATATTTCTCCATTTTACTGATATAACTGAAACATACATCAAAAAACTCGGCTATATAATGTTCCTTTATATTATTAGTTTCCGACAACTGATTATTCTGTTCGTTCAACTGATTATTCATAGTATTCAGTTTCTCGTTCAATCGCAAAAGTTTTTCATTACTCTGCACCAACGCCCGCTTTATCTTCAGAATCTTTCTCATCTGAATATAAATACATATCACCAACAAGACCAAAAGAAAAAGAATGATACTGGTTGAAATAAGAAAAGTAATCAAATTTGATTTTGACCGGGCCTCCTCTGTCTGGTAAGCAGTATTAATAATAGAATAGAACTTATAAATTTCCATTGCACGGAAATGAATACCGGAAGAAACAACATCATCAATAGCAGACTGTGTAAACTTAAAAGCGTCAGACAAATTCTTTTCTTCGTACTGTATCAATGCCAATGCTTGCAAGGAAGCGGTTTCCCGTGTTGCGTTCCGGATATCCGCAATAGCAGACATCATCAGGTACTTTTTTCTCTCATCCATTTTTTTCTGATGCCAGCAGAATGATGCATACGCATGAGTAATCATGGCATAATGAGGCGTCCCCACTTCCTCCGTATCTAATAATTCCTGAAGAACTGTTTTCGCTTTTATGGAATCGCGCCCTCCATAATAATATGCCCGGGATAATTTATAATCAAAAGAAGTTTGATCCAGAAGAGATAGTAATGAATCCTGATATACTGCCCGCTGCTTCCCATAGCGACTATTGGCAGTGATAGAGTAATACTCCCAGAAACGGGAATAAGTTTCATAATAAACAGATAATAAATCTTTGGAAAGTTCTGAGGTTTTTATTTTTTCCAAAATCAACTCCGCATCCCTATACCGACCGCACATAGAATATAAAAGACTAAGCTGCAAAGATGACTGGTTCTTTAAATCCCTGTTATTCAATTTACGGGCAATCTCTAAATTCTGATCGACATAATGAATGGCCGAATCAACGACAAACTTCTTATATTCGTTACATAACTGAAAATTTATCTTATATTTTTGTTCAAGAGTCAGGCCTGATCCCTTCAGCAGACATTTAATCCGATTAATCCGTTGCTCTTTTTGTTGAATGAAGAGTGGTTTTTCATCTATCATCCTGCGCAATGAATCCGCTAGAGACTTCAATTCATCATTCGCATAAAGAGCACTGCCAATTCCTAAAGTAATCAGCAGAAGCAAAAATTTCTTCTTCAGAAAACGACATTTGAATCTCATAATATTAGCAGGAATAATAAAAAAAGCGATTTATTCATCAGAACAAATCGCTTTTCGTATATGAAGTAAATTTGCTCTTATTCTGCAACTACTTCGAAAGGAATTTCAACAGAAACTTCTTTGTGAAGTTTCACTACTGCTTTGTAGTTACCTACTTCTTTCACAGCGTCTTTTACAACGATGATCTTTCTGTCAACTTCGTGACCCAGCTTAGCCAAAGCTTCAGCAATCTGGATATTGCCAACAGAACCGAAGATAGTACCGGTTGAACTTACTTTAGTTGCAATAGTCAAAGAAACACCTTCCAACTTAGCAGCTGTTGCCTCAGCATCTTTCTTGATTTTCTCAAGTTTGTGAGCACGCTGTTTCAGTTCTTCAGCCAACATTTTCTTTGCAGAAGGAGAAGCGATCACCGCTTTTCCGGTTGGGATCAGATAATTACGACCGTATCCGGATTTCACGTTTACGATATCGTTCTTATAACCCAAGTTTACTACGTCTTCTTTCAATATAATTTCCATACTTTTCCTCCTTCTTATTTCATCATGTCAGTTACATAAGGCAACAATGCCAAGTGACGAGCTCTCTTCACAGCCTGCGCGATACGGCGTTGAAACTTCAAAGAAGTACCCGTGATACGACGCGGAAGGATTTTACCTTGTTCATTCAAGAATTTCTTCAAGAATTCAGGATCTTTGTAGTCGATGTACTTAATACCGCTCTTTTTGAAACGGCAGTATTTTTTCTTCTTAACGTCTACTGAGGGCGGAGTTAAATATCTGATTTCTGATTGAACTTGTTGTGCCATGATTAATCCTCCTTTTTGTTTGATTTAACACTTCTTCTTTTAGCAGCATATTCTGCAGCATACTTATCCATCTTAAAAGTCAAGAAACGGATAACGCGTTCATCACGACGGAAATTAACTTCCAACTTGTCAATTACAGTAGGATCTGCATTGAACTCAATCAGTTGATAAAAACCTGTAGACTTTTTCTGAATTGGATAAGCCAATTTCTTCAGTCCCCAGTTTTCTTCATTGATAATCTCAGCACCTTCAGCTTGAAGAATACCTTTGAATTTTTCTACCGCTTCCTTCATCTGAACATCAGATAAAACGGGAGTTAAAATGAAAACGGTTTCGTATTGATTCATACTTCGTTTAATTAAATAAATAAATTATTTGATTTTAAATGCGGGTGCAAAGTTAGACAATTTATTTTGAACTACAAACATTTAATCTTTTTTTGTATCCGAATGTAGGAATTATCCGAGAAGTGGCTTACCTTTGCAAAGTTGTTTAAACAATAATTTCATGATAGAGCAATTTAACTTTGATATCCGGCTTATATTCGCCATACTGAATGGCAAAGTTTCCGCAGCAATCAATCGGAAACTATACCGTAACTTCCGTCAGAACGAATTGGAGATCAGTCCGGAACAGTGGACAGTGCTTATTTTTCTATGGGAAAAAGACGGTGTTACCCAACAAGAGTTGTGTAATGCAACTTTTAAAGACAAACCCAGTATGACCCGCTTGATAGATAATATGGAACGCCAACACCTTGTCGTGCGCATTTCCGATAAAAAAGACCGTCGTACCAACCTGATCCACCTGACCAAAGACGGGAAGGAGTTGGAAGAAAAGGCGCGTATCATAGCAGGGCAAACACTGAAAGAGGCACTCCATGGTATCACCCTCGAAGAACTGAGTATCGGGCAGGAAGTGTTGAAAAAGGTATTCTTCAACACGAAAGATTAAACTGTAAAACAACCACACAATTCATAAAATCCACTAAATCCTGTCTTTATAATGGATTTTTTATCCAAATAATTTCGCCCGTTAAAGAATTATGCTTTAATTTGTGACTGGAATATAATAATCTATTAAAATACACACACATGAAAGGCTTATTAAAGAACTTAGGATTGATATTAATCTTGATCGGAGTAGTTATCCTACTGGCTTGTTCATTTACAGGCAATGTAAACAACAACGCCATTCTGGGTACCTCAGTAGTACTGGTAGTACTGGGACTCATTTCTTATATCGTTATTAATAAGAAGATCGCTGATTAATTTCGTAGAAATCAATAAAAAATCCCGAAAACGAATGTTTCCGGGATTTTTTATTTCCAGCTATCGGATGTCTTTTCATTAAGATTCAACCTCCGGTGTAATTAACTTGTAACCCTTTCCGTGAATATTGATAATCTCAATAGAATCATCTTCTTTCAAGTGCTTACGCAATTTCGTAATATACACGTCCATACTACGTGCATTGAAATAGTTATCGTCAATCCAAATTGTTTTCAAAGCAAAGTCACGTTGCAGAATCTCATTTGCATGTGCGCAAAGCAAGCCTAGCAATTCAGATTCTTTCGTAGTCAACTTAGTTTGTTTGCCTTCCGTAGCCAGAATTTGCTTCTGAGTGTCAAAAGTAAACTTACCAATCTTATAGATATTGCTTTCTTTGTTCTTCTTTCCACGAACACGTCTCAAGATTGCTTCAATTCTAAATGTCAATTCTTCCATACTGAACGGTTTGGTGATATAATCATCCGCACCAATCTTAAATCCTTCCAGGATATCTTCTTTCAGCGTTTTAGCTGTCAGGAAGATAATAGGAATTTCAGCATTCGCTGCACGGACATCTTGTGCCAGAGTGAAGCCATCTTTTTTAGGCATCATAACGTCAAATACACACAAGTCATATTTATTCTTCAAGAAAGCCTTATAACCGGCTTCTCCATCAGGATATAACTCAGCAGAATAACCTTTTGCCTGTAAATATTCTCTTAAAAGCATGCCAAGATTTTCGTCATCCTCGCATAATAAAATACGCAGTTTCTCGTCCATATCAATTATTTTTTAATAAAGGTAATGCAATAATAAATTTAGTTCCCACGTTCAGGTCACTTTCCGCCCGGATCGTCCCCTTATGTTCTACGATAATTTTCTTCACATAAGCCAATCCTAAACCAAAGCCCTTCACATCGTGCAGATTACCTGTATGTACACGATAGAACTTTTCAAATATCTTTTTCAGGTTCTCCTTCTTGATACCAATACCGTTGTCCTGTATCGAAATCATCAGTTTACCCGACTCATTCCACGTTCTTACTTTCAGTTCCAAATCCTCTTCCGGCTTCTTATATTTCACCGCATTATCCATCAGATTAAAGATTACATTTGTAATATGCATCTCATCCGCAAATATAACAGGATCAGTAGCCTCAAGGTTCGATGTTATCTTACCATTATACCGTTCCACCTTCAATGCAAAAGTGTTGACAACTCCCGTAATCAATTCATTCGCATCAATCTCTTTCATCTTCAAAGTTGCCTTCTGACGGTCGAACATCGACATCTGAAGCACTTTTTCCACTTGGAAACGCAACCTCTTGGTTTCATCATTAATGACTCCCGATATATGCTGGAACATCTGTGGAGATTTACCTACCGCCGGATCTTTCAACATTTGTGCCGCCAAGGAAATGGTCGATATCGGTGTCTTAAATTCATGTGTCATATTATTGATAAAGTCATTCTTCATCTCCGTCAGCTTCTTCTGCCGGAATACGATATAAATCGTAAAGATAAATGTCACCAACAATACCAGCGTAAATATCAACGACGGAATCATGAAGCTCACCGAATCAAAGAGATAATCCCTTCTCCCCGGAAAATGAACTTTCAAAACACTCGTCTTTGCAGGTGGATCATTCTTAAACAATGCCTGCTGATAAGCCTCATCACTTCCTTTCTCTTCATAGTCCGCACAACGATAAACACTTCGTCCTTCTTTATCAAGCACTTCATAATGGAAAGGCAGATCTATACCATTATTATATAAATTCGCTTGCAAATAACCGTTCAAATCCCCGAACCGAACCCGTTCTCCAATTGATTTGTCACTTGCACGCCTAATCATATCCAAGACCACCTCATCCAGCAAAGCCCGCTGATACATATAGCGATTCTTAATAGCCTCCAACATCGAATTAGAAGTCTGGGGAATCGTATTTCGCCCACGTACCATTACTTTAGGAAGTTCGGACGGTTTGATAGTCATTACTCTCATTTCAAAATCAGAAATAATTTTTCCATCCCGTGACTTCACTTTGAATCGTTGTGTTGACTGAACCACATCATCCTGTCTTAATGAAGAATTATTCTCAGTCAGAGCTTTTCTTTCTGCTTCTGTAATATCTTCAACCAACCAACGCTGGGTTTCAGCATATTCTACATCCTTGGAAACCTGGCTCAAACTATTGCGTACAGCCGAGTCAAACTGTTCCTTCCGGGTTTTCATCATTTCCTCTATATAACTTACCTGCAAATACAGCAGGCTAAGGAAGGAAAGCCCCATTACAATACCTAATATCCAAATTGTTGACTTCTTCATAGCAACAAAATTAACACTCCCTAATTAACACTCCTAACACATTAACTTGATTTAACCGGAACTTTCCGGAAATTAACCGTAAGAGGCTATTTAGGTTGTATTCTGATTACTACAACAATAAAACCCCTTCTTTGGTTTGCAAATTTAATAAAAAATTAAATCTTTTCCTTGCGTTTTTCTATCTTTATTAATCATAGTTAAACAAAAACCGTCGTCTTTTACTTAAAAAAGACGACGGTTTTAACAGTATCAAGAGAATTACTAGTTATTCTTCTGTCTGTTTAGCTTCAAAATCCTTAATCAACTTATCCTGAACATCTGTCGGAACAAGCTCATAACTAGAGAACTTCATAATGAACGAAGCACGGCCGCCGGTCAGCGAACTAAGAGCAGTAGAGTAAGATGACATTTCCTTCAAAGGTACTTTAGCCACTAGCTTTTCAAAACCTTTTTCACTACTCATACCCATAATCATGGCACGACGTCCCTGGAGATCCCCCATTACATCACCCATTTTATCAGACGGCACAAATACTTCTACATCATAAATCGGTTCCAAAATCTTCGGGCCTGCATTTTTGAAGGCTTCGCTGAAAGCATTACGCCCTGCAAGCATGAAGGAAATTTCATTTGAATCTACCGGGTGCATCTTTCCATCGTACACAATAACACGAACGTCACGAGCATACGAACCTGTCAACGGGCCTTGCTCCATACGTGCCATAATACCTTTCAGGATAGCAGGTAAGAAACGGGCATCGATAGAACCACCTACGATACTATTAACAAACACCAGTTTACCACCCCATTCCAACGGCACTTCTTCGGTACCTTTCACATTTATCTTAAATTCCTGTCCGTTAAACTTATATGTATCGGGCACAGGCATACCTTCTTTGTAAGGTTCTACAATGAGATGCACTTCACCGAACTGACCGGCACCACCAGACTGTTTTTTGTGGCGATAATCTGCACGGGCAGCTTTTGTGATCGTTTCACGATACGGAATCTTCGGTTCTTCATATTTCACCTGAAGTTTCTCGTTATTTTCCAGACGCCATTTCAAAGTACGTAGATGGAATTCACCCTGTCCGTGCACCAGCGTTTGCTTCAGTTCTTTTGATTGTTCAATTACCCATGTCGGATCTTCCTCGCGCATGCGGTTCAAGATAGTCATCATCTTTTCCACATCAGCCTCGTTCACAGGTTTGATCGCACGGGAATATTTTGAATTCGGATATTTGATAAAATTAAACTTATAATCGCAGTCCTTCCCGTTCAGGGTATTACCCGTTTTCACGTCTTTCAGTTTCACGGCAGCACCAATATCACCGGCTTGCAGTTCTTCCACTTTCACACGGTTGCCACCGGCTACGACATAAATCTGTGCAATGCGTTCTTTCGAACCGCGATCCGCATTCAACAAGTCGTCTCCTTCGCGCACTTTACCACTCATTACTTTAAAGTAGGAAACTTCACCGATATGCGGTTCTACACTTGTCTTGAAGAAATAGAGAGATTCCGGACCGTTAACATCCGGAGCCACTTCTTTACCTTCCGTATTCTGTACTTTCGGCATTTCGGAAACAAAAGGAACAACATTTCCCAAAAATTCCATTAAACGACGAACACCCATGTCCTTACCTCCACAGACACAGAATACCGGGAACATACCTCTTGCAACCAATCCTTTACGAATGCCTTCACGCATTTCGTCTTCCGAAAGAGAGTCTTGTTCGAAGAACTTTTCCATTAGCCCTTCATCATTTTCGGCAGCGGCCTCCACCAATGCTTTATGCATTTCCGTAGCCTTTTCCAGTTCTTCGGCAGGAATATCTTCAATCACAGGAGCCCCACCCTCGGGTTTCCACGAATATTTCTTCATCAACAGTACATCAATCAAAGCATTGAAACCAGGACCGGTAGAAATAGGATATTGGATAGGAACAACTTTAGAGCCATAAGCTTCTTTTAATTGTTCCAGGATATTATCATAGTCGCATTTTTCGTTATCAAGCTGGTTGACTAGAAAAATAACAGGTTTATTCAGTTTTTCTGTATATCGGAAATGATTTTGCGTACCGACTTCGACGCCGTATTGGCCATTAAGAAGAATAATTGCTGTGTCGGTCACATTTAATGCAGTTACAGTACTGCCTACAAAGTCGTCCGAGCCCGGACAATCTATAATATTGAGTTTTTTATTGTTCCATTCTACGTGGAGAACGGTGGAGAAAACGGAGTAACCATACTCTTGTTCAACAGGGAAATAATCACTAACAGTGTTTTTTGCGGCAATAGATCCGCGACGTTTTATAACACCACTCTCGAAAAGCATCGCTTCCACGAGAGTGGTTTTCCCAGAGCCAGAACTTCCCAACAAGGCAATGTTCTTGATTTCATTAGTCTGATATACTTTCATAATACACAAGATTTAAATAATTACTTAGTATGACTCACATACCATTCATTTAGTGTTGCGCAAATTAGGGATTTATTGGGGGAAAAACAACATTTAGGGCAGTGTTACTAAACAATGTTATGTAGCATATACTTAACATGAACAATTCCGCTTAGTATAAATTTGCTTCCTCAACAGAAACAATTTAATAGTTCATTACCTATTCGGAAATATTCATATACAGCGGTGTTTTGTGTTAAGAGAAAACAATTCTTTGATATATTATCCGATAATAGTCTTACTTTTGCACCTACAAAACTCAAACAGCATAGCTATGGCAGGTATCTATCTTCATATTCCTTTCTGCAAGACCCGTTGCATCTATTGTGATTTTTACTCGACTACCCGTAGTGAACTAATAACACGCTATATACACGCCCTATGCAATGAACTGGAAATGAGGAAAGAATATTTGAAAGAGGAAAAGATAGAAACTGTTTATTTCGGCGGCGGCACTCCTTCCCAATTAGGAGAAGAAGATTTCCAACAAATATTTAAAGCCATACAAAAGCATTACGGACTGGAAGATTGCCGGGAGATTACCCTGGAAGCCAATCCGGACGATTTATCCAAAGAATACCTGCAAATGCTATCGGCTCTTCCCTTCAACCGCATCAGTATGGGAATACAAACTTTCGATGACGCAACTCTCAAATTATTGAAACGCCGCCATAATGCCCGGACTGCCACCGAGGCCGTCCGCAGATGCCGGGAAGCCGGTTATCAAAATATCAGTATCGACCTCATATACGGACTGCCGGGAGAAACCAAGGAACGGTGGGAGAAGGATCTTCGACAAGCTATCAGCCTGAATGTAGAACACATTTCAGCTTATCATCTGATTTATGAAGAAGATACACCTATATATAATATGTTGAAGCAACATCAAATATGTGAAGTAGACGAAGATTCCAGTCTGGAGTTTTTCACGCTACTGATAGAATATCTTCAAAAGGCAGGATACGAACACTACGAAATATCCAACTTCTGTCGTCCCGGCTACTATTCCCGTCACAACACTTCATATTGGAAAGGAATTCCTTATTTAGGATGCGGACCTTCTGCACATTCTTTCAATGGAACAACACGCGAATGGAACATTTCTTCTATCGACCGCTATATAAAAGGTATTGAAGAAGGGCAACGGGTCTTCGAAACCGAGTATCTCGGCCCGACCACCCGTTACAACGAATTTATTATCACCACCATGCGTACCGTATGGGGTACCCCCATAGAAAAGCTAAAACAACTGTTCGGGATTGAGATGTGGGAGTATTGCCGGAAAATGGCAACTCCCTACCTGAAAAACGGCAAATTGGAAGAATACGAGGGCGCTTTACGCCTGACCCGTGAAGGGATTTTCATTTCCGATAGTATTATGAGCGATTTACTCTGGGTAGACTAAAAAACTAAGCTATAAGCCGATGACCGAATCTGAAGTTAGAAAGTTATTACGGCAAATGAAGGAGCAGGATTCGCAAACTGCTTTCCGCGACTTCTACGACATGACTTATGACCGTCTTTTCCGTATTGCCTACTATTACGTAAAGCAAGAGGAATGGTCACAAGAAATCGTTCTTGATGTTTTTCTCCGACTCTGGAAACAACGGGACACACTGCTCGATGTAAGAAACATCGAGGATTATTGTTTCATTCTAGTCAAAAACGCTTCACTCAACTATCTGGAGAAGGAATCAAAGTACACCACTGTCCATTCTTCTTGCTTGCCGGAACCGCAGGAACAAAGTTGTTCACCCGAGGAGACATTAATTACCGAAGAATTATTCGCTCTTTACGTCAAGGCGCTTGACCGCTTGCCGGAACGTTGCCGTGAAGTCTTCATCCGTATCCGAGAGGAACATCAAAGTTATGCCCAAGTAGCCGAGGAGCTCGGTATTAGCACCAAAACCGTAGATGCCCAACTTCAGAAAGCTGTCAGCCGGTTGAAGGAAATGATTGCAAGCAGTCAGATAGAAAGTTATTAAGAAGAAAATGGAATACGTTTATATTTAACCTTTATTTGCTAAATACGAATAGGGAAATTCTGGTTACCTCCGGTCTTTATCAACAAATAAACCGAATAGAATATGAAGTATACCGATACAGAATTGGAAACGATACTAAGCAAGCTCATCGCTTCCACACGCTCGCCACGTGGGCGCTTTTCAGCAGTAGCCAGCTATCCGCAGTTGGAAAAGCGACTAAAACCACATATCCGGTGTTTATTCCCGACGCGTATGCGTATATTGGCAGCAGCGGCAGCTGTTATTCTGCTCTGTCTTTCGGTAGGAACAGTATATTTATATATGCAACCGACTTCACTCCAAACAGTATCCACAATGACCGAAACACGTAATGTCATCCTGCCCGACGGCAGTTCTGTACTGTTGAACCGTCATTCGTCGCTATCCTATCCGAAGCGGTTCAAGTCGGACAACCGGGAAGTACAACTCACCGGAGAAGCCTATTTTGAGGTTAGCAAAGACCAGAAGCACCCGTTTATCGTACAGACCGAGCACATCAACGTACAAGTGTTGGGAACTCACTTCAATGTGGACGCCTATCGTAACAACCCGGAGGTAAAGACTACTTTATTGACAGGTTCGGTAGCAGTCAGCAATAAAAGTAATTCTGTCCGCATGATTTTGAAACCGAATGAAATTGCTATATATAATAAGGTGGGAAATAAACTGACCCGTCAGGTGACGAAAAATGCAAAAGATGAAATTTCCTGGCGAGACGGGGAGTTTATATTCGACAATCTTCCCTTAGGAGAGATCGCCCGCGAACTGTCCAATTCATTCGATACGCCGATTCATATTGCCGACACGTCACTACAAAGCTATCGGATTTCGGCACGATTCCGCAATGGAGAAGACTTGGAAACAATTTTATCTGTACTACATCATGCAGGTTATTTCAACTATTCACAAAATAATAAACAGATTGTCATTACCACTAAACCAGACTTAAAATGAAGATAATTTCCCAAGATTACCTGCCTGTCAGAACATTCATCCTGATAGGCATGGTACTCCTTACCACTACACAGACGTACGCCCAAAATATAAATACACGTCTTTCGTTTACACTGAAAAATGCCACTCTCAAAGAATTCGTCAAATTGATTGAAAATTCAACCGGGTATTCTTTTATCTATGGTGAAGAAGTGGGTATCAGGCACAAAATTACACTGAAAGTAAAAGAGATGCCCTTGCATGAGGTGTTGGACACTGTGTTTAAAGACGAACTTATAAGCTATCAATTCTCCGGACGCTACATCCTACTGAAAGAGAAAAAAGGACAAAAGCCCGTAAGCCGCAAGTTTACTATCAGCGGATATGTCACTGACGGGACGTCTTCCGAGACGTTGATTGGCAGTAACATCATTGAGAGTCATCAATATCAGGGAACCACCACCAATCCTTACGGCTTTTACAGTATCACACTGCCTGAAGGAGAAACCGAACTGCGTTTCTCCTATCTGGGCTATGCTACGGAAACACGCAAATTCACTCTTTCCAAAGATACTCTGCTGAATATCCGTATGCAGGGAAATACGCAACTGGAAGAAGTTATCATTATTTCCGACAAAGCTGAAGCCGGAGCAATAGCCACGCAAATGGGTGCCGTAGAGATTCCAATGGCACAAATAAAAAACACCCCAAGCATATTGGGAGAGGCAGACGTGATGAAAACCATTCAACTTATGCCCGGAGTACAAGCCGGAGTGGACGGTTCCGCCGGATTGTATATACGCGGAGGAAGTCCCGACCAGAACCTTATCCTGCTGGACGGAACACCTGTATATAATGTAGACCATTTGTTCGGCTTTTTCTCCGTCTTTACCCCCGAAGCGGTGAAAAAGGTCACTTTGTTTAAAAGTTCCTTTCCCGCTCGCTTCGGCGGACGACTTTCCTCCGTTATCGATGTACGTACCAACGATGGAGATATGCAGAAATACCACGGTACGTTCAGTATCGGACTGCTAACCAGCAAGATTAACCTGGAAGGGCCTATCATCAAAGGAAAAACATCATTCAATATTTCAGCACGTCGCTCCTATCTGGACTTACTGGCAAAGCCTTTCATGCCGGATGATGAAAAATACAGTTATTACTTTTATGACATGAATGCAAAAATTAATCATAAGTTTTCTGACCGGAGTCGGATGTTCCTAAGTGCTTATCACGGGAAAGACCATTTTGCAGCCGATTATGACGGTAATACCGACTTTAAGGACGGAAGTAATATGGGGTGGGGAAACACGATTGTTTCCGCCCGATGGAACTATATTTTCAATAACCGGTTATTCAGCAATACAACAGTTTCCTATAACAACTATTTATTCGACGTTAACACATACACCAATAACCAGTATTCTACCGGTGCGGGAGCAATCATTCTCAACCGTTATTCCTCCAATTATCATTCCGGTATTACCGACTGGAGTTACCAGATTGACTTCGATTATAATCCAACTCCTGCCCATCATATAAAATTCGGCACCGGCTATCTTTTCCACCGTTTTCAACCGGACGTAACGACTTCTGTCATCTCAGACAAAACCGATAACAGAATAGACAGGGATACCACTTATCATAATGCAAACAACAGCAGGATTCATGCACACGAAGTTACAGCCTATGCGGAAGATAACTTCAAGATTGGTTCCCGCCTCCGGCTGAATCTAGGCCTGCACCTTTCCCTGTTTCACGTACAAGATCAGAATTATCTCTCCTTACAGCCACGCATTTCGGCACGTTATCAACTTAATAAGGATATTACTATCAAAGCATCTTATACAAAAATGAACCAATATGTGCATTTGTTGTCGTCCATGCCTATCGCCATGCCCACGGATTTATGGGTCCCTGTCACAAAAAAAATAAAGCCGATGCGTTCTCACCAATATGCTTTAGGCGGATATTACACAGGTATAAACGGTTGGGAGTTCTCGGTAGAAGGTTACTACAAAGATATGCGCAATGTACTCGAATACAAAGACGGTGTCAGTTTCTTCGGTTCTTCCTCCGGCTGGGAAAATAAGGTAGAAATGGGAAAAGGACGATCGGCAGGAATTGAGTTTATGGCACAAAAGACAGCAGGAAAGACAACCGGATGGCTGTCATACACTCTTTCAAAAAGTGACCGTAAGTTTACGAAAGGAGGCATAAACAACGGTGAGTGGTTTCCATATAAATATGACCGCCGCCATAGCATTAACCTCACTATTAATCATAAGTTCAGCGACCGTATTGATATTGGAGCCTCTTGGGTATTCTACACGGGAGGCACCAGTACCATTCCGGAAGAGAAGACTACTGTTATCCGTCCTCACAATGGTGCAAACAACGGTTTTCTATGGTATGGAACCTACGATAATACCAATAGTTCACCTACTATCGGAGATGTGTCTTACATAGAACATCGTAACAACTTCCGCCTCCCTGCAAGCCACCGCCTCAACTTGGGAGTGAACTTCAATAAAAAGACCAAACACGGTATGCGAACCTGGAATATCAGTCTATACAATGCATACAACGCCATGAATCCGGCATGGGTATACCGAGGCCACAACAAACAAGGACTAAGCGTTATCAAGAAATACACCTTACTTCCACTGATTCCTTCTTTTACTTATACTTATAAATTTTGAATATGAAAACTATTTTTTACCTATCTATACTGTTCGTTACAGTCACAATGATGTCGTCCTGCGAGAATGAGTTACCCTTCAACATCAACAATAATCCGCCCAAACTAGTGATGAATGCTTTGATTAATGCGGAGAGCACGGATAATCTTCTTTTCCTCAACTTCACAAGTAAAGAAAATAGTACTCATGTACAAAATGTAACCGTAGAGGTACGTATCAACGGCGAACTAAAAGAGAGCCTTCGCCCTCTCCCACCCGAGACGGAAGGTAATCCACAATGCAGATTCGGCATTACTTCCCGATTTACCCCCGGAGACGCAGTGCGCATTGACGCTATTACCGACGACGGACAATATCATGCATGGACGGAAATCAACGTTCCCCAACGCCCTTTCGAAATAGAAAATGTCGATACTGTCACCGTTCCGCTTGCACAAAGCGGATATACCACAGAATATCTGCGCTATCGGATTACGATCAACGACCGTCCCAATGAAACAAACTATTACCGTATCGTGATAGATAAGCAGACTACACTTTGGGGATATAACCACGAAGAAGGAGGAGGAGACGATTACATCTATTGGACAAAACACAGTTATAACTTCATTGGCCGCGAGGATGTCGTTCTTACAGACGGACAACCCACCACCGGTGATGATGAAGATAACGGACTATTCGATACAGCTAAAAATATTTATGGTGTATTCGACGACACCCGGTTCAGAAACACTTCCTACACTATGACAGTTTACAACAATACTAAAATCGAAACAGGTAGCGATTCCGGATATTTTTCAGGAATGGACGTCATTATCCGCTTGATGAGTATCACAGAAACGGAATATTACTACCTGAAAGCACTCAATTTAGTAGACTCCGACGCTTACGATGAAACAATCAACGAACCGATCAAATATCCCAGCAATGTGCACGGAGGTACAGGAATGGTAGGAATCAGCACGGAAGTTACTCAGACGATTCATATTATAAGTAGCTCTCACTCAAAAGGTAACCTTGCTCCACCAGTCCACGTTTATCAGTAAGCTCCAGCAATACGCCCTCACGAATCAGAGTGAGCCGGTTAACAACTTCCAGCACTTTTCCGTAATTATGATCGCTGATCACAATCCCTTTATTTACCGAATGCTTTTTTATCAGCTCTATCAGTTTATCCGCCAAATGAAAAGATAAATAATCAAACGGCTCATCCAACAATACGAATTTAGTGTCGCCAAGCAACAGTAACTTGGCTTCCAGATATCTCCGTTCACCTCCGGAAAGCTGTGAGACACGTCGGTCCATACACGATTGTGCCACTTCATCATCTTTATAAAAATCAGACACGACATCCGTATCCAAATAATAACGTACCAATTGTTTCATTTTTTGATGTTTAGGCAGATAACCTTGCTGCGGCAAGAAAGCAATCGTTCCGGAATGTCGGTAAGGAGCCGGAAGAATTTTGCATCCATCCAAGCGGATAAACTTCCTGTCGGCTTTCATTGTACCGAATATAATTTGCATAAGTACGGATTTCCCCGTGCCATTTCTGCCGAACAATCCGATGACGTCTCCCGTATTGATTCTCAGGTAGACATCCGACAGTAGTTGCCGGGTACCGAAGTTCTTGATAACACTATCTATTTCAAGCAAATGATGCATAATTTCATAATCCAGAGAATGAACCAATAAACAGCAAATACGGAAATTATCAAATTCCGCTTCGGAATACCGGAATTATAATAAAAATAGTAGGCTTCCTTTTCAAGAATTTCCTTGTAAAGCAAACTTGCAACAATGCCCAATCCCCCTAACATATAAGGAAAAGGTTCAAAAAATATACTCCAATCCCACTTTACTATAAGAAGACTGGCCAACACGGAGAAAGGTACATTGATTTTCAACGTACTGAAGAAAAACAAATAATATAGTTTTATCCTCCGCATTTATCTTGTATTGATTTGCTGCCAAATATATTAATAAAATAGGGAATCTTACTACAATCGGTCCTCCTATTTCAGCTTTTACCTTAAATTCTCCAACAACTCCTTCATCCGAAAGAAAGTTCCCGACAGTTTTAATTAGGAGCAAAGCACTTTTTCAACTATCTTTGCAACCAAAAACGAGTACAGACTATGTTTATCATCATTGGAATTATGCTGACGGGGATGCTGTTTGGTTATCTATTACGTAGCAAACGTCTCACGTGGATACATAAAATAATCACTTTCCTTATATGGGTACTGCTATTTCTGCTAGGTATTGATGTAGGTGGCAATGATATTATTGTCAAAGGATTGCATACATTAGGACTCGAAGCACTTATTATTACGCTGGCAGCGGTTATCGGCAGCACATTATTCGCCTGGGGGCTCTGGTACTTATTGTATATAAGGAATAGAGGAAAGGAGACGAAAGCATGAAAGGCAGCCTGATTATCGTCTCATTCTTTATCGTGGGTACCCTGTGCGGATTCTTTCATCTGATTCCTTACGACTTTACTGACAGTAAACTTAGTTATTATGCTCTCTGCGGTTTGATGTTCTGTGTAGGTACCAGCATCGGAAATGATCCGAACACCCTGAAAAGTTTCCGCTCACTGAATCCCCGTCTCATGTTCCTGCCTATCATGACAATACTGGGTACACTGGCAGGGTGTGCCGTAGCAGGATTCTTCATGAGTCAACGTTCATCATCAGAATGTATGGCAATAGGAGCAGGATTCGGCTATTATTCGCTTTCCAGTATATTCATCACCGAATACAAAGGACCGGAATTGGGGACTATTGCATTGCTCTCCAATATCATGCGTGAAATTACAGCCTTACTCGGAGCGCCTTTACTAGTGAAATATTTCGGAAAACTAGCCCCTATTTCTGTTGGTGGAGCTACAACTATGGATACTACGCTTCCAATCATCACCCGATGTTCCGGAAAAGAATTTGTCATTATTTCTATCTTTCATGGTTTTGTGGTAGACTTCAGCGTTCCTTTCCTGGTCACATTCTTTTGTTCAATTTCATTCTAATAAAAATAGATAGCACGTTTATTCTTTTTATTATAGTCTCTTATGTAATTCTTTTGTATATTTAGCACATCAAACAATAAAAACGAATTTATTATGAATTCCCCAAGTTTATCACGACAATTTTGTTCTGTTGCTTCCTCACGACAAACATCTAGGAATATCCCTATTTAACAGTCACCATTGTAGCTCCAAAGCCATATTCTTGGAAAGAGGCATCCTGATAGCGACAATTACTGTATTTCCGTTTTAGTTCGTCAATGATAGCTTTCCGAAGTACTCCGTCCCCTTTTCCGTGAATAAAAACAATCTTTTGTTCACGCTTGTTCTTATAGGTTTCCATTACCTCCCGAAACTTATCCAATTGATAGTTTAAGATCTCACTATTACCCATACCTTGTGTGTCATCCAGCAATGAATCAATGTGAAGATCTATTTCGATAATTCCATTCTTACTCCCATGACCGGATTTCACGATCGGCTGCGATTTAGGTTTATCAACAGATTTCTTCTGTAATAAAGCAACTTGGATCTCCTCTGCGGAAACATAGACTTGCTTGGCCGGCATATCATCTTTCACAATATCATAAATTAAAGCTGGTTCTTCAAAGAAGTCAGAATCACCGAACGTATGAAGTTTATAGAACTTCACCGTATCAATACGTATTTCTACACTAACGGCAGGTTTGATAGCAGCCGTTTTACCATCCTTGAAAGCTACCAGTTGCACAGCTACCCGTTCCATATCATTCAGTACATCTTTTGTAAACTCCTCCAGCAACAGTTTTGTATTAGGTTCCACCAATCCGTGCGAACGAGTTTTCCATGCCTTTCCTTCTGCGCTCAAGTAAGTATAATACAGATAATAATTGCTATCATTCACCAAATAAGCCTCGAAAGGAGTAGTCATCATTGCTTTCGCATCTTCGGGCACATAAGCCAGAAAAACATTCAGTGTATCTCCACCACGTACTTCCGGTTGACGCTGAATGACAGGCATTTCCGGTTTTACGAGCTTGACAGGTCCTTCCGTTTTCGGAGTCGATGAACCAGGTTTTCGTTTCATGTTATAGTCATCCGTTTCTATCACTACGCACTCACGTATCGGCATCGGAATGTCAAAGCCGTCCGCATCTTCTACCAAAACAAAATCTTTTCCCTGGAATCCGGTTACGATTCCGCCACCTACTTCACTAAGGAAGCGTACTTTATCTCCTATTTTCATTGTTGCATATTCAATTTAAGTCCAAACTAAAAAATGAGTAACAAAGATAGAGATTTCTATTCAATTAAACCGGGATTTGATTCTAAAAACAAGGAACTCGCCCTTATTCGTCTTTTTTATTGTAACTTTGCCCAACGAAATACCCAACATATTATTTAAGATTTCCTATTAACGACGAGAACCGATGAAAGAACTTATTAAAGTAATTGCCTTTGATGCAGATGACACCCTGTGGAGTAACGAACCTTTTTTCCAGGATATAGAAAAACAATACACAGACCTGTTAAAGTCCTACGGAACTCCCGAAGATATTTCGGCCGCTTTATTTCAAACAGAAATGAACAACCTGAAATGTCTCGGATATGGCGCCAAAGCTTTTACCATTTCTATGGTCGAGACGGCTTTGCGAGTTAGCGGACGAAAGATTTCAGCCACAGATATCCAACATATTATTGAGTTAGGAAAATCATTATTAAAAATGCCTATCGAACTGTTGCCGGGAGTCAAAGAAACCCTGAAAACACTAAAAAAAACAGGAAAGTACAAACTGGTGGTTGCTACTAAAGGCGACCTGCTCGATCAGGAAAATAAACTGGAACGTTCCGGCTTAGCTCCCTATTTCGATCACATCGAAGTTATGTCCGATAAAACAGAGAAAGAATATCAGCGAATGTTGAACATACTGCAAATTACCCCTTCGGAACTTGTCATGGTTGGCAATTCCCTGAAATCAGATATTCAACCTGTCCTATCTTTAGGAGGATACGGAGTACATATTCCTTTCGAAGTAATGTGGAAGCATGAAGTGGTAGATAGCTTTACACACGTTCACCTTAAACAAGTAAGAAGATTCGATGAATTGCTATCTCTGTTTTAAAAAAATCCGGTTATTCTAAATAAATGGAGAAAAGATTATTGCCAAAACCGCATATACTTATCTTTTTCCTGATTCAGTACAGTTTCATCTACACAATCATTCGACCTGAACCATGAACACTCTATTGATGCGCTTCCTTTTTTAGCAGATTTACTCCAATTTCCTATCACTTGTCCCTCATGAAGAATAACCGGATAAAACAATCCATTATTGGTAAATGCCTTGGGATAATGCTCTTTCGGCAAAACATCCGTCCGGTCTTTATATCCTAACAGATATTCATCGTATGAAGGAAGAAGATGCAAACGACCGGACACTTTACCGCGAGTTCGGCAAGCCTCATGGACATACCATGTTTGTCCATTCCATTGCTCTGCCGTCAATTCTGATTCTATTAAATAGATAGCCTGTTTAGCCTCCGATACAGGCAGTCCGGACCACCATATAAAATCTTGCAACACTGCCGGAGCATGACTACGAAAATAACTCCTGGCCAAACGTGCCAGTGCTTCATCTTTTGTAATCTCCGGCACAGGCGGCACTCGTTCTTCCAAAAGAGCATAGGTATATTTTCCACCTTTATCTTCTCCGCTACAAACAATGCCTTCCTGCTCGGCACGTACCATAAACCGGGTCATACGATGATTATCAGCCTCAACCAAAATCCCCGAACAACAAAAGTGCTCAGCAATTTCTTGTTTGGTCAGGCTTTTGTTTCCGCAAAGAATCTTCTCCAGTAGATTATAACTTTTTGCATAAAGCTCATCAGTTATTTCCAAATTATACCCTTTGGCAAAAGAGTCATTAGCCGACTTGATGCGCCGGGCAGACAACTTCAGCATCCAACGAATATCCTCTGCCGCTACAAGATGCCATGTCGGACGCATTACATGAGTCCGCAAGATTTCACCTTTTCGCAACGCTTCCTCTACGGTCTGAATCGTTGCTGACTTCAAACGCATTCCCACTGCCCACTTTACCATAGAATAATTCTGTGCCTGCATAGCTCCCAACCAAGACACAAGCTCTTTCGGTTGGCAGAAAAGCGGATTCAACAACTGCTGATTCTGTAAACGGATATTCGGTATTTTCATTTAGATAACTTTTATTGCACAAATATAAAACTTCCTCGCTACAAACCAAGACAAACAACAGAATATTGAACTTTCAGAAAGAAGAATCAAAGAAAATGACTATTTTTGTCACCTCAAACCAAAGAAGACAGAAATGATGCTCTATAAACTCATCCCTCCTCCATCGGTAAAAGCAACGATCCAGTTGCCTGCCTCCAAAAGTATCAGCAATCGTGCATTAATTATCAATGCGCTGGGTAAAGGTATTTATTCACCGGAAAATTTGTCTGATTGTGACGATACACAGGTAATGATAAAAGCTCTCACCGAAGGGCAAGAGACGATTGACATCATGGCTGCCGGAACTGCTATGCGCTTCCTTACCGCCTATCTGAGTGTGACTCCGGGAGAACGGGTTATTACAGGAACGGCACGTATGCAGCAACGTCCGATACAGATATTGGTCAATGCACTGCGTGAGTTGGGAGCAGAAATAGAGTACGTCCATAAGGAAGGATACCCTCCTCTCCGTATTAAAGGTTCAGTACTGAAAGGGAATGAAATTACCCTGAAAGGCAATGTCAGTTCTCAATACATTTCAGCATTGCTGATGATAGGTCCGACACTCAAAGACGGACTAACCTTGCATTTGAGCGGAGAAATTATTTCCCGTCCTTATATAAACCTGACACTGCAACTGATGCAGGATTTCGGAGCCAGAGCCGTATGGACCTCCCCCAACAGTATTTCCGTAGCCCCACAATTCTACAAAAGCGTTCCTTTCAAAGTAGAGAGCGACTGGAGTGCAGCTTCCTATTGGTATCAGATTGCCACATTATCTCCAGAAGCGGAAATTGAACTAGTAGGACTGTTTCACAATAGTTATCAGGGAGACAGCCGGGGAGCAGAGGTTTTCTCACGCTTGGGAATAACAACGGAGTTTACCCCGCAAGGCGTAAAACTAAAAAAGACAGGTAAAGCACCGGAAAAACTGGAAGAAGATTTCGTTGATATTCCGGACTTGGCGCAAACATTTGTCGTTACGTGTGCTCTGTTGAACATTCCTTTCCGTTTCACAGGACTGCAAAGTCTGAAAATAAAAGAAACTGACCGCATTGCCGCCCTGAGAACCGAACTTAAAAAGTTGGGATACGTTATAGAGGAAGAGAATGACAGTATATTGATGTGGAACGGTGAACGCTGTGAACCGGAAGAAACTCCAGTGATTACAACCTATGAAGATCACCGAATGGCGATGGCGTTTGCACCATCCGTAATCTGTCACCCCAATATGCTAATTGCCGACCCGCAAGTCGTTACCAAATCATATCCCGGATACTGGGAAGACTTAAAGCAAGCCGGGTTTCAGGTTATAAACAGAGACTAGCTGCCCGGTACAGTAGAGGATTTCAATAAAGCATCAAAAGCCTATTAAATCAATTATATGGAAGGGGTACGCCAAAAAATGTAACTCCCCAATATAAAATAACAGAAATCAACAATTAATAAGAAAATAACCAAGTACTATAAGAACTTTCCGAAATACATTTAAGTCAATCAGAGAACTTTTTTTCATAAG
>ERZ1673704.75-NODE-75-length-129281-cov-24.250708_pt1 | contig 129281 bp, 115 predicted proteins | sample MGYA00580234_ERZ1673704 | MGnify/ENA primary metagenome ERZ1673704 (study PRJEB41218, sample SAMN15661757) | gut metagenome | host: Homo sapiens | place: Canada: London | collected 2015-08-20/2019-03-30 | study: EMG produced TPA metagenomics assembly of...
TATCTCTCTTTTCTTTTTTCTTAATTTTGTCCAATATCTATTGTAGCACTACAATTATTCATAGATATATAATAAATATGTATTTGCATTAACATCAAAATAGTGGTATAATAAATGGGTATAAAAAATAAAGGATCTTGGTAAACTCTGAGATCTGATAGTAAGGAGTAATATTAAATGGGTATGACAATGACTCAGAAAATTCTGGCAGCCCACGCAGGTCTTGACGAAGTCAAGGCAGGTCAGCTTATAATGGCGAACCTTGACCTGGTTCTCGGCAACGACGTTACGTCCCCTGTGGCTATCAACGAGTTCAATAAAGCGGGCTTTACAGATGTTTTCGATAAGAATAAGGTCACAATGGTCATGGATCACTTTGCACCTAACAAGGATATCAAATCCGCTACACAGTGCAAGACCTGCCGTGATTTTGCTTCAAAGTATGACATAAAGAATTATTTCGACGTTGGCGATATGGGCATTGAACACGCTCTGCTTCCTGAAAAAGGACTTGTCGCTCCAGGCGACTGCGTTATCGGTGCTGACTCACATACTTGTACATATGGTGCACTTGGCGCATTCTCAACAGGTATCGGCTCAACAGATATGTGCGCAGGCATGGCAAAGGGAAAGACTTGGTTCAAAGTCCCTGCCGCTATCAAGTTCAATATCGTAGGCAAGCTTCCAAAGTATAGTGCCGCTAAGGACGTTATACTTCATATAATCGGCATGATAGGCGTTGACGGCGCACTTTACAAGTCTATGGAATTTTCAGGCGAGGGTCTGAAAAACCTTTCCATGGAGGACAGGCTTTGCATGGCTAACATGGCTATCGAAGCAGGTGCTAAGAACGGCATATTTGCAGTTGACGATGTTACACTTGATTACATCAAGGATAAGGTAGACAGAGAGTATAAGATATACAAGGCTGACGATGACGCTGAGTATGAGGCTGAATACACTATTGACCTCAGCCAGATAAAGCCTACAGTCGCTTTCCCGCATCTGCCTGAGAACGCAAGAACATTTGACGATATCCCGGAGGTCAAGATAGATCAGGTGGTCATCGGCTCATGTACGAACGGAAGAATAGAGGATCTGAGATGTGCCGCTGAGATACTTGACGGCAAAAAGGTGGCAAAGAACGTTAGATGTATCGTTATCCCTGCCACACAGAAGGTATATATGCAGGCTATGAAAGAGGGTCTGCTGGAGATATTCATAAATGCAGGCTGTGCGGTTTCTACACCTACCTGCGGTCCATGTCTTGGCGGACATATGGGTATTCTTGCAAAGGGCGAAAGAGCCGTTGCAACAACAAACAGAAATTTCGTGGGACGTATGGGTCACCCAGAATCAGAGGTTTATCTGGCTTCACCTTACGTTGCCGCCGCTTCAGCTGTGACAGGCAAGATCTCACAGCCGTCGGAAGTTATGTGATATTCGGGGAGAAAATCAGCTGACAGATCTTGCGTTGGGGGAATAATTGATATGCGGCATGACCGCATATACGACTTGGGAGCGAGAACAGATGAAAAATTATCTTAGGGAAATATTCTCCGATATACTTCTTAGTATTGTTACAAAGAAGTACGGAACTTCACTAAATGACTATCAGCGTGAGGAGAAGGCTGACGAGATCATTCAGGAACTCCATGACAAAAATACATTTACCGTGGAAATGACGCAGGCTCTTATTGACAAGAAGGGCTTCAATACCTTTTATACCTCCAATATCGGGGGTACACCTGTGTATGCTCTCGTTAAAGAGGGAATGTTCCACAAGGTAAAGATCTGCTATTTTATTACAAGAAACAAGGATACTATAGACGGCCCGTATCTTGAAAAGATATATGAAGAGCTTAGAAAACAGGCGATAGGAGAAAATATATTCCATTCGTCAGAGTTCAAGCAGGGCTGATAAAGTTTGACGAAAGGGGTTTTCATAATGAAAGCTTGCGGAAAAGTACATAAATACGGGGATAACGTAGACACTGACGTTATTATCCCTGCAAGATACCTCAACACACCTGATATGCAGGAGCTTGCACAACATTGCATGGAGGATATTGACGTTGACTTTGCAAAGAACGTTCAGAAGGGTGATATAATGGTAGCAAAGAGCAATTTCGGCTGCGGTTCATCAAGAGAGCATGCGCCTGCTGCTATCAAGGCGAGCGGGATATCCTGTGTTATAGCAAAGACATTCGCAAGAATATTCTACAGAAACGCTATAAATATCGGACTTCCTATCATCGAGTGCGAGGAAGCTGCTGAGAAGATAGATAACGGCGACGAGGTGGAGATAGATTTCGACAGTGGCGTTATCACAAACAAGACCAAGAATGAGACTTATCAGGGTCAGTCGTTCCCTGAGTTTCTTATCAATATCATCAACAGCAATGGTCTTCTTAACTCACTTAAATAAGATATTTTGAAGCTTTAAGGGGGATCTCTCAAAAGGGGTCGCCCTTGAACTGTTTCTATGAAGGGGTGAAGCTGTGAAAGCTAAAAAGCTATTTGCGGCACTTGCAGCAGGGGTAATGCTGGTGTGCAGCGCAGGCTGCTCGAAAAAAGAGGAGAGCAGCGGTAAATTTGAATACAGCAGCAAGGATTTTCTGCCTTTTATGGTAATGGTGGACGGCAGCAAGATAGACCTGACCCTAAGCTCTGCAGAGATAAACAGAAAGCTTGGCGGAAGTTTTGCAAGGGGAACTGCTTCAAACAGCAGTATAGTGCTTGTGGAAAAGGACGAAAAGACCGATAAAAAAGGCGTTACAACAAAGACCTTTGCCTGCAATAAGCCTGAGATAAATGGTGCTGGATTTTCCACTTTCAACGGACTTTGGGCGAATATAGACGAAGCAAGCATAGACAGCACTGTTTCACCCAACAGCATAAAGGTCAAAGGCTCTGACGGTTTGTCTTACTACTGGTCATATTATATGGACGGCGAGGAGATAGACTATAGTCAGGTGAACTTTGACGGCACTGATACGGCGGACAGTTATATGCAGTATCAGCTCAAAGGCATGGCTGCTGACGATTATTGCAAAAAGAAGCTTATTGACGGCGAGTGTTCGGTCTACACAGGCATTTTGTTCATGACAGCCGAAAAGCAGAGCTATTCTTGCGAGATAAGCGTTTCGACTTTAAATTCTGAGGAGGAAAAATAACATGGAAAAGAAAATAACAGTTATAAAGGGCGACGGGATAGGTCCTGAAATAGTAACAGAAGCACAGAAGGTCCTCGACAAGGTTGCTGAAAAGTTCGGTCATAAGTTTGTTTATACTGATATCCTTATGGGCGGCTGTTCTATAGATAAATATGGCGTTCCGCTTACAGACGAGGCTGTCGAGATAGCAAAGAACTCAGACGCAGTTCTGCTTGGCTCTATCGGCGGAAATACTTCCACTTCACCATGGTATAAGCTTGCTCCGAACCTCAGACCTGAAGCCGGACTTCTGAAAATAAGAAAAGAGCTTGGTCTGTTCGCTAACCTGCGTCCTGCAAATCTTTATCCTGAGCTTAGAGAAGCTTGCCCCCTTAAGGACGATATAATCGGCGACGGCTTTGACATGATGATAATGAGAGAGCTTACAGGCGGTCTGTATTTTGGTGCGAGAAAGACAGAGAACGTTGACGGCGTTGAAACTGCCGTTGATACTCTTACATATAACGAGAACGAGATAAGAAGAATTGCTATCCGTGGCTTTGACATCGCCATGAAGAGAAGAAAGAAAGTTACAAGCGTTGATAAGGCTAACGTTCTTGATTCTTCAAGACTTTGGAGAAAGGTAGTAAACGAGGTAGCTAAGGATTATCCTGAGGTCGAGCTTGAGCATATGCTCGTTGACAACTGCGCAATGCAGCTTGTAAGAGATCCTAAGCAGTTTGACGTTATCCTTACAGAGAATATGTTCGGTGATATCCTTTCAGACGAAGCCGCTATGATATCAGGCTCACTTGGTATGCTGGCTTCCGCTTCACTGAACGACACAAAGTTCGGTATGTATGAGCCTAGCCACGGCTCTGCACCTGATATCGCAGGACAGGATAAGGCTAATCCTATCGCTACTATCCTTTCAGCTTCAATGCTTCTGAGATTTTCTTTCGATATGGATAAGGAAGCAGACGCTATTGACAATGCTGTCAAGAAAGTCCTTGAAGCAGGCTACAGAACAGGAGATATCATGTCAGAGGACATGAAGCTCGTTGGCTGTAAGGAAATGGGCAGTCTTGTTGCAGATATGATATAACAGCACGATACCAGTTTTCAGACGGTGATAATAAATGTATTATTATATTTTCGGAATAACAGACAAGGGAAATTACCGTGAACAGAATGAGGACTGCATTTTAATAGACCACGAGGTCATCAACAGCGGCAGCTATGAATCAACTGTCGCTGCTCCTTTTATTGCAGCCGTTTGCGACGGCGTTGGTGGAGAAAATGCAGGAGAGGTCGCCTCGGAGCTTTGTTTAAGGCATCTTTCCATTCTTGAATATAATTCAGGGGTGGATATGAAAAGAACGCTTATCGATGTTCACAACAAAATAAAAAAGCAGGGCGTAAGGGCTGAAAACGCTGCAAATATGCAGACCACCCTGTGTTGCCTTGCAGTGGACGAGGAAAGCAGAGCAATGTGCATAAACGTTGGCGACAGCAGAATGTACCGCTATGTGAACGGCACTATCAGACAGATATCTGTTGACCAATCCTATGCACGATATATGTATGAGCATGGCAGGATAGAAGATGTGTCAGAGCTTGAGCCACAGTATCAGAATGCCATAATATCTTCTATCGGCAGCACTCTCAATGAACCTGATGTGGCACAAACACCGTTGGTGGCTGATTTTGGCAAAGAACCTGACGATATGATAATCATAGTGTCAGACGGCGTGTCGGATTACGTTTCTGAGGAAGAAATGGTGGTGGGCCTTGGTCTTGACCTTTCTGTTTCTGAAAAGCTAGGCGCTATAATGGAGCTTGCCCTCACAAACGGCGGAACTGACAATGTTTCCGTTGTGGGCATAAAACCTTATCTTGACGATCATGAGCTTAAAACGCTCACAGCAAAAAAGGCTGTGGAAAAGACAGTGAGCGTGCAGGATATGCTTGAAAGTAAGAAGCCTGAAAAGGCGGAAGCTGTAGAGGAAAAGAAGCCTGACGAGCAGGCAAAGCTTTTCTCTGATACGGTGGACGAGCTTATGAGCCAAATGAATGAAAGTATTGACTTTTTAAAGCAGATATAGTATAATCATATATTGATATATTTTTATGATCTTAGATGTATTTTGTAATTTGGAGGAAATAAAAAATGTTGAAAGAGTTACGTGGCTCAGACGTTATAATTGAATGTTTGCTGGAGCAGGGCGTCGATACAGTGTTCGGCTATCCGGGCGGAGCAGTTCTAAACATATATGACTCGCTGTATAAATATTCAGATAAGATACACCATGTTATCACCGCCCATGAGCAGGCTGCCTGCCATGCGGCTGACGGATATTCAAGAACAACAGGCAGAACTGGCGTTGTTATCGCAACTTCAGGTCCGGGTGCTACGAACCTTGTAACAGGTATCGCCACAGCTTATATGGATTCTATCCCTATGGTGGCTATCACAGGAAACGTAACAAGAGATCTGCTTGGTCTTGACTCTTTTCAGGAGGTAGATATCTGCGGGATAACAATGCCTATCACAAAGCATAACTACATTGTGAAAGACCCTGCGGAGCTTGCTGACATTATCAGAGAAGCTTTCTATATTGCAAACGAGGGCAGAAAGGGTCCTGTTCTTATAGATATACCAAAGGATATCACAGGCGCACTTATGGTTTATGAGAAGAAAGAGCCTAAGAAGGTAGTAAATCATAATCCTGATGGCATAAACGAGAAGATAGCTGCTGCGGCAGAGCTTATAAAGAATGCTGAGAAGCCTTTTATCTACGCAGGCGGCGGAGTTGTTTCTGCTGACGCAACAGAAGAAATGGCTGAGTTCGTAAGAAAAATGGACGCACCTGTTTCATTGTCACTTATGGGTCAGTGCGCACTTGACAATACTAAGGACTGCTATATCGGTATGCTTGGTATGCATGGCACAAAGACAGCCGCTATGACGCTCAGCGAATGTGACCTTATGATAGTTCTTGGCTCGAGATTTTCCGACAGAGTTCTTTGCAACGCTAAGACATTTGCAAAGGATAAGAAGATCATACATATTGATATAGACCCTGCCGAGATAGGCAAGAATATCGATGTTTACAGCCATGTTACTGGAGACGTTAAGTATATCCTTGCAAAGCTTTGCGAGCTGCTTCCTGATATGAAGCACGAGGCTTGGATGAATACTGTTATGGATTGGAAAAAGCAGTATGCACTGAGAATGGTGCCTATCGAGAGCGAGGACGAGGTGCTTCCGCAGGACGTTATCGAGGAGCTTGACAGACTTACAGACGGCAAGGCTATCATCTCCACAGAAGTCGGTCAGCACCAGATGTGGGCTGCACAGTATTATAACTTCAAGTGTCCAAGAAGTTTTGCTTCAAGCGGCGGACTTGGTACAATGGGCTACGGCTTTGGCGCAGGAATGGGCGCAAAAGTGGGCAACCCTGACAGAACAGTAGTAAACATCGCAGGCGACGGAAGCTTCTTCATGAACTGCAACGAGCTTTCTTCACTTGCCAAGCATAAGATACCGCTTGTTGAGCTTGTTTTCGAGAACGACGTTCTCGGAATGGTAAGACAGTGGCAAAGACTTTTCTACGGCAAGAGATTTTCTCAGACTAACATTGAAAGAGGAACAGACCTTATGAAGCTTGCTGACGCATTTGGCGTTGAGGGCATAAGGATAACAAAAAAATCCGAGATAAAGCCGATGCTTGAAAAGGCACTCAAATGCGGTAAGCCTTGCCTTGTGGACGTTATCATCAACAAGGATATAAACGTTCTTCCAATGGTACCTGCCGGCGCAGACGTTTCACAGCCGATAATGAATATCGAACTTGATTAAGAAATCGAAATATAGGGGGTAATAAAATGGTAAAATATCCAAATGCCGCAAGCGGTATCAAAAAGGTGTTTCTGGCAAAGATCATAGGTGTTATAGGAGTTCCGCTTGCTTTTATACCTGGGATAGGCGCACTTCTTTTGATGACTTGTACCGTAGCCGCAACTATTTTCAATGTATGGGGAATACTTGAAGCTTCAAAAGACCATAATGGTTATCAGACAGCTCTTGTTTTCACAGTGGCTGATCTTATCTTTTCAATAGTTGACACATTTATTGACAATAATGCGATATCAAGTGTTCTGAGTTTTGCTGGCAATGTAATGAACATAGCAGTGCTTTACTATATCTGTAAATCAACAGGCGACCTGCTCAGGGACGTGAAGAACTACGGCCTTGCAAACAAGGGCGACCATGTGTGGAATGTAAACAAGACCTGCCTTATTGTCATGGCAGTGTGCCTTGTTGTGGCGTTTATCCCGATACTGAACATTCTCGCCGCATTTACAACATTGGTGGTGCTTGTTGTAACTATCTATGCGTCTGTGGTATATCTGATCTATCTCTATCAGAGCGGACAGTATCTCAGCCTTAACACTAATTTCTAAGCGATTTGAGAGCTGTACGGCAAAGGCTGTACAGCTCGTTTTTGTAAGGAGAAACTAATGAAATTTACAAAAAAATTCAAAGAAAATGCAGCCCTTGTGGTTCTTGGCGTAGTGCTTTTTTGGGGATTGACCAACTATGACAAGTTTTTTAGACTTCTGGGCGTAATGATCGGGGTCTTGAAGCCTGTTATATTTGGCTGTATAATCGCATTTATCCTGAATGTGCCAATGTCAGGCATTGAAAAGAGGCTTTTTAAGAAGCCTAAAAAAGAGAAATATGCCAAAACTGTGGAAACGCTGAAAAGACCATGCTCGATAGTGCTGACCTTTCTGCTTTGCCTAGGCGTTGTGGCACTTGTGTGCTGGCTTATTATCCCTGCACTCATAAAGACTTTCTCTCAGCTTTCAGACGATATCCCTGTGCTTATTTCAAATATTTCCAACAAGCTCAACAATTCCCCTGAGATAGCAGGGTGGCTTGACAGAATGAATATAAGCACTGCTGATATTATCGATAAGGTTACAAGCTGGCTGAAAGACGGCGTTGTGATCTTGAACACACTCAGTTCAACAGTAAGCTTTGTGACAGATCTTTTCTCAGGTCTTGTGAACTTCTTCTTGGGAATCTGCTTTGCGGTCTATATGCTTGCCGCAAAAGAGCGGCTCAAAGACCTGTGCAAGCGCATAAGCTGTGCTTTTCTCAGCAATCGTATCACCGATCGTATAAGCCGTATATGCCGTCGCTCTATCGACACTTTTGCGAACTTTCTTGTGGGTCAGACCACGGAAGCCATTATCCTCGGCTCCCTTTGCGGTATTGGTATGGCTATCTTCCGCTTCCCAAATGCGGTGCTTATTGCCATACTCGTTGCCTGCACTGCACTTATCCCTATTGTGGGAGCTTTTCTCGGTTATGTGGTGGGCTTCCTGCTTATATGCGTGACGGATTTCAAGCAGGCTGTGCTGTTTTTGTTGTTCATGTTCATTATTCAGGCTATTGAGGGCAATCTTATCTATCCAAAGGTGGTAGGAAACTCGGTTGGTCTGCCGTCACTATGGACACTTTTTGCTATTACCATAGGCGGAAACCTCTTTGGCATATTCGGAATGTTCATCGCTGTTCCTGTGTTCTCTGTTATATACTGCACTCTTGGAGAGGTAGTCAACTACAGAAATGAAAAGAGAGCTGTCAAGGTGGAGGATATGTCATAATAAAATAGTCCGTCAAAAAAAGGCTTCACATTTCGTGCAAACTTGAGCTTATTGACAACGTACTAAATAAGCGGGACGTCGAGGGCGCCGTCCCCTACAATTTATGTAAATACGCTGTTCATATGTAGGGGCGACCTCAGGTCGCCCATTTATTATAGTTTTTCGACACACAAAAAAGGCTGCACAATTTCGTGCAGCCTTTCGCTATTTATGCTATTTTGTTATTTTACATAGCTTACATGAAGCAGTTCATGTTCTCTGCCCTTGAGGATACCCTCGTAAAGCTTATCCATAAGTGGATTTTCTTCTGAACGCTTCAAAGTGCAAAGCTTGTCAGCATTGTAAAGATTAACACTGCGCTCTTTCTTCTCGTCGATAGTAGCCTTTGGCTGACCAGCGCCGCCTATACAGCCGTTTGGACAAGCCATAACTTCGATAAGGTCGAAATGCTCGCCAGCTTTCATTCTGTTCATTATGACCTCAACATTGCGAAGTCCGTTTACAACGCAGACCTTGATAGCTTTGTCGCCAAGAGGTACTTCAAGCTCCTTTATGCCCTCGAAGCCTCTTACGCCCTCGAATGCAAGATTTCTCAGGGAAGCGAGTGACTTGTCTGTGGAAACACGTCTGATAACTGCTTCTGTTACACCGCCTGTTACACCAAAGATAACGCCTGCGCCTGTCATAGTGCCGAATGGCATATCAACAGCTTCCGGCTCTATCTCGTTGAACACGATACCGGCTTCTTTTATCATCATGATAAGCTCCTGAGTTGTGATGACAAAATCAACCAACGGTTTGCCGTTCTCGTCCTTGAACTCATCTCTTGCGGCTTCGCCCTTTTTGGCAGTGCAAGGCATAACAGCAACAGAAAGTATCTTCTTGCCCTCGCCCTTGAACTTCTCGTTTATTACGGAAGCAAACATCTGCATTGGTGAGCGACAAGTGGAAATGTTAGGCAGTATCTCAGGATACTCATTCTCAGCATACTTTATCCATGCAGGACAGCATGATGTGAACAGCGGGAGCTTTCCGCCGTTTGCAAGCCTGTCTGCAAACTCCTTTGACTCTTCCATAACAGTGAGGTCTGCGGCTGTAGATGTGTCAAAAATGTAGTTGAAGCCTATTCTTCTAAGTGCTGCAACTATCTTGCCCATAACGTTCTCACCGTTGTAGCCGAACTCTTTTGCCACTGCAACTCTTACAGCCGGAGCTACCTGAGCCACTGCAATAGTGTCCTCCTGATTAAGCTCTTTCCAAAGCCTGTGGCTGTCGTTCTTTATGATTATAGCGCCTGTTGGACAGACTGCCGCACACTGACCGCAGCCAACGCAGTTTGAATCGCCTATAGGCTTGTCAAATGAGCAGGCAACCTTCATTTTTGAACCTCTGAATGCAAAATCTATTGCACCAACATTCTGTACCTCGTTGCACACTCTTACGCAGTCACCGCAGAGGATACACTTGTTGGCGTCCCTAGTGATAGATACAGAAGAATCATCGATACAAGGCTTGGACTTTGGATTGTCAAAACGTACCCTGTGGATATCAAATCTTGCGGCAAGCTCCTGCAATTTGCACTTGCCGTTTTTATCGCAGGTCGTACATTCGCCGCAGTGATTTGAAAGAAGAAGTTCCAATATCATCTTGCGGTATTTTCTCAGCCTTGGTGTGTTTGTGTATATCTCCATACCGTTTCTCGGAGGAGTTGAGCAAGCGGCTTCCATGCCACCCCACTTGTTTTCCACCATGCACATTCTGCAAGCACCGTATACTGAAAGCTCAGAATAGTAACAGAATGTAGGAAGCTCGATGCCTGCCTTTCTGATAAGCTCAAGCAGATTTTTTTCACCGTTTATAGCAACGGGGATATTGTCGATTATCATAAACTCTTTATTCATAGCTAAAATTAAACCTCCTTGACAGCTTTGAAATGGCAGTTGGAAATACAAGCTCCGCACTTTATGCACTTAGAGGTGTCGATCTTGAACGGCTTTTTGATCTCGCCGCTGATCGCACCCACAGGACAGACTCTTGAACACTTTGAACAGCCCTTGCATATCTCAGGGTCGATCTGATATGTCACAAGCTTCTTGCAGTTGCCTGATGGACACTTCTTATCTCTTATGTGAGCTTCATATTCCTCACGGAAGTTCTTTATTGTAGATACAACAGGGAATGCAGCCGTCTTTCCAAGACCACAGAGAGCAGTTGAGGAGATAGTGTCGGCAAGCTCAAGAAGCAGTTCGATATCCCCCTCCTGACCGTTACCATTTACGATACGCTCAAGTATCTCAAGCATTCTCTTTGTACCCTCACGGCACGGAACGCACTTTCCGCAGGACTCGTTCTGGGTGAAATTCATGAAAAATCTTGCAACTTCTACCATACAGGACTTATCGTCCATAACAACAAGTCCTCCTGAGCCGATCATAGCACCGACTTTTTTCAGCGAGTCAAAGTCAAGCTGGATATCGAGGTTAGGCGTAACAAGACAGCCGCCTGACGGACCGCCTATCTGAACAGCCTTGAACTTTCCGTCACCTCTCATGCCGCCGCCGATATCGAATATTACCTTTCTGAGAGAAGTTCCCATTGGCACTTCAATAAGACCGGTGTTCGAGATGTTGCCCGTAAGAGCGAAAGCCTTTGTTCCAGGGGAGTTCTCAGGGCCTATGCTCCTGAACCATTTTGCACCGTTGTTGATGATAACAGGCACGTTAGCCAGCGTTTCAACGTTGTTGAGAACTGTAGGCTCGTTGAAAAGACCATGTTCAACAGTTCTTGGCGGCTTAACTCTAGGCATACCACGCTTGCCCTCGATAGAAGCCGTCAGGGCAGAGCCTTCACCACAAACAAATGCGCCTGCACCACGGTTTATATGTATTCTGAATGAGTAATCTGTGCCGAGTATATTGTCACCAAGCAGACCAAACTGCTCAGCCTGTGCGATAGCACCCTTAAGACGTGATACTGCCAGCGGATATTCCGCACGAACGTAGATATATCCTTCTTTTGCGCCTGTTGCGATACCGGCTATCATCATGCCTTCAAGAAGTCTGTGTGGGTCGCCCTCCATGATAGAACGATCCATAAATGCGCCAGGGTCGCCCTCGTCACCATTGCAGACTATGTATTTTGTAGGGCTTTTCTGCTTTGCAACGCTTGTCCACTTTCTGCCAAGAGGAAATCCTCCGCCTCCACGTCCACGAAGATTAGATTCTGTCATTTCGTTGAGGATATCCTCAGGTGACATATTGAGAAGTGCCTTTTCAAAGGCTCTGTAGCCGCCTATAGCAAGATATTCCTTTATGGAAGTAGCGTCAATGTGACCGCAGTGTTCAAGGACGATACGCTGCTGCATCTTATAGAATGGTATTTCTGACTGCTGGCGATATATTTCGCCGTTTTTCTTGTAGCACAGTCTTTCAACACACTCGCCATTGCAGATAGTCTTGTCAACTATCTCGTCAACATCGTCAAGCTTTACCTTAGTGTAAAGCCAGCCCTCCGGCTCTATTCTAACAAGTGGACCCATTTCGCAGAAGCCGTGACAGCCGCTTCTTTTTACGCCGATAGCGCCCTCGTGGATATCATCATCATGTGGCTCGTCAGCAAGTGCTACCACGCACTCCAATCCCTTTGCGGAGATAGTTTCGATAAGCTTCTGGTATATGTTCAGCGAACCGCCTGCAACACAGCCTGTACCTGCGCAAACAAGCACTTTTCTAGCCTGCTTGTCAACAAGCTTACCATACTGTTCACGGGCGTTGTCAAGATCGTATTTCGTTTTCAGCAGCATATTATTCAGCCTCCTTTTCTCTCAGTTCCTTAAGCAGAGCCGCAGCCTTGTCAGGATTCATCTCAGGGTGAACAACATCATTCACAGTGAGAACAGGGGCAAGTCCACAAGCACCAAGACATGAAACAGTTTCCACTGTGAACATCAGATCGTCAGTGGTGGTTTTCTTTTCGCTAAGACCAAGCTCTCCTCTGAGATATTCGAGAATAGGTATAGATTTTCTTACATGACAGGCAGTGCCATCACAACATTTGATAACGTATTTGCCCTTTGGCTCGAGAGAAAAATTCTCATAAAAGGTCGCAACGCTGTATATTCTTGCTTCGCCTGTGCCAAGCTTTTTTGCAAGATATGGGAATATTTCCTTTGGAAGATAGTGATATATCTCCTGAATATCCTGCAATATGGCTATGACCGCTGTTTTTTCATGATTTTCAAGAATTTTGTCGATCGGTGAATAATCAAATTCTTTTGTCATAAAATTTCCTCCATATAATTAAAGTTAAATTTGATTACAAAGTCAATAATCAAGACATACTGTCAACTATAATTATATACTATATGACACAAAATGAATAATGTTTTTATTTACATGGGATATATATAATTAGAATAAGTATTGACTAACTTGTAGAAATACACATAAACGAAAACGTTTATATAGTTATAATGCATAAAAAATCGAGCCATTTCTCAATGACTCGACCTGCTGATATTATTTGATAAACTGAATTAATTATAAAAAATCATAGCCGTTTGTTTCATTAGATATACCTAACATTTCGTATATTATGTTAAGCCTTGCGAATACTTATCTCTCCTGAGGAAATATATTCTTCTCTGCCGTCATCATATCTGACGTGCAGGCGGCAGTCCTCATCAGCCCCAAGCATTGTGGCAGGAGTTTTTTCGCTTCCTCTTATGACGTTTATCTTCTCGCCTACCCACAGCAAGCGTTTTCTGTATTCTGGGTAAAAGCTGTTTTCTTCAAAGCTGTCATAAAGACGCATGAAATTGTTTATTATCTCTGCGGCTATCTTGTTTCGCATATCGCTTTTTCTTTCGTGGAATATCGGTCCTGCGATATCTCTTATTGCCTCAGGAAAACCGCCTTCCGGCTCGTAGGTGTTCACACCGATACCAAGCACAGCGTAGTCAAGTCCGCCGTTTTCCATGCTGAAAGAAGCCTCCGTGAGTATTCCGCATATCTTCCTGCCGTTTATGTAAATGTCGTTGACCCATTTTATGTCAGGCTTTTGGTCACTGACCTTTTCCACAGCAAGCGCAACTGAAACTGCAGCAGCAGTGGTTATCTTGACAGCGTCAGCCGCAGCCATGTCAGGGCGGAGAAGAATGCTCATGTAAAGTCCCGAATCAGATGGCGAGAAGAAAGAACGTCCAAGCCTTCCACGCCCCTGGGTCTGCATACCTGCAATGACTATCCTGCCCTCGGGCACACCCTGATTTGCATAGTCTTTGAGTACCAGATTAGTGGAGCTTACTTCCTTGTATACCTCTATTTCAAGCCCCTGACGGTCAGGGTCAAGATATTTTTTTATGCCTGCAAGGGAAAGTATATCGGTGTTTTCATCAAGGGAATAGCCCTTGTTCGTCACCGCAGAGATAGGGTAGCCGTTTTCCTGCAAAGCTTTCACAGCCTTCCAAACAGCCCCACGGGTGCAGCCCAGCGTGTCAGCAAGCTGTTCGCCTGAAAGATATTTGCCCTTGTTATCGTCGAGAAGTTCCAGCACTTTGTCTTTTATTGCCATAAAAATGCCTCCTTAATAAGATAATTATAGCACAAAAGTTCAAAGTGTTCAACCCTCACCCTAAAAATCCCTAGCCTACTCCACATTAAGAAACCATTAAGAAAAAATTGTGCAAAATGACGGATAATAATATTTGCATTTTGCACAGCTATGTTGTATAATATAATAGTATATGTATGAATTGAAACAGAAAAGGACGATGACAATGTTTTATAACCTTTTGGCTAAGACTAATAATACTACATTGGTGCTATTTGTGCCAATGCTGTGCAGTTTTCTTATTGCTTTTTTCAGCCTGAAATTCTTCAAACGCATTTTGCCTAAAGATCAGGGCAGAGCGTTTGCTGTGAACGGCGCACTTTCTGAGGGCAAGCCTCGTGGCGCAGGAATTATCTTCGTGACTTCCTTTACACTTTGCACAGCGCTTTTTTATCCTCTCGATATCGAGAACATAATCTATCTCGTGCTTGTGTATGCCGCCATGCTCAGCGGATATTTTGACGATGCTGCTGAAACTCCTTGGGGCAACCTGAAAAAGGGCCTTATCGACCTTGTTATATCTCTTGGCATTGCGTTTACATACTATTGTTATAACGGCTCGCAGGTGAAGCTTTATATCACAGATTCCACTTTCACTATCCCTGCACCGCTGTTCATCATCCTTGCAGGCGTCCTCGTTTGGACAGCTATAAACGTTACAAACTGTACAGACGGCGTTGATGGGCTATGCGGTTCATTGGTCATGACAGTTCTTCTGCCACTTGCATTTATGGTGACAAAGAGTGGTGCGGCTGATATGCTCCTTCCTATGATAATGTTCGTGACGCTTGCGGCTTATCTGTGGTTCAACTGCTCGCCTAGCCAGATGCTCATGGGCGACGCAGGCTCGAGAGCGCTGGGCGTTTTCCTTGCGGTGATGTTTTTGAAAACTGCCGCACCGTTCGCATTTATCCCTATGGCTATAGTTATCATACTTGACGGCGGACTTGGACTTCTCAAGCTTTCTTTCAGACGTTTCCTGAAAATAAAGAATTTTATGGAGGGCATAAGAACTCCTCTTCACGACCATGCAAGAAAGAACAAGGGCTGGTCTGATACTCAGGTAGTAATAAGATTTACAATTTTGCAGATAATAGTAAATCTGTGCTTTATGGCATTTGTGCTGTAAAAAATATGTGTGGGACAAAAACGGTCTGACCTTTTAATGGACAGGCTGAAAATTCGGAGATGATGAAAATAAAAAAGAACCTGAAATATGTTCTTAATATATTCTTTATTGTGGTCATAGGTTGGCTGACAGTCAGACTGCTTTTCAGAGGAGAAGAATTTTCCGACATAGTGGCGGATCTTCACCTTGCAAAGAAAAGCTGGCTTGCAGTGGGTGCTGTGTGCGTGTTCTGCTATGTGGCAGGGGAGTCGGTCATAATAAAGTATATGCTGAGGCTTTTTGAAGTAAAAACTCCTTTCAGGCGTTGTTTGAAATATTCGTTTATAGGCTTTTTCTTTAGCTGTATAACGCCGTCTGCTTCCGGCGGACAGCCTGCGCAGATGTATTACATGAAGAAAGATGGCATAAAGATAGGCTTTTCCACCTTGATAATGCTTATCATCACCATAGCTTTCAAGGCTGTGCAGGTGCTTCTTGCAGTGGCGTTCCTGCTTTTCAACTTTGGCTTTATAAAGCTTCATGTGGGACGGCTTTGGTGGCTTCTGCTTATCGGATTTATACTGAATATCGCCTATATCGCAGGGCTTGTGTTTATTTTCTATAAGCCTTTGTGGGCGAGAAAAATGGGCATAAAGCTTATAAATCTTCTGACACGCATAAGGATACTCAAAGAAAAGAACAACGAAAAATACATAAACAAAATAAAGCGTATCTGCGATAATTACATGATCGGTTCGGAATATATAAAGAGCAATGTGCATACTGTGATAAATATTTTTCTTATCACACTGGTGCAGAGACTGTTCCTTCTGGCTGTCACATGGATAGTGTATAAGTCATACGGCCTTAGCGGAACAGGTTTTTGGAATATTATCGCACTTCAGACTATGATAGGCGTTGCAGTTGAAATGCTGCCATTGCCTGGTGCGGCAGGCGTAACAGAGGGCTGCTTCACATATATGTTCATGAGCATTTTCACCGCAGAGCTTGTAAAGCCTGCAATGCTACTGAGCCGTGGACTCAGCTTCTATTTACTGCTGATAATGAGCGCATTGGTAACGTTCGTGGCTCACTTTATCGTTATGAGGAATGATAAGAAGAATGGTCTTGAGGGGTCGCAGGAAGTTAAAAAAGAAGTCGAAAAAGAATGAGAGGAAAAGAAAAAATGATCGGTTTTTATAATTATTCGGTAATACTCACATACATAGGACTTGTTTCGTCAGTGTTCGGGATCACTCAGGTCTTTGAAAATCATATGTCCATAGCCTTTCTCTGCCTGCTTCTTTCGGGTATCTGCGACCTTTTTGACGGCAAGATAGCAAGAAGCATGAAAAACAGAACAGAGCATGAAAAGGTGTTCGGCATACAGATCGACTCGCTGTGCGACCTTGTTTGCTTCGGTGTTTTCCCTGCTGTCATAGGCTATCACTACAATTCAGTTTATCCGCTTCGTCTTATCGCAAGCATTATGATAGTTCTGGGCGCTGTTATCAGACTTGGCTACTTCAACGTTATGGAGGAAGAGCGTCAGAGAAACACAACAGAGAACAGAAAAGAATATAAGGGTCTGCCTGTTACAACAGTTGCTATGATACTTCCTCTGCTGTTCATGGGTCAGCACAATATACCGAGAAATATTTTTCCATTTGTTTTCCATAGCTTTATGATACTTATTTCAATACTCTTTGTATTGAAAATAAATGTCAAGAAGCTTTCCATGAAGGGCGTGCTGATACTCTTTACTATAGGTGCGATAATCCTTCTCGGCTATCTTAAAATGCAGCATATAATCTAAGATAAAAGTTACCTGAATGGGAAATGTTTTTGCCAGACAGGTGTGTGAAAAAACAGGACGTCGTGGGTGTCGTCCCCTACAATAATGTAAATAAAAGGAGAGAAACAGATGAAATATCGTGACAGACAGGGCAGAGAATACGAACAGACCACATCTCAGGATAGCTTTCTTGCGGCTGCCTACAGCTCGGCAATGGGCAGGGCGCTTATGAAATTCCTCGGCTGTCCGATATTTTCAAAGTGCGCAAGAGTGATACTTGACAGCAAGTTCTCAGTGCCTTTTATTTTCGGCTTTGCAGAAAAAAACGGAATAGATATGTTTGACTATGAGGAAAGAATGTATCGCTCTTTCAATGACTTTTTCACAAGAAAAATAAAGCCCGGCAGACGTTTTATCACTAAGGACAAGAATCTGCTGGTGTCACCTTCAGACGGCAAGGTGACTGCTTATAAGATAACACAGTCTGATACCTTTATTATAAAGAACGCAGTGTATAATACTGCCTCGCTTCTCAAGGACAGCAAGCTTGCAAAGCGTTATGAGGGCGGCTATGCAGTTATCATCAGACTTTCAGTGGACGATTATCATCGCTATTGCTATTGTGCAGACGGTGTAAAGAGCCACAACAGAAAGATAAATGGAATCCTTCACACTGTGAACCCTGTGGTGAATAATTATCTGCCTGTTTTCAAGGAAAATTCCAGAGAATATTGCATGATAAGAACGGAGCAGTTCGGAGATATTATTCAAATGGAAGTCGGTGCTCTTATGGTGGGCAGGATAACTAATCTGCACACTGAGGGCGGCGTAAAGGTCACAAAGGGCGAAGAAAAGGGATATTTCGAGTTTGGCGGCTCAACTATCCTGCTGCTTCTTGAAAAGGACAAGGTAAAGCTTTGCGATGACCTGCTTAAAAATACGAGGGAGGGCTTTGAAACTAAGCTTCTTCAAGGCTCGGTGCTTGGCGAAAGTCTGAAGTAAAAATATCTAAGACGTAAAAAATATAGGCAAGGGGCATGGTTGATGTACAGATTGAATTATGAACAGTTCGACAGAGATAATCAATATATAGGAAACGATCTGGGTGCGGTCATGAAAGAGGGCAAAACTGTGTTCAAAACATGGTCGCCGCTTGCAACGGGAGTTTATCTTAATCTGTATCTTGACGGCGAGGGCAAAAGCCGTCTTGAAAGCCTGCCTATGGAAAGGCTTGACCACGGTGTTTGGTATGTGGAGATACTTCGTGACCTTGACGGTGTTTTTTATACCTATACATTTGAGTTTGACCACAAAACAAGGCATGAAACTATAGATATCTATGCAAAAGCCTGCGGAGTCAACGGAAACGTTGGTGCGGTGGTGAATTTCAAGACCACCGACCCTGAGGGCTGGGAAAAGGTCAAGAAGCCTAAGTGCAGAAATGCCTGCGACGCAGTGGTATACGAGTGCCACGTCAGGGATTTTTCTGCGGACAGTTCATCAGGCGTTGCTTCTGAGCATAGAGGTAAGTATGTGGCTTTTGCCGATAAGGGTACGAAATATCAGGGCGTGAACACCTGTATCGAGCATCTCAAAGAGCTTGGCATAACCCATGTTCATTTGCTTCCTGTGGAAGATTATGCCACTGTGGACGAGAGCAAGCCCTGGCTCAATCAATATAACTGGGGTTATGACCCTAAGAACTTCAACTGCCTTGAGGGGTCATATTCCACAGACCCTTATGACCCTAAGTGCAGGATAAGAGAGTTCAAACAGCTTGTTATGGCACTTCACGAGAACGGCATTGGCGTTGTAATGGACGTGGTATACAATCACACTTACTATACCGAGGAGTCAGCTTTTGAGCGTTCTTTCCCATATTATTATCATAGGATAAGAAATGACGGCTCATTTTCAAACGGCTCGGGCTGTGGAAACGAAACGGCTTCAAACCACATGATGATGAGAAAATTCATGATAGATTCTCTCAGATTTTGGGCAACGGAATATAAGATTGACGGCTTCCGCTTTGACCTTATGGCACTTCACGATATTGAAACTGTGAACATCATAAGGGACGAGCTTAACAAGATAGATCCTCAGATACTAATGTATGGCGAGGGCTGGACGGGAGGAGAGTCACCGCTCCCTGCTGACAGGCTTGCATATAAATGGAATTCATATCAGTTTGGAAGAGTTGGACTTTTCAACGATAACATCAGAGATTCCATTAAGGGCGGTACTTTCAATCCATATGACAAGGGCTTTGTCAGCGGAAACAGAAATGCGGCTTCTACCCTAAGGCGTGGTATAGCCGGCTCTGTGCCACACTATCAGATAAATGACGCAAAAGAAGCTTGCTGGGCTTTTGAACCTACTCAGGCGGTGAATTACTGTGAGGCTCATGACAACAATACTTTGTGGGACAAGCTTTGTATATCGGCAAAGAATGACAGCGAGGACGTAAGGATAAAAATGGATAAGCTTGCAGCGGCGATAGTGATACTTTCACAGGGCATGCCGTTCATACAGCTTGGTCAGGATTTTCTTAGGTCAAAGCCGAGGATACTCAAAGAGGGCGAAGAGCCTAATGATGTGAATATCTATTCCCATGACAGCTACAATGCGCCTGACTACACTAACTCCATAAAGTGGAACAGAAAGCTTGAATATAAAGAGGTCTTTGAGTATTACAAGGCTCTTATAAGGCTGAGAAAGGGAAGTCCGCTTTTCCGAATGAACACTAAAGAGGACGTGAACGCACATCTTCATTTTATGCACAATGACGATTGGAACTGCGTAAGTTGGAAGCTTGAAAAAGACGGAGAATGCTATGTTATCGCACTTAATCCTTACTACGAGAACAGGGGCTTCGGTCTGCCTGAGGGAAGCTTTTATCTAAGGCTTGACGAAAACGGTAAGATGAACAAACAGCCCGTTTCAGGCAGTTTCGTCTGTCCACCGTTGTCGGCTGTGGTTTATAAGAGGATAAAGAATATCTAACAGTCCTGTTAATGAAATGACGAATAAATATTAATAATAAATTAATGTATATATCTTGCAGATAGAGTATAATTAAATTATTGGATCGAGAAATATTAAGGCAAAAGATACAAAAAAATTAAACAATGGAGGAAATCATAGTATGAAGAAGTTTTTGGCAGGCTTCTGTGCTGCGGCAATTGCAGCAGGCTGCATGGGAATGACAGTCATGGCAGACACGGAAGCAACGGACAAGCTCACCTCTTATGAGGCAACAAGTGACAATGTTAAGCTTATCGGTCGTACTTACAGAAAGGGCGACACAACGATACTTGGCTATTCTGCAAGCGGTATCGAGTTCAAATGCACAGGCACAAAGGCTGTTTTCAATGTAAACGGCAGCGTAGGTGAGGCAAGAATTGGCGTATTTGTAAACGGCAAGCTTGTTAAGCAGGGCTACATAAAAAATAAGAAGACAAACGCAGTTGAGGTAGAGCTTCCTGAGGGCGAAAGCACAGTTAAGCTCATAAAGCTTTCAGAAGCTGCACAGAGCGTTATCGCAATTGACAGCTTTGAGGTAGACGGCAAGCCACAGCCAACAGAGGCAGCTAAGCATTCTATCGAGTTTATTGGTGACTCTATCACTTGTGGATACGGCGTTGACGATCCACTTGGAAAGTCATTTTCTATCTACAACGAGAACGCCGCAAAGACATATGCTTACAAGGCAGCACAGAATTTTGGCGCTGACTACAGCTTTGTATCAGTAAGCGGAGCAGGTGTGATCTCTGGTTATTCAGGCAACGGCAAGATAAATGACGCACTGCTTGTGCCAAATTTCTATGATAAGTTCTGCTTTACATGGAGCTGGTTCGACGGTGAACAGACAGCTAATTATGATTGGGATTTCTCACAGTATCAGCCTGAGCTTATCGTTGTAAATCTTGGTACAAACGATAACTCATACACAAAGGGTGACCCTGATAAGTGTGCTGAGTTTGAAAAGGGCTATGTAAATTTCCTCAAGGAGATAAGAGCTAAGAATCCAAATTCTGAGATACTTTGTACACTCGGTATTATGGGACAGGAGCTTTATCCTTCTATTACAGATGCAGTTGACACTTATAAGACTGAAACAGGCGACAGCAAGGTATCAGTTTTCCAGTTCAGCGTTCAGGACAGCGAAAACAATGGTTATGCAGTTGACTATCACCCATCAGCTGTTTCACAGAAGACAGCAGCTTATGAGCTTACATATGCTATTGAAGGCATTTACGGCTGGGAGAGAGTTGAGTTGGTTAACGACGGCGTTGACGAAATGACAAAGGACGACGACGTTGAGTTCAATAACGTTGTTGAGGAGTCGTCAAGTGATGAGAGCAGCGAGAGCAAAGCAGAGGAGTCATCTTCCGAGGCTTCTTCTGAAGCAACAAATGACAGCAGTGCAGCGGCTTCATCATCAAAGACAACGACAAATCCTAACAGCACCACAAACCCTAATACAGATGCGGCAATGGGCATAAGTATAGGTCTGGCAGCACTTGCAGGTGCAGCTTTGGTGGTTTTTAAGAGGAAGTAATAAAGTAGATATTTACACCGCACAGAGGTAAGGCTTTGTGCGGTGGTTTTTTGTTTGGTCTGAAAAAAATTGCCGAATTTTTTTGCCAATATCATTAAGCTAAAAAAGGAGCTCACACGAAAAAAGTGTGGGTTCTTTTTTTTGACAAGAACAGCGGAAAATCTTAATAAATTGTAAAACATAGCGAAAACCAGTTGACAAACCGCAGAAAATCTGCGGTTTCATTGTCTTTAGACAATGAAACCCTTTGAAGTAGGTATATGTTTTCCCATTTCAAGGAGGGTTTCATTATGAAATATGTCGGCAGATTAAGAAAAAATTGATAACAGCTATTAAACATGTTTGTTCTGAGCGTAATACTTGTTTTGTCTCTCCCAAAAGAGATTTTACTCGTTCGAGCAAGATCTCTCCTCAAGATATTTTTAAGTGCCTTTTAACAATGGAAAGTTCATCTCTTTCTCATGAACTCTTGAATTACTTTGACTATTCTACCAATATTCCAACTAAATCTGCCTTTGTTCAAGCTCGCGCAAAAATCAGATCTGAAGCTTTTGGCTCTCTGTTTGACAAATTTAATGCTCTTTCTTCTGAAATTAAGCTTTTTAAGGGTTTCAGTCTTCTTGCATGTGACGGTTCAGATATACATATTCCGACAAATAAGAGCGATGCTGATTCGTTTATTTCTGGAAAGACTGGTTCTAAGCCATATAACATGCTACATCTCAATGCCTTGTATGATCTTTTATCCCATATTTACACTGATGTTATTATACAGAAAAAGCACTGTTCTAATGAGCACAGCGCTCTTCTCTCCATGGCACAGCGCCATTTTATAGATCTTGAGCAAATCATTGTTATTGCTGACAGAGGTTATGAATCTTACAATACTTTTGCACATTTTAATGAAGCAGGTCAAAATTTTCTCATAAGGATCCGTGATTCCAAGAATTGTATTATGTCAGTTCTTGATCTGCCTGAGGGTGAGTTTGATAAGTTAATTACTTTCAAACTTGTTCGTAAGCAGACAAATGCTATCAAAAAGCAATTGCTAAGCGATCCATACTTGAAGTTCATCTCTTCAAGCTGTACCTTTGATTTTGTTCCTTCAAAAAACAAAAAATCAGAGCCTACTGTTATTTATGAGTTGCCTGTACGGATTGTTCGCTTTAAAATATCAGATGACAGCTATGAAGTAATTGCTACAAATTTATCTGAAGATCTTTTTTCTTCTGATGACCTTAAAATGCTTTACTCCATGCGTTGGGGCATTGAAACATCTTTCCGAGACCTTAAATACACCGTGGGGCTTAGATATTTTCACGCAAAAAAGACAGAGAGCATCCTTCAAGAAATTTATGCTCGGTTGATAATGTACAATTTTTCTGAACTTGCCGTTTCCAATACTGCCGTTCAGCCCAATGATAGAAAGTGGTCTTACAGGATCAATTTCTCCCATGCTGTACATGTTTGCCGTAATTTCCTTTTAAAAAGGGTGCCTCTGTCTAGTGTTGAAGTTCTCATCGCAGCTGATATCCTTCCCATTCGCACTGGTAAGAACAATCCTCGTGCTCCTTCTCAAAAACACGCTGCATACTTCATTTACAGAATAGCATGATTTTTTACCCTATACTTGATTTTATGGAAAATAAATGCTATACTAATAAATGAAAACTCAATATATAGGGGGAAACAGTAATGATGAAGAAAATTATCGCTTTTGTGGCTGCGCTGTCGCTTATGTCAACGGGGTTTGCGCAGACCGCTTTTTCTGACAGCGAGGAAACTGCGGAAATCGTAACTTTCAGTGCTAAGGACAGCTCGGCTGACGATACGGAGGAGGTTTCGCTCCAAGCACCGATCGGTCTTAAGTCTGTGAACAATACTTCGTCCTCAAACACCTTCGCTTGGACGGCTGTTGACGGCGCAGAGGGCTATGAGGTGTATTATTGGCGTTCGGGGGAGTTCGTGAAAATAGGTGAAACAGCTGATACTAAGTATACATACAGCAAAAAGTCTTCTGCTACCAAGTATATGTACAAGGTAAGGGCTTTTAAAACTGTCAATGATGAAAGAGTGTTTTCTGATTTGTCACAGCAGTTCACTACCTGCACATTGCCGTCGGCGGTGAAAATGGACTCCACTATCACTTCAAAAAATTCTCTGAAACTGCGCTGGTCAAAGGTGTCAAAAGCCACAGGCTATAATGTTTATATGTATTCAAACGGCAAGTGGGTGCATTTGGCAGATACCACAAAAACTGAGTTCACTATCGACAGGCTTGAAAGCGCAAAGCAGTATAGATTTAAAGTCAGAGCATATAGGATATTCAACGGCGTGACTTACAGCGGCTCATTCAGCAGCGAAAAGAAGTCTTACACAAATAAAACTGTCAAGACCACAAGATATGTGACGGTGTATCGTTCAAAGAACGATAATGTTGTTATCGGCAGTATCCCTGCAAACACTGTGCTTTCGCAGTTCGGCGCAGTACAGAATGGGCGTATCGACGTTAAAATGCCAAAGACAGGCAAGCATGGCTGGATAAATGCTTCTTATGTTCAGCGTTACAATAATCTTGTGGTGGCTTGTATAAATCAGAACGGATATGTGGGCGGCTCGCCAATGCCAATGGGCTGTGAGGCGACTTCTCTTGCCACAGTTTTAAACTACATAGGCTTTTCAACGAATAAGAATTATGTTTCAAACGCCTATATCCCACACGGCGCAGTTGGAACTGTAGACCCTAACTATGCTTATGCAGGCTCGCCTTATACTTACACAGGACCCGGAGTTTATGCGCCTGTTATTGCGCAGACGGCAAATAAGTTTCTGAAAGACAGGCATTTGCAGAATAACTATCAGATAGAGCTTTACACCGATTATATCACAGGCAAAAACGTCAACAAAGAAAAGATAAGCACCAGCAAGCTCGACCTTGGAAGCACAAAGTCAGCTGGCGGACTTACCCCAGAGCAGATAAAGACCGAGATAGACAAGGGTCACCCTGTTATAGTGTGGATGGCGACAAACGGCAAGCCTATGTATCTTCTGCAAAATTGGAAGCTTACAAGGGGACAGAGATACACCCAACCGGGCTCAGGCAGTTACAGCTTCTTGTGGTATGCGCCGCAGCACTGCCTTGTTATAACAGGCTATGATGATGTCAGCGGAGATTTTATCTTCGGCGATGTGCTTACAGGCACAAAGAACAGACGCTTCTCGTACTCGAATTTCCAGAGCAGTTATAACATTTTGGGCAGACAGAGCGTTGTGATCTATAAGAAATAATTTTGTATATTGAGCAAAACAGCGTATCGCAGGGTTTCCTGCGGTACGCTGTTTTCATATGTAATTACTTCTTTGTAGTAACACTCTTTGAAGCCGACCAAGCGCCGTAGTATTTCGTACCCTTTACAGTAGTATACGAGCGAACACGAACATAGTACTTCTTTTTGCCCGAAAGCTTTGAAACAGTGGTCTTGTCTGTCTTGTTGCTTGTTATAGTAACTTTCTTTGCACTTGTAAACTTAGAGTTTGTAGCATACTGAATTTCATATCCAGAAGCAGAGCCTTTCTGCGCCCAATCCACAAAGAAAGCCTTGCTCTTAGCTGTGAGCTTCTGTATCTCTTGCTTGGCAGGATTTATCTTGAACGTCTTTGTGATAGTGCCTGTGTAAGAGCCTTTTCCTGCAATTTTTACTGTGGCAGTACCTATTTTCTTGTTGCTTGAATAGGAAACTGTATAGTCAGTGCCATTTTTCAGCGTTTTGCCGTTGTATTTAACAGTAATGCTCTGTGTAATATTCTTGCCCGTGTATGACTTATTTGAAATGCCCGAAACTGTGGCTTTCTTGAAGTTATTTTTGATTTTGAAGGTCTTTGAAACAGAACCTGTGTAGTTGCCCTTGCCCGTGATCTTTACAGTAGCTGTTCCGACCTTGGTGTTGTTTGAATAGGAAACTGTGTAATCTGTACTATTCTTCAAAGTTTTGCCGTTTAGCTTGACCGTTACACCAGGCTTCTTTGCCTTGCCATCATATGCGTAGGTCGAAGTTGAAAGTGTCACGCTTGCCTTTGAAATGCTAATTCTTGAAAGTGCAGGGATCTCGGCAGTTTCAAGCACTTTTTTGCAAACAGTACACTCTCTGTGCTTTGAGCCTTTAACTCCGATAGAAGCCGCCTTGTCGACTATCCAGCCGCTTGACTTGTGGCCTGTGGCTGGGATAGTTTCAGTGTAGCTGTCACCGCATGAGCAGGTGTATGTTCTTGTACCACTTACTGTGCAGGTAGGCTGCTTTGTGATCCTATTTGTATAGCTGTGTTTGTGGTTTGGGTCATAGTTATAATATCTTGTTGAGTTTGTTAAACACTCATTGAAATCAAGTATATTTATTTTCTCCCAATCGGCTTTTGAACCTTTATAGTAAACATTTTTCAAATTAGTGCAGTCATAAAATGCAAACATGCCAATGCTGTTTACACTTTTCGGAATCGTGATATTCTTTAATGTCTTACAATTAAAGAAAGATCTGTATGCGATCGTGTTAATAGTATCGGGAATTGTATAATCGGATCTGCTTGAATTAGCAGGATATTGCATTAATTGCGTCATTGCTTTGTCAAACCAAACACCGTCTTTAGAACAATATTTTTGATTATCAGGATCGACATTTATGCTGATAAGGCTGTCACAAAAATAAAATGTATCAATCTCTATGTATTCAGTGCTTTTGGGGATTGTGACCGTAGTTAAACTTGAACATTCGGAAAATGTAGCACTTCCAATGTACTTTACGCTCTCTGGTATGTCTATGCTGACAAGACTTTTACAACGAGCAAAAGCAGAGGAAGGAATGTTGTCAATATTTGTTGGCATTTTTATATGTGTTAAATTTGTACAGCCAGAAAATGATGATGTTCCAATATATGTGACACTATCAGGAATAATTATATCTGTTAGACTATCACAGTTTTCAAAAGCCCCATTTCCAATACTTGTGACGCTTCCAGGAATTGTATAGGATGATTGCTTAAGACCAAGTGGATATATCAACAAAGCAGTTTTGTCTTTATTAAACAATACTCCTTCATCTGAAGAAAATGAAGTGTTATCATTGCTGACAGATATATCTGCAAGAGCGGTGCATCCTTCGAAAGCATTATATGTAATGTTTGAAACACTATCAGGAATAAAAATATTTGTGAGTTTTTTACAGCCTGAAAATGATTTGTATTCAATGCTGTTTAATCCGTTAGACATTGTTATAGCCGAGAGATTCTCACAGCCCTTAAAAGCTTCATTTTCGATAGTTTTGACGTTTTCGGGAATAGTTATGCTTTCAAGACTTTTACAGCAAAGAAAGGATTGTTCTGGAATGTTATCAATATTTGATGATAATTTGATATCTCTGAGAGCATAACAATTTAGGAAAGCGTACTTTTCAATGCTTGTGATGCTATCAGGAATAACAACATTAGTAAGTGCTGAACAATCAGAAAATGCTTTTTCTCCAATAGTTTCAACACTGTCTGGAATATCGATTTTTTTCATACCTGAACAGCTTGAAAATGCAGATTTTTCAATTCTGACAACTCCATTTGGAATAATAACATTATCGAGATTTGTACAAGAAAAAAATGCTTCTTCTGGAATAGTTGTAAGGTTTGCTGACAGGGTAATATCACTGAGACTTGTACAGTAAAAGAACATGGATTTTCCTAAACTTGTAACACTATCAGGTATTATTATACTTTTTAATGCGGGGCATTCAGAAAATGCGAGATCTCCAATGCTTGTGACCCCGTCTGGGATAGTTATATTTTCAAGATACAAGCATCTTGTAAATGTGTTATCCTCAACACAAGTGATAGTGTCAGGTAGTGTTAGGTTTTTGATGCTTGTTGCCGAGAATGCATTTTTTCCGATACTCTTAACACCATTTTTTATATCTATTTTTTTAAGAGTATTACAATCTTCAAAAGCAGACGCTCCTATAATTACAACACTTTGTGGTATATCTATGCTTTCGAGGCAGGTGCAACCATGGAAAGCATAAGTCCCGATACTTGTTAGACCATTTGGTAAGGTCACATTTTTGAGTATATCACAATTTTCAAATGCGTTGTTTTCGATTTTTTTTACTCCGTTTGGGATCTTAATACTTTCTAGCTTCCTATTTGAATAAAAAGCACGATTGCCTATACTTGTTACCTGTTTACCATTTATATATGCAGGGATAGTCAGATTTTCGGTTTTTCCTGTATATTTGGTAATCGCTATGGTACCGTCATTCAAAACACTATACTGGAAATCACCATAGGTGTCTGCACTAGCTGATATGACAACTCCGATTTCCGTGGCTTGTTCTGCAATAGGCAAAACAGTGCTACTAAAAGTGATCGCAAAGGCAGCAACACAAGCTAAAATTTTTTTCATACATAATCACTCCCACGTATTTTATTTTTTTGAAAAAGATTATAACATCATGATAACACTTTCTGCAATAAATGTCAATATTGGAAATGTAATCTAAGCGAATTATAAAGTTAGTGAACAAAAACAGCGTATCGCAGGGTTTCCTGCGGTACGCTGTTTTCATATGTAATTACTTCTTTGTAGTAACACTCTTTGAAGCCGACCAAGCACCATAATACTTAGTACCCTTTACAGTAGTATACGAACGAACACGAACGTAATATTTCTTTTTGCCTGAAAGCTTTGAAACAGTGGTCTTGTCGGTCTTTTTGTTTGTTATGGTAACTTTCTTTGCACTTGTGAACTTTGAGTTGGTAGCATACTGAATTTCATATCCAGTAGCCGAACCTTTCTGCGCCCAATCCACAAAGAATGCCTTGCTCTTTGCCGTGAGCTTCTGTATCTCCTGCTTGGCAGGATTTATCTTGAACGTCTTTGTGATAGTGCCTGTGTATGAGCCTTTTCCTGCGATTTTTACAGTGGCAGTGCCTATATTCTTGTTGCTTGAGTATGAAACTGTGTAGTCAGTACCATTTTTCAGCGTTTTGCCATTGTATTTAACAGTAATGCTCTGAGTGATATTTTTGCCCGTGAAAGCCTTTGTGGAAATGCCCGAAACTGTGGCTTTCTTGAAGTTATTTTTGATACTGTAAGTCTTAGAAACTGAGCCTGTGTAATTGCCCTTGCCTGTGATAGTGACCTTTGCTGTGCCTACCTTGGTGTTGTTGCTGTAGGAAACAGTGTAATCAGTATCCTTTTTCAAAGTCTTTCCACCGACTTTTACAGTAACGGACGGAGTTTCTGCCTTACCATCATATGCATAGGTCGAAGTGGAAAGTGTCACGCTTGCCTTTGAAATGCTAATTCTTGAAAGTGCAGGAATTTCAGCCGTTTCAAGAACTTTCTTGCAGACTGTACATTCCTTGTGCTTTGAGCCTTTAACTCCGATAGAAGCCGCCTTGTCGACTATCCAACCGCTTGATTTGTGACCTGTGGCTGGGATAGTTTCGGTGTAGGAGTCACCGCATGAGCAGGTGTATTTTACTGTGCCTGCGGTGGTGCAGGTGGCGTTGCTGAGAACTGTTTTTGTATAGCTGTGTTCATGATAATCGTCAAGCGCAAATGGTGAGAGCTTGTAAAGGGTCGGTGCTGAATTATTTGTGACATACCATTTTACCATGCCGTCACTGCATACAATAGGTTGACAATCTGAAAGTCCGAAGGAGTGAGAAATGGCTTTGGTAACAGTTTTGCCGTTTGAGTCAACTGTCATTGTCTTTGTGGCGGTCTTGCCTGTGGAACTGTTGTATTCTTCCCACATAACAAGGAACAGATTGTCATTTATCTTTATAAGCTGAGGGGTGCGGCAGGTCACTTTACTTGATGTGCCGTAGTTTGTGAGGGCAATGTTCTGTGTACCGTTGAAAAGCTCGTCTGTGACGCTTATGTAAACATTTCTTGTCTTACAATTGCTTGAAACGTCTTTTGCATAGGCTATCAGACAGTTTCCGCTGCCAAGCTCAAAACCGCCTATTGAAGCGCCCGTGTAGTTGCTTTTGTTCATATCGAACTTAACAGGGATAGAAACGTTCACGGCGGTTGATTTTCCGTCAGCCTTATATTTTGTGAGAGTAATGCCGTTTACAGAGAGGTAAGAGCCGTTCATTGTGTAGTTGCTTGATTCTGAGTGGTCAACTCTGTAGATGTATTTTCCGCTTTCGTCAGCTTTGATGAATTGGTTGAACGAGTGGCTAACATAGCCGTCTGTAAGATTTGAAACGTCATACATTGAGTCGGTCAGGGACATGGAGGATTCGTCAATGGTGAAAAGCATATTTGCCTGATGATTTATGCCGTCGCTGTCAGCATACATCTCATGGCAGGTGTAAACATAAAGCTTTCCGCCTGCTTCTTCCATTCTCAGTGAGCCTGCCGAGAACGGCTTTGTTGTATTGACACCTGAGATACTGCATGAATTTACCTTGCTCCAGCTCTTGGTGTATTTGACTACTCTTACAACTTCCTTGCTGTCGCTTTCGGCAGTGTTGTTCTGACCGAACACGAGATAGTTATAGTCTTTTCCTGAATAGAATCCACCAAATAGGTTAAGCTCTTTTGAAATAGTGCGTTGTGAGATAAGCTTTTTGCCGTCTGCGGAGTAGTTTTCTACCACAATGCCGCTTGATGTGTTTTCAAGCCTTGTGAGCGTTCCGTCGCTGTTTTGTACAAGATAAGAGTTTGTGACAGATGACCATGTGATGTAATGGTTATCTGAAGCATTGTCTGTTGCACGTCCGCTGAGTATAGTGGCAGAGCCTTTTGTGTCGCTATCCATAGGCGTAACTGTCACTGTACAGCTTGCTTTCAAACTGTTGTCGGTGGTAGCGGTTATTGTGCATACGCCTGCCTTGTTTCCGTACACCTTGCCGTCTTTTGTAACAGAAGCCACAGAATTATCACTGCTTGACCATGTGAAGCCGTAGTCTATATCGGAATTGCTTCTTGCAGAAAGTTTAAGGCTGTCGCCCGTTTTGAGCGTGGCAGAAGAATTTGAAATCGTAACACTGCTAGGCTTTTTCCAAGCAATATTCTCTGAGTAGAAATTGCCGTCAGTATCACGCTCTATAGCTGTCACAGTGCCGTTTGTATAATACAAAGCGAAAACAGGATAAGCTGTTTTATATGAAGCCACCTGCTTGAAATCATTGTTGAACTCCATAAGAGTGTTGTTGTTTACATACATGATAGTGCTGTCATTTTCGCCGTTGTATACAGTTCTTGTTCCAACGCTGTTGTAGAGATCATTTTTGTTTTCATGTTCCGCTCTTGAAACGCTTCCAAAGAGATATAATGTATCATCTGTTGATGTATGAAATTTGGCAGAGTCCACGATGTTTACAGTGCCGCTTGCAGAAGAAGTCCACGCAAGCTTGCCGTTGCCAAGCATTTGTGCGTTGTCATAATGATAATCGTAATATTTCTGATAGAAATAGTCGATAGATTTATCAGACACGGTTATTTTGTTATTTGAAATATTTCCAAAGCCAAGGGCGTTCATTTTGTGACTATAGCCCCAATAAACGTAATCAGCGTTTCTTTCAAAATAGAAGTTTCCGTTTGTGCTGTCAAAGCCTGAGAACTTTGTTATGGCAACATCGGTGCTGCAGGAGGACAGCTTATTTCCGTTTGAGTCCAGCAGGAATAGATTATCGCCTTTTTCAGCACCGCTGCTGTCTGTTACATAGTAATATATCCTGCCGTTATCGTCAACGCCAAAACAGTTTGGGTAATTTAAAATACCATTGGGCGTATACTTGCTCACATTAACGCTTTTGGTCACCTTTTCCGTATCGGTGTCAAAGGTCTTTATGTAATAAGAATATGACGAGCCCTTCACGCTGGAGTTGTATGTGCTGGTATCTCTTTCGATATAATAGATCTTGGAGTTATTTGCATATACATTTATAATGTCACCAAGCGTTGCTACAGTTCTCACAGAGTTGTTGGAAAAGCTATAGTATTTAATTAGCTTCTTGTAGTTTTCCACAGTATAATAGTATAGTCCGTTTTTAGTGGCAGAAACCACGTTTACGAAAACCTGATCGGAGCTGTTAAAAGTCAGAAAATCTGACGGCATTTTTACGGCACCGTTTGCAGAATAAGCCTGTGCTGATATAGCGGTGTTCCCAAATATGCCGTTAATGCTTTCTGGAAGCGGAAGCAGTGCGGCAGAAGCTGTTATAACAAAAGCTGTAAGTCCTGCGGCGATTCTTTTAGTCAACATATTTATCCCTCTTTACTATGATCTTTACCCCGCCCCTATGTGTATATTATACTACTTTTTTTGCCTGATTTCAAGTAAAAAGCTCCGCCACAGCGAAATGCCGCGGCGGAGTTTTTAGGACTTTTGGGAGAAATTACTTGTTGCCTGTTGTCTTGTAAGCGTCGATCATCTTCTTGACCATCTGACCGCCTACAGAGCCGACCTCACGAGCTGTAAGATCGCCGTTGTAGCCCTGCTTGAGGTTTACGCCAACTTCGTTAGCTGCTTCCATCTTGAACTTGTTGAGTGTTTCTCTGCCTTCCTGAGTTGTGATACCTTTCATTTTCGTATCTCCTTTTCATTTGTTTTTCGGGTTTGCAATAATATTATATGTCTGCATGATTTGATTATAAGAGGTAATTTATAGAACGAAATGGGGCGGTTTTTGGAATGAAAAAAATTAAAAGCTAAAATTAGTATGATTTTAAACGGAGCAAAATTCAAAAAAAATCATTTACATATAAATTATACTTCTTTTGGAAATTGTGTGATTTTGTATAGTCACTGTTTTCAATTGTCAAAATACCACTGGACACAGTGATTACATGCCCTGCACTGCTGCTGCCGTATTTCAGCACATAACCGTTGAGATCAAGGGTGACGGTGCGGTTGACCACTAATGTGGTGTAAATGGTAATGTCTGACGTCAGTTTGACTGTTCCGTATGAAGCTTCTCTGATTGCTGAAACCAGTTCCGCCGCTGTGGAAACTTCCGCCATCCCACTCGCTGCCATATTATCCTCGGCAAATACACTTGTCGACACAAGGCAAAGAACCATACAAAGGGTGAGCATGATACTGAGTATTCGTTTTTTTATTTTCCGTTACCTCTGTTTTCGTGTATATCGGCTCAGTCAAGAGCGGTTATTGTAATGGTACCTCTGAAGCCACCGAGATAAGTATTGTATGCCGAATTTTCAAACCACAACTGCAATGTAATGTCTTTATTTGACGCATCATACATTCTGTTGAAATTAAAGGAATGTTGATCATTGGTATACGGTATTTTTGCCCCGTCTCTTTTTATTCGTGTAAGTTCCCTGCACAGATCGTCATCATAACCGTCTGTCATCTGAATAGAGTAATTGCCGCTGTTGTTGAATTCGTTTGAACCAACTTCGAGAGAACCGCTTAAGCAGACATTGTAAATATGTCCTTTTTTAAGTGTAATATTATTCATGTAGGATGAAATCAAGCCGCCCTTGTTTATTTTTTCGTAGACAGAAATATTGACACGACTGTTATTCAGTACTGTCCTCGGAGAGTTTGCCTCTCCGTAAAAATATCCCGAACAGCTGCCGTTCTGACCTGCATCTCCCTTGTCACCTTTTTCACCCTTGTCTCCCTTTTCGCCGTCAACACCTGCGGCTTTTACCCCGGTGTCGGTTTCTCCGATCCACCAGTTGCCGTTCTCGCCGATAAACGGGGTGTTGCCGTCCGCACCATCGGAGCCGTTTTGTCCGTTTGTTCCATCCTTGCCGTCGGCTCCGTCCTTTCCGTTTATACCATCCTTGCCATCAAGACCTTTCAAAACCGAAAGATCGTACAGGTTCAGCCATATTTCATCGCCGACATAGCGCCACTGCAGGGTGTTTTCACTTACACGGAACTCCGGTGTCTTTCCGTTTGCTCCGTCTGCACCTTTCTGCCCGGTGGGACCTGTGATGTCGGCTATCGCCACAAGGTCCTGCCACTCATCGCCCTCGTAGCGCCACTGTATGTGGGTTTCAGCTCGCTGCACCTCTATGCTTTTGGCGTTAATGCCGTCAGTGCCGTTGATACCATCTTTGCCGTCGACTCCGTCTTTACCGTTGGCACCGTCAATTCCATCCTTGCCGTTTTTTCCATCGGCTCCGTCTTTACCGTCAACGCCGTCTTTTCCGTTTGTGCCGTTTATTCCGTTCTTGCCGTCAGAGCCGTCTTTACCGTTTTTACCGTCTGTTCCGTTTTCTCCGGCAGCGCCCCGCAGCTCGGTAAGCGCCACAAGGTCGTGCCAGTCGGCTTCGTCGCTGTATTTCCACTGAATCGCCGTGCCGTTGTTTCGCACTTCCGGCAGTGCGTCGCCTGTTTTTGCCGCCTTGCTCCATCCTATTGCAAGCACGCTGCAAAGCACCAAAAGAGCGGTGCAAAGCGCCAAAAGTGTACCTGTGAGTATTTTTTTTTCTGTTTTCATCTTTTTTCCTCCGTTCGGAATTGTTTATCACGGCGGAGCTTTGCGCCGCTGCCCACGCCGTAAATGAGCAGCGGTCGATAGGCTTATGCTTGGTTTGCTTTGTACTTATCCACAAACAGGGCGACCCCCTGCTTTAAGACCTCCATCTGGGTTTTCAGATAATATTCATCCTCAAACATCGCATAATGTACGCAGGCACGGACGAATATAAAGATCAGTGGCGTGATGACCGTATATGGAATGCCGATCTTTGGCTCCAGCCGCTTGGCGTACTCGGTATAGCGTTCGTTCACGCCCTCAAAGAATTTCTTGCCGTGCTCGATATACTTCGGGTGCGTATATATCTGATACATCAGGCGATATTTTTTTCCGTGCTTTTTTGCTGTCCAATACGGGACCTCCTTCACAAAACGGACAACATCCTCGGGGTCGGTGGGTGCCATTTCCATAAAGTCGTCCTCAACCTTTTCCATACAGTATGCCGTTGACTCAATAATCAGTTCATCAAGGTTTTTAAAATACGAATACAAATTTGCTTTCGTGCATCCGCACGCATCGGCCAGTACTTTAATTCCTGTGCCTGTGAGCCCGTTTTCCGCATAGCACTCGAAGCACTTTTCCATTAGTTCACGTTTCCGCTCATTGTGCTGTTGCTCAGTTGTTTTCATGTTGCTTCGCTCCTTTTATGCGTACCGACCGTTCGTTTATGATTAGTATAACACAGATTTGCAACAAAGTCAAGAATTGTTCAAAAAATGAAGAAAATAAAGTTTCAACATGATCTTATAAAAAAAGTCCTTACAGCAGAAAGAAAATAGCGGCTTACCTCAACGATCAAAACCGTACTAATAAATATGTCCATAAGACTTATGGAAAGATGGGATAGGCTTATTGACTTTCCATGTTCTCATATGATATAATAAATTCATATTAACACAACATTTCTGTTCAGGGGGTATATCAAATGAAAAAGCAAAATGCAGGGCTTATCGCTCTGAGTATCATTTTTATTCTTATGGGTGGTTTCTCTACTATCTATAATCTCAGCAAGTATGTTTCAAACAGGGTTTTCATGTCAAGTGCTGAGAAAACCACAGGCTATGTGAAGTGGATAGACCATGAGTTGAAAACTTGGGGACATAACAAAAAGGCAAGCAACAAAGCTGAAACATATTACATAACTGTCGCTTTTGATGTTGGCGGCAAGGAGTACACAAGAGAGATCTTCACAGGCACATATTATGTGAGTCAGAACGAAAAAGTGAACGTGTATTACAACACTGACAAAAATGGTGAGCCTGATAAGGTCGTGACCGATATTGATAATGATAAAAGACCGTATCTTACTTGGCCGCTGATACTTTTGCTTGGCATTGTGCTACTTGTGCTTACTAAGAAAAATATTATCTCAGTGGGGAGAAAGAGATAAAAAAGTAATTATTAAAATAGTAATCAAAAGAAACTTTGTGCAACTAAATAACAGAAAAGCAGAAACCTGCTAAGAAAAATCAATAGGCAAAATGAACAAAGTTGAGAAAAGAAGCAAAGGAAAAAACGATATAGCAAAGCTGACGTTTGAAGGAAGTATTCAAACGCCCGATGAGTATGTACCTGAGACTACAATTAATGTTCGGAGTAAAACTCCATAACCTTGCCGTAGTAAACTCGAAGGAATTTGTTAAGCCCCGCAATCATTGCTTCTTTGCCGCATTTCCCTTCGCTGCGTTTCTTCTGAATAAAGTCATAGACAGCATTGTCGGCAGGTTTGTGTTTGATTAAGGACTGCATGATCTCGTAGCCTGTTTTTCGCAGATAACTGTTTCCACGCTTGGATATATGACGCTCAGAAGCGTGGAATGCACCCGACTGATAAGGCGGAGCGTCAATGCCTGCATAGGCAATGAGAGAGTGCTTGTTTTTGAATCTGCGTACATCGCCAATTTCAGCAATGATACGTGGAGCAAGTGTATCTCCGATACAATCCATTTCCTTGACAACAGAATATTCAGGCAAGGTGTTGCAAAGATCCTGCATTTGTGCTAAAATGGTATTGCGTGATTCCTCTATTGAGTGGATCAGCTTGACGGCTTCACTAACGGCAATTTTGACGGATTGGGAGTTAGGAAGCGTAGGGATACCGTTTTGAGCAAGGGCAAGGATTTCCGCTGCCTTACGCTCGTTTAAGCGGTATCCCTTTTTCTTTGCCCATTTGCAGTAATCAGATGTAAATTTCATTTCTCCCATATCGAGAATATTTTGAAAATGAATATATCGATTGACAAACTCGGTCAGCTTGTGATTTTCACCTTGATTTGAAAGAACATCATTGATTTTGGGCATAACTTGGTCAAGAAGATTGGAGAAGTTCACCTTCGATTTAACAAGCATACCTGTAACCTGATAATACTGACGTGCAAGAAATTTAAGTTCATCGTATATAACATTAGAGGGATAAGCCTTAACAAGCTCGTTCCAGTATGTAATACCGAAAGATGCGATTTTAATCGAATCAATTTTATCGGTTTTTGCTCGTCTTATGCTTTGCGAGCAGAACTTCTTCATACGCAAGGCATTTACACAGCATACAAAAATGTTGTGAGAAGATAAATAGGTCGCAACAGGAAGATGATAGTGACCTGTATCTTCCATAACAACACGGGTTTCTTCATCGAATGATTTGATGAGAGAAATAAGAGAATCCAGTTCATCGGCAGTGTGACCAATGTCAAAGGGTGATTCAAGTATTTCGCCGCAAGGTTTCATAATGCAAACAGTACTTTTTCCTTTTGATACATCAATTCCTACACTAATCATGATAAATCCTTCTTTCTGATATTTTATAATGTTTCCGCTCAGGAGCTTATTAAAATTCATTTTGGTTAGTGATGCGAACGCTGCTGTAAACACAGCAGGTACAACCTGCTTAATCGAATTTTATAACAAGAAGGCGGCTGACACTTTCTGCTACGAACGCTTAGTTCTAAGGAGATGACCGTCAGTCCATTACCTTCTTATTATATCAAAATAAGCATAGCCTGTCACCACTGTAGTCAGCAGTTTGGACTATGCTAATATCATACCAAAGGAGATCTTTATGAAGGTGATCTATAAATGTGCTGCCATTTTGACGGCGGCGATATTGTCAGTGCAGTTTCCTTGCGCAGCTTTTGCGGATGCGGAGCATGGCGGAGATAATGACAGCCCGAAATTCAAGATGGGCAGGATAATTTTTACTGATAATGGTTATGGCTACGAAAAGGAAGGTCTGGAAAAATCGGAGATCGCTGATGAAGATTTGGTCGATACGGACGACGGGGGTTCACCTTATGCACAGAAGGCAACGGCTTCGCTGCCTGCGAAATATGACCCCAGATCTAAGAATACGCTGACGACTATCAAAAATCAGTTCCAGACAGGTACTTGCTGGGCGTTTGCGGCACTTTCCTGCACAGAGAGCAATCTTATCCAAAAGGGGCTTGAAAATCAAAACGTGCAGTTTTCTGTGCCGAGCCTTGTCCTCTCTACATATGCTAACGGCGGATTTGACGAGTCAATATGGGATTGCGGCGGAACGTGGATGGATTCGTCCCTTGCAATGGCGGCTCATAGAGGACTTTGCTATGATGAATATGAGCCTTTCGTGTCCGACGGAACGGAAGCCACTATCGTATCTGAGGAGAAAAAGGGCGTTTGCGAATATCAGCTTAATTACGCTTCCACTATCACAGGCGGACGAAACGCCATTAAAAACAAGATAAAAGAGCTTGGCGGAGTAATGGTGAGCTATTATGCAGACGACCTGTATATGACCTTTGATAACAAAAGCTATTACGATCCAGAAACTACAAAATATAGTGGAATAAATCATGCCGTAAGCGTAGTGGGCTGGGACGATAATTATAGCAAGTCAAATTTTCTTGCAGGCTATCAGCCAAAGAAAAACGGGGCATGGCTTGTGAAAGGCTCTTGGGGAGTATCCAGTGGCACAGACGGTTATTACTGGATATCCTATGAAGAGGCAGAAATGACCGATTGGGTGGCGTTCGATCTCACTGAAAGCTGTGATAATAATTACCATTATCCTGCTAATAAGGATAATTCTATATTTTATGTTAGCAATGAAAATAAAATGAGCGGTGCTGATGTTTTTACAGCAAAAAAAGACGAGCTTCTTGACAAAGTGGGCTTTATGTATCTTGGCTACACTGGAAAGTCTGACTACACCGTGCAGGTCTACACTTCTGTTTCAGACAGCACTCCTGTGGGGATACTTGAATGTGAGGTCAGCGGAAAGGTGCAGAGCGATGGCTTTTATACTGTGGATATCCCTGATGTTGAGCTTGACGAGGGCGAAAGATATTCTGTCGTGATGACATTCAGCGGTGATGACGGCTCAGGCTATGTGACCGTTTATGGCTATTCAGACGGGGTCATGAAGCCTGGTCAGGCGTATATTTCCAATGACGGCGACAGTTGGACGGACGTTACCGACAAGGACGCTTATACTGGTCAGCCTATAATATTTGCCTATACCGATGATATAGATAAGTCTGATAAAAGCGAGCTTGAAACACTTGTGGCAAAGTATGAAAAGCAGAGCGGTTATGAGCGTGAGGTCAACAACGGCAAGAAAGTTATTGCAGACGAAAACGCATCAAAGAACGATATTACCAATGCCAAGCTTCTTATAAAGGCAAAGGCGAAAGAGATAAAGGAACAAAGCCTTGTTATAAAGACAGCGACGGATTGGAAAAACTTCGCAAAGCGTGTATCAGGCGGTGAAAGCTTTGCAGGAAAGCGTGTTGTGCTTGAAAAAGACATCGACTTCGGTGGTGCAAAAATATCGGCAGTAGGAACGGCTTTAAAGCCTTTTTGCGGATATTTTGACGGAAACGGACACGTTCTGAAAAACGCTGTTATCCAAAACAATTCTTATGCAGGTCTGTTCGGCTATGCTGAGGACAGAGCGCAGATAAGAAATCTCAGTGCTGAGAAAATAACTGTCAGCGGTAAGTACGCAGGCGGGGTCGTTGGTGAATTTGATGCGGTATCTATTCAACGCTGTACGTTCAGCGGAACTGTCAAGGGTACAAGTTCGGCAGGCGGAATCGTGGGAAAAGCAGGTGGTCTGACCTTGACAGAGTGCGCTTCAGACCTTGCAAAGTCAAGCAGTTCAAATGCTAAAGCTATGGTGGGCAGCATCGATAATGACGCTTTTTATTATGGACAGCAATATGCCGATTGTTGGTATAACGGCAACTTTTCTGACAGCAAGGTAAAGAAAACAGCTTTGTCTAACGTTACAAGCTCTGCAGCTTATTCGCTGAATACCGTTGGCGGAAAGCAGACAGACAGCGGCAGGTGGACAATGGCAGGCGGCAAAGCAAGGCTAACTCGTCCAGGGGAGCAGGCTTCCCACAAGATAACATTTGAAGCCCCTGACGGCAAGCATTATGCCTGCACTGATAATGACGGCAAGGTGAAATATCCTGCTGTCAAAGTGCAAAGCGGTTATGCTCTTAAATGGTACAAGAACGGAATTGTTGTCGATGCGAACACAGTTTATACTGCTGACAGCACAGTAAAGGCAAAGCTTGTTGAAGCAAAATTTGTCACTGTCGACTATGTTTTAAATGGCGGCACGAACAGCACAGGCAATCCAGAATACCTCAGCAAAGGCGAAAGCGTGACGCTTTCCGAGCCGACAAAAGAGGGTGCAGACTTTGCTGGCTGGTATGATAACGCTGCACTTTCAGGTGAAAGAATAGAAAGCATCTCATATTCAGGCGGTGCAAAGACCCTTTATGCCGCATGGAAGCCTTATACATATAACGTTACGTTTGTGGATAAGGACGGCAAGGTTATAAGTCAGCAGACAGTGGAATATGGTAAGTCTGCAAAAGCTCCGAAAGCCCCTGCTATAAAGGGTCTGCGTTTTACAGGCTGGGACAAGGATTATAAAAACGTCACAGAGGATATGACTGTCACAGCGGAGTATTCTGACAGCAAGCTTATTGCAGACTGCGAGATATCAGGCTTCAAGAACAGCTTCACATACACAGGAAAGAATATTGAACAGCCTGACGTAACGCTCACCTATGAGGGCAAAGAGCTTAAAGAGGGCGTGGATTACACTGTTTATTATAAGACCAATCTTAACGCAGGACCTGCAAAAATGACCTTTGTTGGAAAAGGCGAATACAGAGGCTCTGTTGCAAAAAGCTTTACTATCCAGCCAAAGGACGCTTCCAAGTTCAAGCTTTATTATGCTACACCGCTGTCGTTCACCGGCAAGGAGATAACACCTGATGTGCTTATAAAGGACGGCAATAAGACCCTTGAACGTTATGTTGATTATATGGTGATGTATTTCTCAAACGTGAATGTTGGCACGGGCAAGATAACAGTTGAATTTTACGGAAACTATAAGGGCAAGCAGACCGTTTCTTTTGTTATAAATCCTGCAAAACAGCAGATACAGGTGCTTGAAACAAGATACAAGGGCTTTTTTGTGGATTTTGTGCAGAAAGGATCTGCAACAGGCTATGAGGTCCAGTATGGCACAAGATCTGATTTTTCAAATGCTTCCACATACAGATCCACCACCAACAAGACGGATAAGATGACGGTACTTGGATTAGGGGCTTCAAAGACATATTATGTAAGAGTTCGCTCTTATACTGTCAAGGGCGGAAAGACCTATTACGGCAATTGGTCAGACGCTAAAAGCATTGTGACGGCAAAGACTAATTTTGCAAACGCAAAGGTCAGCGGTATTTCTTCAAAAAGCTTTACCGGCAAGGCGATAACGCAGAAGATCACAGTAAAATACGGCTCAAAGACACTTAAAAACGGCACAGACTACACTGTGAAATATTCTGCAAACACCAAGGTCGGCACCGCAAAGGTGACTATCACAGGCAAGGGCATTTACGGCGGAGTTATCACCAAAAGCTTTACTATCTATCCTGCAAAGCAGGTGATACAGAAGCTTTACGGCACATATGCAGGCTTCTTTATAGATTATGCACAGAAAGGGTCTGCCACGGGATATGAAATATCATACTCACAGCGTTCCGACTTTAAGGGAGCAAAAAGCGTAAAGGTAACAAACAACCGCACCGATAAAAAGACAGTTTCTGGGCTTGCAAGATATCAAAAATATTACGTACGTGTAAGAAGCTACACTGTCAAAGGCGGAAAGACTTATAACGGAGCGTGGTCCGATAGAAAATGGGTCTATACTCAATGATCCGACAGACGATAAAAATGCCCCTGATCATTTTCTGGTCAGGGGTATTTTGGTGTGCCTAGAAAAGTTCTGCTTTGTACTTGATAGAATCCTCCTCTGTTATCTCACGGATAACTCTGCATGGATTTCCTGCCGCAAGAGAATTTGGCGGTATGTCACGGGTGACAACGCTTCCTGCACCGATAACACAGCCCTCGCTATCCAGCAGTTGGAGTGTATTGTGATAGGCTTGCCGTATTCATCATCATAAACAGTGCCGTCAGACTTTTTTTTCATGTTACGCTCCTGCCATCTGAATGGGTGAACAGGTGTGGCAATGGTGCAGTTGGGACCGAAAAACACGTTGTCGCCAATCGTCACAGGGCAGGTGTCAAGCACTGTCAGATTGAAGTTTGCATAGCAGCCTGAGCCGAACTTTGTGAAAACGCCATAGTCAAAATACACAGGACCTTGGAGAAAAAATCCCTCGCCATGGTCGGGCAGAAGCTCGTCAAGGATAGCTTTTCTTCTCTCATCATCTTCATACAAACTGCTGTACTGCTGTGAAAGCTTGTGAGCCTTTGTCCTCAATTCTGCAAGCTCCTTGTCGGAGGAGTCATATATCTTGCCCGCAAGCATTTTTCCTTTTTCAGTCATTATAAAACGCCCTTTCTGCGTGTAGTTTCATTTGATTTTGTTGAGAGTATAGCACAAGTTTCGGGCTGTGTCAATAGTTTTTTTGGGGTCGAGTGATAGAATAAAAAATGGTATACAAAAGTGGAGAATGCTTATGGGCAAATCACTCTCCACTTTTTGTATACTATATAAAAAGCTTGGCAGTGTAGAAAAAGTTATAGGTAAAATCCCTGCATATAATTTGTGTACATAAATGTGTCCTCGTCATCAGCGGTATTGTCACCAGCAGGCTTTTTTCTGCCACTAACACAAGAAGCCAAAATTATCAGACCGCCTAGAACAATTGCAACGCTCACTCCAAGGACTACCAAAACCGCACAGAAAATTTTTACTATCATAAACACCGCTCCAATCATATTTCTCATACTTCGCCATAATTACTATTATGATTATATGCTGGTTTTGCCTGATAATCAATAAAAGCCGTGTAAAATGCAGATAAAAATCAAGTCAGCTTTTGTCTGCAACGAAAATCTTGTGGTAAAAAAATTTTTTCAAAACGTTTCATGATTTAACAATTTTAAATGAAGAAAATTATAGCTGTCAGCTTAGTATAAAATTGCACAAACTGATCTTTTTGTAAATGGTTAGCATTGTATATTACACTGAAAATGTACGATTCTTGAAAAAATATACATAAATATGGGGTGAATACTTGACTAGATTAAAATTTTGTGATAAAATTATTAACGTGAATAAGTGTAATTATGGTTACTTATATGAAGTAAATATGGAAGAGGGAAAAATAATGGAAAAAATAGAACCCTTTAAACAAAAAGTATGGCTTGCGTCACCTACAATGCATGGTGAGGAGCTTGAATATGTTACTGAGGCTTATAATACCAACTGGATGTCTACAGTCGGTAAGAATATAAATGAGGTCGAGAAGATAGCGGCGGAGAAGTCTGAAGTCAAGTATGCTGTTGGCCTTTCATGCTGCACGGCTGCGCTTCACTTGTGCTGTAAGCTTGCTGGTGAGAGGCTTTATGGCAAGCCTGCTATATCTCATGGCGCTCTTGAGGGCAGGAGAGTTTTTTGCAGTGACATGACCTTTGACGCTACTCTCAATCCAGTTGTTTACGAGGGTGGTATCCCTGTTTTTATCGACACTGACAGAGATACTTGGAACATGGATCCTGTGGCGCTTGAAAAGGCTTTTGAGATGTATCCTGAAGTCAAGCTGGTAGTAAGCGCTGAGTTATACGGTTTTCCTGGAAGAATGGACGAGATCAAGAGAATATGCGAGAAGCATGGTGCGCTTTTGATCGAGGACGCTGCTGAAGCTATGGGTGCTACTATTGACGGCAGACAGTGCGGAAGCTTTGGCGATTACAGTGCTGTAAGCTACAATGGCAATAAGATAATAACAGGTTCTAGCGGCGGATGTTTGCTGACGAACAGCCTTGAAGATGCAAACAAAGCTCGTAAGTGGTCAACGCAGGCTCGTGAGAATGCGGCATGGTATCAGCATGAAGAGGTCGGGTACAACTATCGTATGTCGAATGTTATTGCAGGAGTCGTTCGTGGTCAGTATCCGCATCTTGAGGAGCATATTGCACAGAAAAAATCAATATACGAGAGATACAAAGAGGGCCTTAAAGGGCTTCCTGTTAAAATGAATCCTATCGTTGAGGGTACAGAGCCGAATTATTGGCTGTCTGCACTTATCATAGATAAAGACGCAATGTGCAAGCAGGTTAGAAATGACAGCGAGGCTTTGTACATCAAAGAAGCTGGCAAGACTTGTCCTACTGAAATTTTGGAAGCGATAGCAAGCATAAATGCAGAGGGAAGACCAATATGGAAGCCAATGCACATGCAGCCTATGTACAGAATGCACGAGTGCGTTGGACGCAACGGCAGTATCAGATGCCGCACAAATGCTTATATTGCAGGCGGTGCAGAAGATGTAGGTGCTGATATCTTTGACAGAGGCGCTTGCCTGCCTAGTGATAATAAGATGACTGAGGAACAGCAGGAGAGAATTATTCGAGTTATCAGGAGTTGTTTTGAGTAAGGAGAGGCAGTTTGAAAAAGAGTAAGAAATTTGCTTTGCTTACGGGCGCTGTTGTAGGTGCTACTGCAATTGCGGCTCATGTTATGAATAAAAAAGCTGAGAAAACTACATATGAAGCAGATTTGATAGAGCCTATTGAAAAAAGAAAAATGGGCTTCTATGAGAAGTATGGCAAGAGAATACTCGATATAGCCTGCGCTACGGCTGCTATAGTTGTTTTTTCTCCGCTATATTTGGGCGTTGCAGCGCTTGTTAAACTGAAATTGGGAAGTCCGGTTCTATTTACTCAGGATCGTCCTGGTCTGATCGGTAAAGATGGTAAGGAAACTGTATTTAAAATGTACAAGTTCCGTACCATGACTGATGAACGTGACGAAAATGGCGAGCTTCTTCCTGATGATGTAAGGCTCACTAAGTTTGGCAAGTGGCTGAGAAATACAAGTCTTGACGAACTTCCGGAGGCATTTAATATTCTAAATGGTACAATGTCTGTAATTGGTCCACGTCCACAATTAGTCAGAGATATGACCTTTATGACGAAAGAACAAAGGGCTAGACATACTGCAAAACCAGGTTTGTCAGGCTTGGCTCAGGTAAATGGTCGTAACGGTATTTCATGGGAAGAAAAGCTTGAATGGGATAGAAAATACATTCAGAATGTAAGCTTTGCAGGTGATGTCAAGATCATAGTTGATACTGTGAAGAAAGCTTTTATAAAGCAAGAGGGTATCACTCAGGACGATATGGCGACTGCTGAGGATTTTGGGGATTATTTGCTGAGGATGGGGAAGGTAGCTGAGGTGGAGTATGAAGCGAAGCAGAAGCAGGCGAAAAGTATTTTGAATGGAAGTGAAACGTTGGAAAGTGAAAATATAAAAAAAGTTCTCGTTGTTGCTAGCGTCGTATCATTTATTGAGTGGTTCAATAAAGAAAATTTGGAATATTTAAAGAATAACTTGAATTGTGAAGTGCATGTTGCATGTAATTTTGATTATATGGACGATACAGATGAAACAAGGACTAGAGAGTATATTGCAAAGTTAAAAAAAGAAGGGTTTATTCTTCATAATATTCATTTTGCCAGAAATCCATGGGGAAAAGATAATATCTCTGCTTATAAACAACTGAAAACTATTATCAATAAGAACCGTTTTATGTTAATTCATTGTCATACGCCAACTGTATCAATTATGACAAGATTGGCTGCACGTGATGCTCGAAAGAATGGGTCAGTTGTCATGTATACATGCCATGGTTTTCATTTTCATAATGCTTCTTCTAAAAAAAATTGGATGATTTATTATCCTGTAGAAAAGTTTTGCTCTAGATTTTGTGACTATATTATAACAATTAATAAAGAGGATTATAACCGTGCCAAAACATTCCATGCACCGAATGTTCGTTATATACCAGGTGTGGGAGTAGATATAAATAAAATTAAGAATACCTCAGTAGAAAAAGATATTTATAAGGAATCTATAGGGGTGCCTAGCAAAGCAGTGATGATTTTGTCTGTAGGGGAAATGATCGAGAGAAAAAATCATGAAGTTATTATTCGAGCAATGGGCAAGATTAAGAATCCTAATATATACTATGTTATTTGTGGGAAAGGACCTTTGAAAGATCATTTGAAAAAGATTGCATGTGAAGTTGGTGTAGAGGATAAAGTTATCTTTCTTGGATTTCGACAAGATATTCCAGAACTATGCAATACTGCGGACATAAGTGCATTTCCATCTAAAATTGAAGGATTAGGCTTAGCTGGCATTGAGGCGATGGCAGCGGGTGTACCACTTGTGTCATCAAATGTTCATGGAATATTAGATTATGTAAAAAATGGAGTTACCGGATATGCTTGTGAGCCAAATGATGTTGATGGGTTTGCAAAGGCAATCACCATCTTGGCAGAGGACAATAATCTGAGGAAAAAGATGAAAAACGCGTGTCTTGATGCAATTGCTCCATTTGAGATAGAAAATGCTTTGAATGTCATGTGGAACATTTATAAAGAGATTCTTGGTTAAAAAGGGGTAGGCAGATGGCAATTAATCGGAAAAATCCATTTGTAAAAAAAGTAATAGGTTCTGTTCAACATTATAACGAGAGATCATATTGGAAAATGAGAGATAGTGTTATAAATCATTGTGGGGGGGTACTGGACTACTTTTACCTTTGGCGTATAAAGAGAACCGATGCATTTAATAATGCTAGTTTAGGAACTAATATAGAGTTTAGTGCAGTGTTTGATGGAATCCCACATTTTCCACACGGACTATATGGTATTATCGTGACACCATATGCAAAGATTGGAAAATAAGCTTGCATTTTTCATCAGGTCACTATAGGTGACGATGGTAGAGGAAAAGAGAATGCTCCAATAATACATGACAATGTATTTATTTATCCAGGTGCAAAAGTTGTAGGAAAATGTGAAATTGGAGAGGGAGCAATTATTGGTTCAAATGCTGTAGTGTCTTTTGACGTTCCGCCATATGCCATTGTTACAGCTCCCAAGCCAACGGTACATATAAAGGAGAAGGCAAATAATGAAGTACACATTTAAGGATATAACATCTTCGCTGACAAAAAAGAAAAACAGCAGAAGCTCGTTGTGGGTTCAATTATGGGTTAGAAAAGCCTCTTTCCCTGTAACATATTTGTTTATCAATGCAGGGTGGACAGCAAACATGGTTTCCGTGTTGTCATGGGTTGTTATTTTCTTTGCTGCCGTGCTACTTTGCTTCAATAATTTTGGGTGCATGTTTGCTGGCGTTATTTTGACAAATTTTTGGTTGGTACTGGACTGTGTGGATGGAAATATTGCCCGTGTGAAAAAGGTGAAAACGTTTATGGGCGATTTTTATGATGCAGTTGCAGGATACGGGCCGTTTTCATTTACTACGATTGCTCTTGGTGTTGCGGCATATCATACATCGTTTTTGGTGTCTGAAGAATATCGTGTTTGGCTGATTTTGATCGGAGCAGTAGGGGCGGTAGCCAATGTATATATGCGATTGGTTCACCAGAAATACCTTAACTGCTATTTTGCGGCTAAAAAAATACTCGGTGAGCTTGATGAAATTACCCTGAAAGATACGGAAGATAAAAAGAGTTTTGCTTACATAAGAGAGCAGATTGATAAGAACTTTGGAGTAGCTGGATTATTTATGCCTTGGTTGTTTGTAGCATTGTTTACTAATACTTTTGATATTATGCTTCTATGTTATACGGCATATTATGTCCTTTCTTATCTTGCTATTTGTGTTTTGTATTGTAAAAAAGCAACCGCTTTTGAAAAAGATGCACAGCAGAAGATGGAAGCGAAAAATAGTGAGGAGGCGTAAGCCGTGATTGTCGGTTATACAACAGGTGTGTACGATATGTTTCACATCGGGCATCTGAATATCTTAAAGCGAGCCAAAGAACAATGTGATTACTTGATCGTTGGAGTGAGTACAGATGAATTGGTTCAGCATGATAAAAATAAAACACCAATTATCCCATTTGAAGAACGTTGTGCAATCGTAGAGGCTATTCGATATGTAGATAAAGTTGTACCTCAAACTGATAAAAATAAATTTGCAGCATGGGAAAAATATCATTTTAATAAGATGTTTGTCGGTTCTGATTGGAAGGGGACGCCGCAGTGGGCAAAATTTGAAGAGGAATTCTCTCCTGTTGGAGTCGAAATCGTGTATTTGGATCATACAGATGGCATTTCATCGACTATTTTAAGGAATCGACTTAATGAGGAGCGCTGATATGAAATACGAACCAAAAGTTTCGATTATTATACCCGTTTACAACGGAAGTAATTTCCTTGCCGAGGCAGTTGATGCTGCACTTGCGCAAACCTATAAAAATTGTGAAATTCTTGTAGTAAACGATGGCTCAACAGATGATGGTGCAAGCGAAAAAATTGCATTGTCATATGGTGATAAAGTTCGCTATTATTTAAAAGAGAACGGAGGGGTATCCTCCGTATTGAATTTTGCTTTTGAAAAAATGACCGGGGAATGGTTTTCGTGGCTTTCTCATGATGATTTATATTATCCCGAAAAAATTGAAAAGCAGATTGCGTTTATCAATGAATTGATCGATGAAAATCCGAATTTGGACATCAGAAAAATTACAGTTCGCACGGCAACCGAGTCGATTGACAAAGACGGCAAGGTAATCAAGATACCGAGTTATAAGGGTGTCCCGAAGCATGAAAAGCCGATTGATACTATTTTGGATAATATATCCAATTATCGCTTGTCTGGTTGTTCGTTTCTCTTGCCTACCACTTGCATAGCAGATGTTGGAGGATTTAACGAAAGCATCCGAACCGTTTCCGATGTGGAATATTGGTATCGTCTTTTGTTTGCGGGATACGAGTTTTACTGCTTGACTGACGATATTTTGGTGAAAAACCGATCACATGGTAAACAAGTAGGAAAAACGAAAGTCGATTTGTTTAATAGAGAAATGAATGAACTGTTCATTTGGATAGCTGATACCATGAACAAAAATAGTGAATACAGTACGGTCGAAAACAATGAAAAAATGTACTATTCACTTGTTAGAAGAAAATGTAAGCCTGCGGCGAACTATGTGAAAACCACTTATCTCAAGAACAAAGTTGGTGGATTTACATACGCAGTAAAATACCCAATAAATGCGGCTTGTTATTCTGTTTTGGGAACAATTAGAAATGTTGCGAGATATGTGTATAGAAAAATATATGTAAAGTGATTTTTAAATACGGTTAGAGGCGGTGTGAAGTATATGAAAGTTGTAGAAATAAATAGTGGATTTCGTGGCAGCACGGGAACAATTATGCTTAGCATCGCTGATTTGGTTCGTTCTTGCGGTGGAGAAGCATATACGTTTTCAGAAAAAAAGCCGGGTGCTGCTCCAAACGGACATCAATTTTTTGGAACAAAATTTGAAAATTTATTTCACCGTGGCGTTAGTGTTTTTAGTGGTATAAGTGGTAAGGGCTCTAAATCGGGTACAAAAGAACTTTTAAAACAAATTGATGCAATTCATCCGGATATTTTACATTTACATAACTTGCATGGTTGGTATATCAATTTGCCGATGTTGTTTGATTACATCAAGAAAAATAACATCAGAACTGTTTGGACACTCCACGATTGTTGGGGATTTACGGCGCAGTGCTCGCATTTTACAATGGAAAAATGTGAAAAGTGGAAAACGGGGTGCTATGATTGCCCGAGATATAGGCTTTATCCTTACACTTTTGTAGATAGAACCGATAAAATGTGGCAATTAAAAAAAGAATGGTTTACCGGTGTCAAGCACATGACGATTGTAACTCCATCGAAATGGCTATGCGATTTGGTAAAGCAATCATTTTTGAGCGAGTACGATGTAAAGGTTATAAACAACGGAATTAATCTCGATATTTTCAAACCGACAGAGAGCGATTTCCGTGAGAAATATAGTTTGCAAGATAAAAAAATTGTGTTAGGTGTTGCATCCGGTTGGAATGATCGAAAGGGATTAGATGTATTTATTGAGCTTGCAAAAACATTGGACAATAACTACAAAGTGATTTTGGTCGGCACCGACGAAGATGTTGAAAAAATACTTCCGGAATCTATTCTCTCCATTCACAGAACACATAACCGGACAGAACTTGCAGAGATATATACTGCGGCAGACGTGTTCGTGAATTCAACACGGGAAGAAAACTTCCCTACTGTAAATATTGAAGCATTGGCTTGTGGAACCCCTGTTGTAACATTCAAGACTGGTGGAAGTCCTGAGATAATCGACGAAAACACCGGCTTTGTCGTTGAATACGGGGATTTTTCCAAAATTAAAAACGCAATCCTATGTATTCTTGAAGATAGTAGAATCAAGCCTGACGATTGTTTGTATCGTTCAAAAAAGTTTGATGCCACACATAAGTATCGCGAATATGTTGATTTATACGATGATTTGCTTCAAAGGAGATAAAGAGAATAGTGGCTATATATTTATTGTATGTAATGTCCCCTGTTATTGTGTGGATACTCATGAATATAATCAACACAAAATCAATCAATTACGATGACAGGAAAAAGAAAAACTATATTATCATTTGTGGAATAATTATGGCTCTCATGATCGGACTTCGATATAAGGGAGTCGGCTCCAGTGACACTGCTTTTTATTACAGCAACTGGGAAATGATGTCAAGAGTATCTTGGAGCGATTTGCCTGGAATATTACAAAGAGTCGATTTGGAGTATGGATATCAAATAATTGTATGGTTTTTATCACATCTTTTTTCGGGCGGACAATGGTTGTTGATTTTCTCGGGCGTGTTTTTTTCACTCTCGGTATGTTTGTTTACTTATCGCAACAGTAAAAATCCGGTTATATCTTTGATGGTTTTTAACTGCCTGGGGCTATTCAACTTTATGGTGCAGGGATTGCGCCAAGCAATAGCGATGTCTATCTGCCTTTTTGCCTATGAACAATGCAAAAAAAAGCATTTTATCAAATTTATTTTGCTGGTGGCAATTGCATGTCTGTTTCATGCCAGTGCACTTGTTTTTATATTGGTGTACTTTTTGAGTAAATTTAAGCTAAATACTATTCAAATGGAAATATTTGCCGTACTAACGTTTGTTGGTATGCAATTATTGCCTTATGCATTCAACATATTAAATGTTGCAATGAACGAAAATTATGATCTGAATTCTGCGTCCGAAAGTGGTGGAATTGTTGCTATTTTAATATATGCTGTTATCATATTATTCGGATTGTTATTTAAGGATATGTCCGATGAGCATTATGCATTGTTTGTTTATTCTTCTATTGTTGCAGCAGTTGCGATGTTACTTAGAAATTCAGTGAATGGCATTGCGGAAAGAATTAGCCATTATTTTGCATTCGGACAAATGATAGTGTTGTCTAACAGTATTGCATCTGTAAAAGAGCCGAAAATAAAATTATTAATAAATACAACTGCGGTACTATTGTGCTTTGGCATTGCTTTCTATAAAGCATCTTATTCTATTTTAATTCCATATACATTTTTTTGGCAGTGGTAAGTTCTGGAGAAAATTATGAAACAAGAAATAAAGAATACAATCAAAAACATTAGAATCTTTGGAAATGCGATTGTTGGTGTGTACAGAATTGCAAAATCTATATACAATATTCCTGCTCAGGTCAAGCTTTATTGTCAAACCAAGAGTAATATTTTGAGCGGTGTGGGAGAAAAGAGAGTTTACTATATAGGTATTCCGGCGCATAACAATCTCGGAGACTTAGCTCAGGGTGTTTGTATAAGACGCTGGTTGAAAAAAAACTATGCTGACAGAAGAGTTGTTGAAATAGAAACCAATGCACTTGTTAATACTAGATTCAGCGCATTAAAGTATCTTAAAAAAGTGTTTTCAGATGATGTCATTGTTTTTCAAAGCGGATATACAACGACTGATCTCGGTGGACATGCTGATGAAATGCACTGTGCTATCATTAAGAACTTTCCGCAAGCAAAAATTCTAATGATGCCTCAAACAATCTTTTTTCAAAATGAAGAACGAAAGAAAAACACCTCTTTTGTATACAACAGTGCTGAAAATATGTTGTTTTTAGCAAGAGACCGTGTTTCTTTTGGTATGGCAGAAGAAATGTTTCCTGATTTGCCCATTCGCTTATATCCAGATATTGTAACTACGCTCATTGGTCAATACAAATACGAAAATGAACGAAACGGAATATTGTTCTGTTGCAGAGATGATAGTGAAAAGTACTATGATGATGAAAAAATAGCCGAATTAATTAAAAGATGTGAGAAGTTTGCATCGTATGGTTGTATTTTTGGTTCTCTCTTTTTGGTTGGTACAATAAAGTTTATGAAACATTTGTCTTCATCCTTCTTGCTTTGGCTTATTCTTGTACTAGCAATTGTAATGGGGTATATGGGGGAACGTTTTTATTCATTTATCCCATTTGTTTTTATGTTTTATGGTTTTGTTTCACAGGAAGGAGACTCAAATAGTGAGAGTAGCGTCTATTAACTCGTTACCATATGGAAGTACGGATACTATAATGAAAGAAATCAGCAAAGAAGCAATAGAGCATGGAGTGGCGTGTAGGAACTTTTATGGCGCATGGGGTGATAGTTATGCGGATGATGATAATTTAATAAGGTTTGGTAGTAAGTTTGAAAATAAAATATCTGCTGTATTGAGCCGGTTAAGTGGAATTCAACATGTTTATTCTGTTTTTGTGACTTTACAATTGATTTCAATGTTAAAAAAGTTTGAACCGGATTTAATACATCTTCATAATTTACACTTATGGGTGATAAATGTTCCAATGTTGTTTAAATATATAAAAAAAAACAATATAAAAGTTATATGGACACTCCATGATTGTTGGGCTTTTACAGGTCAATGTCCGCATTTTACAATGATTGGGTGCGATTTGTGGAAAACTGGATGTCATAATTGCCCTCAGATTAAGGTTTACCCTTCGTCAATTGTTGATAACACCAAAATAATGTGGAAGTTAAAAAGAAGATGGTTTAATGGGGTTAATAATATGACCATTATAACACCGTCTCAATGGCTTGCAAACTTGGTTAAGAAGTCATATTTAGGAGGGTATCCAATTAAAGTAATAAACAACGGAATTGATCTTAATGTGTTTAGACCAGTTGCATCTAATTTTAGATCAAAATATGATTTGAATGATAAGTTTATACTTTTGGGCGTGGCATTTGATTGGGGAAGGTCCAAAGGACTAGATGTCTTTTGTGAACTTTCAAAAAAATTGGATAAAACTAAATATAAAATAGTACTTGTAGGTACAGATGATTCTATAGATAAAATGCTTCCTAACAGTATTATTTCAATTCATCGCACACGTGATCAGAATGAGTTGGCAGAGATATATTCTGCTGCAAATTTGTTTGTTAATCCAACTAGAGAAGATACCTATCCTACAGTAAATATGGAAGCAATTGCATGTGGCACCCCGGTTTTGACGTTTAGAACAGGTGGAAGTCCTGAAATACCAGATAATCAGACGGGTTGTGTTGTTAGTGTTGATGACATAGATGAAATGGAAAGACAAATTATTCGGATTTGTACTGAGAATATTTATAAAAGAGAGAATTGCGTTAACAGAGCAAAATTGTTTGATGCGAATTTGAAATTTAGAGAATACATTGATTTATATGATAAATTAGCTAGTGATGGTGGTTTGGCATGAATTTTCAGGGGATAATTGTGAGTATTGTTTGTAACACATATAATCACGAAAGATATATAGGAAGTGCTTTAGAGGGTTTTGTTCGTCAAAAAACAACATTTGATTTTGAAATATTAGTAATGGATGATGCGTCAACAGATCAAACGGCTTCAATTATAAGAACATATGAAAAGAAGTATCCGAATTTAATAAAAGCTGTTTACAATAAAGAAAACCAGTATTCTAAAGGAAATTCACCTGGTGCCCAAAATAGGCAAAGAGCTATTGGAAAGTACATTGCTATTTGTGAAGGTGACGATTATTGGGTTGATGATTACAAACTGCAGAAGCAAGTTGATTATATGGAACAACACAAAGGATGTACCTTTTGTTTTACTAATGCAGATTGTGAAGAGGGTGGAGTAATAACTAGAAGGGTTGTTCCATGGGTAAAATCATCAATTTTAACATCTGACAATGTATATGATGTTGAGCAAATTGAAAAAATAGGCTATATTCCGACTGCTTCATTTTTGTTTAAAAGGGAGGATTGCAACAAACTCCCAAAACTTCGACAAGGAGCTTTCAATGGAGATGGATATTTGAAAGTTGGATTTACTTCTTTGGGCTACGGATATTTTTTAGATGAAGCTACTTGTGTTTATAGATATGGCGTGGAAGGGTCAGCTACAACATTATGGAAGGTTGACAAGCAGAAGAGGATAGCGTCTGCTGAAAAATTTATAAAGATGTATGAGGACTTTGATGCACTGTTTGAAGGTAAATATGATATTTTTAAACAGAGAATAACTGAGTGGGAAATATCAAAATTGGTTGCACAAGATAATTTCAAGTTCTTAAGGCAAAAGAAGTATTTTGATTATTATAAGAAGGGTGGTTTCATTTCGGTAATTAAGTTCGTTTTTATGGTGTACTTTCCTCGCATATACAAAATTTTAAGGAAATAGATTATGAATAGTAATAATGTGATGTCTAGCTTCATCTGGCGCTTTCTAGAACGTTGCGGTGCACAGGGTGTAACCCTTATTGTATCAATAGTTTTAGCACGTCTACTTGACCCTAAAGTTTATGGAACTGTAGCATTGGTCACAATTTTTACAACAATAATGCAAATTTTTGTTGACAGCGGAATGGGAAATGCTTTGATACAGAAGAAGGATGCTGATGATCTGGACTTTTCAAGTGTGTTTTATTTTAACGTTTGCATGTGTTCAGTTCTGTATCTGATCATGTTCTTTGCGGCACCATTTATTGCTTCTTTCTATAAAATGCCTGAACTGACTTCGGTAATTAGAGTTTTGAGCTTGATTTTGGTTATTTCCGGCGTTAAAAATGTGCAGCAAGCATATGTGTCACGTCATTTAATGTTTAAAAAGTTCTTCTTTGCAACTCTTGGTGGAACAATTGGAGCTGCAGTTGTTGGAATACTCATGGCATATTTAGGCTATGGCGTTTGGGCGTTGGTAGCTCAGATGTTGTTTAATGCCATCGTTGATACTATTATCTTGTGGATCACGGTCAAGTGGCGTCCAAAGAAAATGTTCTCATTTAATAGACTTAAAGGGTTATTTTCTTTCGGTTGGAAATTGCTTGTTTCTGCTTTGCTTGATACGATATACAACAATCTTCGCCAATTGATAATAGGAAAGGTGTACACAAAACAAGACCTTGCTTATTACAATAATGGCAAAAAATATCCAGAGTATTTGGTTTCTAATATAAATACAGCTATTGACAGCGTATTGTTGCCAACTATGTCAAATGAACAAGATCATCCAGAACGAGTAAAATCAATGACAAGACGTGCAATCAAAACCGCAACATTTATTATCATGCCACTTATGGTCGGGTTTGCAGTTTGCGCTAAACCTATTGTGTCATTAATATTGACGGATAAGTGGCTGCCTGCAGTTCCATATATGCAGATCTTTTGCGTATCATTTGCTTTTTATCCAATCCACACAGCAAATCTTAATGCAATGAAGGCTATGGGGCGAAGCGATCTTTTTTTGATCCTAGAGATCATAAAAAAGGCTATAGGTTTGGTAACAATAGTAATAGCCTTGAAATTTGGTGTGATGGCAATGGCGTATAGCATGCTTATTACGTCATTTATTAGTCAGGTGGTTAATGCTTGGCCAAATAAAAAATTGCTTGGATATTCATATTTGGAACAAGTTAAAGATATGCTCCCGCAAATTGGTTTATCGGTGCTGATGGGGGCAATAGTTTATTCTGTTTCAATGTTCAATTTTAATACTATTCTGACATTATTGATTCAAGTTTCGTTGGGCGTAGCTGTCTACTGGCTAGTTGCAGCATTATTTCACATAGAAAGTTATCAGTATATAATTTCTATGTTGAAAGGTTTAACGAACAGAAAGGGGCATAAGTTATGAAAAAGTTAATGATTTTGGGTGGATCACGGTATGCTTTGCCTGTAATTAAAGCGGCGCATGATCTTGGACTGTATGTGATAACTTGTGATTATTTGCCAGACAACATTGCACATAAATACTCTGATGAATATTGCAATGTAAGTATTATTGAAAAAGACTTGGTTTTGAATGTGGCAAAAGAATGCAATATAGACGGTATTATGTCATTTGCATGTGATCCAGGCGTTGTTACTGCTGCATATGTTGCAGAAGAGATGGGTCTGCCTTTTCAGTGCTCCTATAAATCAGCCTGCATATTACAGGATAAGGGTTTGTTTAGAGACTTTTTGGCGAAAAATAATTTTAATGTTCCGCATGCTAAGAGATATACAGATGCAGAAACGCCTTTTAATGATTTGGAGTATTTCAATTGGCCTGTTATTGTAAAACCTGTAGATTCCGCAGGTAGCAAGGGCGTTACAAAGGTCGACAGTCCAGACGATCTAAAAAAAGCAATCAATATCGCTTTGGATAATGCACATGGAGACGCATTTATTATAGAGGATTTTCTGACATTTAAAGGTTATCATTCAAGTGCAGATCCATTTTCTGTTGATGGTGAACTGAAATTTGTATCATACTCCGATCAATTGTTTGACAGTAAAGCTGATAATCCATACACGCCGTCAATGATAATTTGGCCTTCAACAATGGAGGATCGTCATATGTCTTATTTAACGTCTGAGACACAGAGATTACTGACATTGCTTGGCTGCAAAACCGGTATATATAATATAGAAACATGTGTTGATATTAATGATAAACCATATCTCATGGAAGTTTCACCAAGGGGTGGCGGATGCAAAATCGCTGAGTTGCAAAAACTTGCTTACGGTGTAGATCTCATAGAAAATGAAGTAAGAAGTGCAGTTGGATTACCTCTTTCAACAGTTGTACAAACTAAATTAAATGGATGTTGGTGCGAAATGGTTATTCATTCTGATTCAAAGGAAACAGGTAAATTTGTAAGGCTTGATATTGATCCAGTAATTAAGAACAAATATGTTAAGGTTATAGATCTATCTGCTAAACCAGGAGATATCATTCATCCATTTACAGGTGCAAACATGTCCCTTGGTGACATGTTCTTGAAGTTTGAAGATAGAGTTGAGCTTGAAAATGTTATTGGCAGGGTAAATGAATGGCTTAAGATCGTGTTAAGATAGAGATGTTAGCTGTGTAGTATGATTACATTTGAAAGGAAATCGTTATGAAAAAGATACTTGTTTTTGGAGCTAGTGGTGACACAGGAAGATATTTTATAGATTATTTCAAAAAAAATTATTCGGGTAATGAATACGAAATCGTGGCAATAGGTACAAGAAGTACAAGTTATTTTAACGATATCGGTGTAGATTACTACAGTGTAGATATAAGTAAAAAAGAAAATTTTGATATTCTTCCTAGGGACGTATATGCGGTTGTTGATCTTGCGGGAATGATGCCAGCAAGAATGAAAGGTTATGATCCATATAAGTATATAGATATAAATATTACTGGAACATTAAATATATTGGAATTTTGTAAAGATAATAATGTTGATCGAATCCTCTTTGCTCAAAGTTTTGGTGATATAAAGGATTATGGCGAAACAGAGCTTGTTCTTAAACCAGATATGCCAAGGAAGTTTAGTTTTACAACGGATCATACTATTTATGTAATGTCTAAAAATTTTGCTGTAGATATGATTGAAAATTATCATCAGATGTATGGACTTAAACGTTTTATATTCCGCTTACCTACAATATATCTATATTCACAAGTTGATCAATACTACGTTGACGGAGAAATACGGAAAATAGGTTATAGAACATTAATCGATAAAGCTGCTAATGGTGAAACAATTGAAGTGTGGGGTGATCCTAATAGGCCTAAAGATATGGTTTATGTAAAAGATTTTTGTCAAATGCTCTATAAGGCTTTGTTTGTAAATAGAGAGACTGGGTATTATAATGTTGGCACAGGTGTTGGTACTACATTGATTGATCAAATTCATGGCATGATTGATGTGTTTGGTAAAGAAGGCAATAAATCTAAAATTATAATGAGACCAGATATGCCAAATTCTCCGCAATATATTATGGATATTACAGCAGCGAGAGATGAATTAGGATATGAGCCACAGTATGACTATATTTCGATGCTTAAAGATTTTAAATTAGAATGGGAGAAATCAGAAAGTAAAAGGAGCGTGTAATCATGCAAATTCTCGTCACCCGTTCCTCAATGCCAGACTATGAGGAATACTGTGAAGAAATAAAGGAACTTTGGGATAGTCATTGGCTGACCAACATGGGAAAGAAACATAAAGAACTTCAGGCAAAACTGGAAGAAATGCTTGGTGTGTCACACGTTACATTGTATACTAATGGTCACCTTGCACTTGAAAATGTGATCGCATCTTTCAATTTTCCAAAAGGAAGTGAAGTAATAACAACTCCTTTTACGTTTGCTTCAACAACTCACGCCATTGTTAGAAATGGACTTGAACCAGTGTTTTGTGATATCAATTCAGATGACTATACGATAGATGTTACAAAAATCGAGGATCTGATAACAGATAAAACCTGTGCGATCGTTCCTGTTCATGTTTATGGAAATATGTGCGATGTAGAAGAAATCGAGAGAATTGCAAAAAAACATGACTTGAAAGTGATCTACGATGCAGCTCATGCTTTTGGCGTGGAGTATAAGGGAAAGTCAAGCGCTTGCTTTGGCGATGCGTCAATGTTCAGCTTCCATGCTACGAAAGTGTTCAACACTATTGAGGGCGGAGCGGTTTGTTATCATGATGACAGCCTTGTTCAGAAATTGAACGATCTTAAAAATTTTGGTATCCATGGTCCTGAAGAAGTCGCTTACATAGGCGGAAATGCCAAAATGAATGAGTTTCAGGCGGCTATGGGAATTTGTAATTTGAGACATTTTGATACAGAGATACAAAAGCGCAAAGCCGTTGTTGAGAGATATCGCAGTCACCTAGAAAATATAGAGGGCATTAAATTGTGTCCACCTCAGGCAGATGTAAAATCAAATTATGCGTATTTTCCTGTTGTTTTCGATGAAAAGGTGTTTGGGTCAAGCCGTAACGAAGTAATGGACAAGCTTGCAGAAAATGATATAGGCGCAAGAAAATATTTTTACCCTCTTACAAGTGCATCATCTGCTTTTGATGGCAAGTATGACCCTGCAGAAACTTCTGTGGCACTTGATGTAAGCGAAAGAGTATTGACTTTGCCGCTTTATGCCGATTTGTCACTTGACGATGTTGATAGGATATGTGATATCATTTTGAAGTAATTGAGAGGAGACAACATGAAAGGAATAATTCTGGCAGGTGGATCAGGCACTAGACTTTATCCGCTAACACGAGTAACATCAAAGCAGTTGTTGCCGGTGTATGATAAACCAATGATATTTTATCCGCTTTCCACACTTATGCTTGCGGGTATAAGAGATATACTTATTATCTCAACTCCTACAGATACGCCACGTTTTGAAGAACTGCTAGGCGATGGATCAAGCATGGGACTTAATTTGTCTTATGCTGTTCAGCCTAGTCCAGACGGATTGGCACAGGCTTTTCTCATTGGAGAAGAGTTCATCGGAGATGATTCTTGTGCAATGATCTTGGGAGATAATATCTTCTATGGTGGCTGGTTCAGAAAAAATCTCCGTGATGCAGTTGCTGAGGCTGAAAATGGAAATGCAACAATATTCGGGTATTATGTAAAAGATCCTGAGAGATTTGGTATTGTAGAGTTTGATGATCAGCGCAAGGCCATTTCTGTCGAAGAAAAGCCACAAAACCCAAAATCAAATTATGCTATAACCGGCTTGTATTTCTATCCTAGCGGAGTAAGCCAGAAAGCTAAGCAGGTGAAACCGTCTGCAAGAGGTGAGCTTGAGATCACTGATCTTAATCGCCTTTATCTTGATGATGATAATCTAAAAGTTCAGCTTTTAGGAAGAGGTTTTGCATGGCTCGATACAGGAACAATGGAAAGCCTTATGGAAGCGTCAGTTTTTGTTCAGACAGTTCAGAACAGACAGGGCGTTGTTATTTCGGCACCTGAGGAAGTCGCTTACTATGAGAAATGGATAACAAAAGAGCAATTGTTGAAAACGGCAGAAGAATACGGAAAATCTCCGTATGGTGAACATCTGAGAAGAGTTGCAGAAGACAGAATTATTTTTTAAGGTGATAATATGACAATAATAGTAACTGGCGGTGCCGGCTTTATAGGCTCAAACTTTATATTTCATATGCTGAATAAATATCCTGATTACAGGATCATTTGTCTTGATAAACTTACATATGCGGGAAATCTTTCAACACTTGCACCTGTAATGGATGATCCTAATTTCAGATTTGTAAAGCTTGATATTTGCGACCGCGACGGCGTGAATAAGCTTTTTGAAGAAAAAAATCCTGATATAGTTGTAAATTTTGCAGCGGAAAGCCATGTTGACAGGTCAATCGAAGATCCTGAGGTTTTCCTTAGAACAAATATAATCGGAACTTCTGTGCTTATGGACGCTTGCCGAAAGTATGGAATACAGCGTTATCATCAGGTGTCAACAGACGAAGTATACGGAGACCTTCCCCTTGACAGACCTGACCTGTTTTTTACCGAGAACACACCGATACACACCAGCAGTCCGTATAGTTCTTCAAAAGCAAGTGCAGATCTTCTTGTGTTGGCTTATTACAGAACTTATGGTCTGCCGGTAACTATCAGCCGTTGTTCAAATAACTATGGCCCATATCATTTTCCTGAGAAGCTTATCCCTCTCATGATTGCAAATGCACTGAATGATAAGCCTCTGCCTGTTTATGGCAAGGGCGAGAATGTTCGTGACTGGCTGTATGTTGAAGATCATTGCAAAGCTATTGACCTTATCATACATAAGGGTACTGTCGGTGAAGTGTATAATGTAGGCGGCCACAATGAGATGAAGAACATTGATATTGTAAAGCTGATATGCAAGGAGCTTGGCAAGCCTGAAAGTCTGATCACATATGTTGCAGACAGAAAGGGTCATGATATGAGATATGCCATTGACCCTACTAAGATACATAATGAGCTTGGCTGGCTTCCAGAAACAAAGTTTGCGGACGGAATAAAGAAAACGATCAAGTGGTATCTTGACAACAGAACATGGTGGGAGACTATCATTTCTGGTGAGTATCAGAATTATTATGAGAAGATGTATGGGAATAGATAAAGGAGCTTGTTAACATGTCTTTATTCACAAACAAAACCCTAATGATAACCGGAGGCACGGGATCATTTGGAAACGCAGTATTAAACAGATTTCTGGAAACAGATATCGGAGAAATCAGAATATTTTCGAGAGACGAAAAAAAGCAGGACGATATGCGTCATGAGTATCAGGCGAAAATGCCTGAGGTAGCGGACAAAATCAAGTTCTACATAGGCGACGTAAGGAATTTGCAGTCCTGTAAGGACGCTATGCATGGTGTAGATTACATATTCCATGCGGCTGCACTCAAGCAGGTCCCGTCTTGTGAGTTTTTCCCAATGGAAGCCGTAAAAACTAATATTATCGGTACGGATAACGTCCTGACAGCCGCTATCGAAGAGGGCGTTGAAGCAGTAATATGCCTTTCAACTGATAAGGCAGCCTACCCTATCAATGCCATGGGTAAGTCAAAATCTCTTGAAGAAAGCGTCGCTATCGCTAAAAGCAGATATAGCGGAAAAACTAAAATATGCTGTACTCGTTATGGTAACGTAATGTGCTCCCGTGGATCTGTTATTCCTCTGTGGATCGACCAGATCAAAGCAGGCAACCCTATCACTGTAACAGAGCCTAATATGACTCGTTTCATTATGTCACTTGAAGAAGCTGTCGACCTTGTACTCTATGCTTTCGAGAACGGAGAAAACGGCGACCTGCTTATCATGAAAGCCCCCGCTTGCTCTATCGGTCTTCAGGCTGAAGCCGTTACTGAAATGTTCGGCGGCAAAAAAGAGGATATCAAGGTCATTGGTATCCGCCATGGCGAGAAAATGTATGAAACACTTCTTACCAATGAGGAGTGCGCAAAGGCTATCGACCTTGGCGGCTTCTATCGTGTCCCTGCCGATAATAGAGGTCTGAACTATGATAAGTTCTTTAGAGACGGCGACGCAGATAGAAATACTCTCACTGAGTTCAATAGTAATAATACAAAGCTCCTTAATAAGGAAGAAATAAAGGAAAAAATGCTTAAACTTGCATATATCCAGGAGAGATTGGCTGAGGATTGATATGTCAAAGAAGTTGGTCATCCTCGGTGCAGGCGGATATGCAAATACTGTTAAGGACGTTTCTGAACAGTTGGACTATGATGTGATAGCTATGCTGGACGATAGATTTGCCGACCGCACGCTTGATTCTTTTACTAAATATATTGCTGACGATACGGAATTTATTCCTGCCTTTGGGAATAACGAGTTTCGCTTGTCTTGGTGCGATAAAATAACTAGAGCAGACGGCAGACTTGCCACTGTTGTGCATCCTACAGCTTATGTAAGTCCTACCGCTTCTATCGAAAAGGGCGTTGTGGTGCTTCCGAAAGCTGTTATCAATACAGATGTGACAGTGAAACGTGGCTGTATCATCAATTTGGGTGCTATCGTGGATCATGGCTGTGTGATCGAACAGGGTTGTCATATCTGCCTTGGAGCAATAGTAAAAGGCGAAAATAGGATCGCAGCACTGAGTAAGATAGAAGCCGGAGAAGTTGTGCAGCTTAGACAGTATCCTGTAAATAAATGATTTTACCAAAGGTCGTGTCTGACCTCGGGAGGAAAGTATATGGAACATAATTTTAAATGGAAAAATGACGGCAGAACAAAGGTAATGATAGGCTGTGGCACCCGCCCTGAGATCATTCGCCTGGCGGCTGTAATAAGAAGATGCCGTGAGTATTTTGATACCTGCGTTGTGTATTACAATCAGAACTGGGACCGTAACCTCAGTACAGTTTTCTGGGAGGATTTCGAGCTGAAAAACACTTTCGGTGAGTTCGGCCCTGATATTCTTGTTCCTGTAGTAGGCGATAATCTGGGCGTTACCTGTGGAAATATTCTCGGCAGAAGCTATGAATTGCTTTCAGAATTGCAGCCTGACGCCTATCTTGTCCTTGGAGATACAAACAGCTGTCTGTCAGCTATCTGCGCTAAAAGACTTCATATCCCGCTTTTCCATATGGAAGCAGGAAACAGATGTAAGGACGAGTGCCTCCCAGAGGAGACAAACAGAAGAATAGTCGACGTTATCTCTGACGTAAATCTTTGCTATTCCGAGTTTGCAAGAAAGTATCTTGCTGATACCGGACTTCCAAAGGAAAGAACATATATGACAGGCTCGCCTATGGCGGAAGTCCTTCGTGGTAATCTGGATAAAATTCAGGCTTCTGACGTTCTTGAACGTATGGGTCTTGAAAAGGATAAGTATATTCTTCTTTCTGCACACAGAGAGGAGAATATCGACACAGAAAAGAACTTTACAAGTCTGTTTACTGCAATAAACGCACTGGCTGAAAAGTATGATATGCCAATATTGTATTCCTGCCACCCGCGTTCAAAGCATAGACTTGAAAAAAGCGGCTTTAAGCTCGACCCTAGAGTAAGAGTAAACGAGCCGCTGGGATTCAATGACTATAACTGTTTGCAGATGAATGCCCTTGCTATAGTTTCAGACTCAGGCACGCTTCCTGAGGAGAGCAGCTTCTATCTTTCAATAGGTCACCCTATCGCAGCAGTTTGTATCCGTACTTCTACCGAGCGCCCTGAAGCACTTGAAGCAGGGGACTTTATCCTTGCAGGAATTACAACAAAAGAGCTGCTCAATGCTACAGATATGGCTATCGAAATGAAGCAGAAAGGCGTTCTCGGCAAGCCGTGTCCTGACTATGTGGACGAAACAGTATCAATGAAAGTCGTAAGGATCATTCAGGGATATGTTAATGTAGTCAACAAAATGGTCTGGAGAAAAGATCAGTAAGGAACGTGAAAATATGAAGATATTGGTTACAGGCGCAAAGGGCATGGTTGGAACAGCCCTTGTGAATAATCTGAAAAATATCAGAGATAACAAAAATCGAACAAGACCGAATATTTCTGTTGAAGAAATATATGAGTATGATATAGATTCCACAAAGGAACAGCTTGACGAGTATTGCAAGGAAGCAGACTTTGTTTTCAACCTTGCAGGGGTAAATCGTCCTGAGAATACTGAGGACTTCATGAAAGGGAACTTTGGTTTTGCGTCACAGCTTCTTGATACTCTGAAAAAGTATGATAACAAGGCAACTATCATGCTCTCATCTTCCATACAGGCAACGCTCATAGGTCGTTATGACGGAGAATACGGCAGAAGCAAGCTTGCAGGTGAAGAGCTTTTCCGGAAATATGCCGCAGAAACAGGAGCAAAGGTCGCAATATATAGGTTCCCTAACCTTATGGGTCATTCAAGACCAAAGTACAATTCTTTTGTATCAACACTTTGCTACTGCGTGGCTAATGACGAGCCGTATTCCATAAACGACAGAGCAAGTGAGCTGGAGCTTCTTTACATTGATGACCTTGTTGAGGGTATGTTTGATCTTCTTGAGGGAAAGGAAAAGCATTGCGAGTTTGACGGCGTAACGCCTGTCGCAAATGATAAGGGCAGATATTGTTATGTGCCTGTTACTCATAAGGTAACTTTGGGCGAGGTGGTAGATCTTCTTGAAGAATTTAAGCAGCAGCCTAAGACCCTGCTTATGCCTAAAATGCCAAAGGGCTCTTTTGCCAAGAAACTGTATAGTTTGTATCTGACTTATCTTCCTGCAGATAAATTCAAGTATGCTCTGAAAATGAATGTAGATAACAGAGGCAGTTTTACTGAGCTTGTTCATACAGAGGATTGCGGACAGGTAAGTATAAATATAAGCAAGGCGGGCATCACAAAGGGTCAGCATTGGCACAACTCAAAATGGGAGCTTTTCATAGTTGTCCACGGTCATGGTCTGATACAGGAGCGTAACATAAACACAGGAGAGAAAGTTGAGTTTGAGGTCAGTGGTGATAAGATCGAGGCTATCCACATGATACCTGGCTGGACCCATAACATTATCAATCTCAGTGATACTGAGGATCTTGTTACTGTTATGACCTGCAATGAGATATTTGATCCAAGTCACCCTGATACTTTTGGGGAGCCTGTGTAATGTCAGAATACATAAAATCCCTCCGCCAGCACCTAGGTCACACCCCTCTGCTGCAGGTGGGAGCAAGCGTAATAGTAATAAACGAAGCAGGTCAAATGCTCATGCAGCAGAGAACAGACTGCGGAAGCTGGGGATATGCAGGCGGCTCGGTAGAGCTTGGAGAGTCTGTTGAGCAAACAGCCGAAAGAGAGCTTTTTGAGGAAACAGGTCTTAAAGCACAAAAGCTCGAACTGCTTGGCGTCTATTCAGGTGAAAAAATGCAGTATACTTATCCAAATGGCGATAAGGTGTCAAACGTTGATATCGTCTACACCTGTCACGAGTATACAGGCGAGCTTAAAATGCAGGCTTCTGAGGTGTCGCAGCTTAAATTTATTGATATCTGCGACCTGCCAGAGGATATCTTTCCTCCAAATAGACCTGCTATAGAAGATTACATCAACAAAAATAAAACTTAAAGGAGACACTGTTATGTGCGGAATTGTTGGATTTACTGGAAATAACGAGGCAGCCCCGATCCTCTTGGACGGCCTGTCAAAGCTGGAGTATAGAGGCTATGACTCTGCCGGTATCGCTGTAAGAAACGGTGACGCAGAGCCTGAGATCGTAAAAGCTAAAGGCAAACTGAAAGTCCTAAAGGAAATGACTAACGACGGAAAAGCTGTAAAAGGTGCTTGCGGTATAGGCCATACCCGTTGGGCTACCCATGGCGAGCCGTCAACTGTAAACGCCCACCCTCATTGCAGCGACGATGAAAATGTTATCGCCGTACATAACGGTATTATCGAAAACTATCAGGAGCTTCGTGAAAAGCTTATCAAAAAAGGATATACCTTTAAGTCTGAAACTGATACCGAGGTTGCTGTAAAGCTTATCGACTATTATTACAAAAAGTACCTGGGTACTCCTGTTGACGCTCTTAATCACGCCCTTGTCCGTATCCGTGGCTCTTATGCCCTTGCTGTTATGTTCAAGGACTATCCCGGTGAGATATATGCCGCAAGAAAAGACAGCCCTATGATAATAGGCGTTACAGGCGGTGAAAGCTACCTCGCTTCTGACGTCCCTGCAATACTTAAGTATACAAGAAATGTCTACTATATAGGCAATATGGAGCTTGCAAAACTTACAAAGGGCGCAGTTGCTTTCTACAATCTCGATGGCGAAGAAATACAGAAAGAAATGAAAACTATCGAGTGGGACGCAGAAGCTGCAGAAAAAAGCGGATATGAGCATTTTATGCTCAAAGAAATACACGAACAGCCAAAGGTGATAAAGGATACTATCAATTCTGTACTTACAGATGGAAATATTAGCTTTGAAAGCGTCGGACTCTCTGACGAGGATATGAAAAATATCCAGCAGGTGTATATAGTTGCCTGCGGTTCTGCCTACCATGTTGGTATGGTGGCTCAGTATGTTATCGAAGAACTGACTTCACTATCTGTCCGTGTGGAGCTTGCTTCTGAGTTCAGATACAGACAAATGAAGCTTGCAAAAAATAGCCTCGCTATCATCATCAGCCAGTCGGGCGAAACTGCCGACAGCCTCGCAGCATTAAGACTTTGTAAGGATAAAGGAGTAAAAATTCTCGGTATCGTAAACGTTGTTGGCTCATCGATCGCAAGAGAAGCCGATAATGTCTTCTATACCCTCGCAGGTCCTGAAATATCCGTCGCAACAACTAAAGCCTATAGCTGTCAGCTCGTTGCCGCATATCTCCTTGCAATGCAGTTTGCAAAAGCAAGAGGGGAGATATCCGACGAAAGATTTGCTCAGCTCGTTGAGGCGATCAATACTATCCCTGAAAAGATAGAGAAGATCCTCGAGGATAAGGAGCGCTTGCAGTGGTTCGCTTCAAAGGTAGTGAATATAAAGGACGCATTCTTTATCGGCAGAGGTATCGACTATGCAGTAGGCATGGAGGGAAGCCTTAAACTCAAAGAAATAAGCTACATCCATTCCGAAGCTTATGCAGCAGGTGAGCTTAAACATGGTCCTATCAGCCTTATCGAGGACGGAACTGTCGTGTTCAGCGTGGTAACTCAGTCTGCACTTTATGAAAAGACCATAAGCAATATGGTCGAGGTAAAGAGCCGTGGAGCAAAGCTTTTCGGACTTACTACCTATGGGAATTATGCAATGGAGGACGTTGCTGACTTCACAGTTTACACTCCAAGGATAGATAACCTTTTTGCGGCAAGCCTTTCAGTAGTACCGCTTCAGCTTTTGTCATATTATGTATCAGTAGGAAAGGGCTATGACGTTGATAAGCCGAGAAATCTTGCAAAGAGCGTTACGGTGGAGTAAAAAGAGAAAAATACTTACATCGCTGTTTGCAGTGTACATCTTCGCCGTCCTCTGGCTCACACTCATAGACAGACAGTGGGGCAAGCGTCAGGCGGAGCTTATGCCCTTCTGGGAGGTGCGAAACCTTTTGGAGAACATAAGCATCAAGTATCTGCGGGATTTTTGGCTGGTACAGATTTTCGGAAACATTGCAATGTTTATCCCCTTGGGTGTTTTGCTCCCGTATCTTTGCGGTATCACAAAGTTCAAAAGCGTTTTCCTTATGTCTCTTGCCTTTTCGGCAGGTATCGAGATAATGCAGTATATCACAGGCAGAGGGCTTTGTGAATTTGATGATGTTTTCAACAACACTCTTGGGGCATGCGTGGGGTACAAATCTTGGCGGCTAAAGATGAGATACAATAAAAAATACAAGAATGAGCAAAGTCCGTGGTGAACAGGCTTTGCTCTAAGGCAATATATTTTAGTATTGCCTTTTTGCAAGCATAGTACAATGGTCAGTATACAAGCTTCCCAAGCTTGGGATGCGGGTTCGATTCCCGTTGCTTGCTCCAAATGGAAAAGCAGACGTTTTGCCACGTCTGCTTTTTCTGTATTCGGTTATTGATTTTTTACAGATTTTATAGTATAATTAGGATTGTAAAGATAATTGCTATCAATAATTTGGTTGGACTTTAGCACGTTCACTTCGTGCAGGCGATGTGCTTGTACTTTCAAATGGTGAACTTGTAACAGTTGAATGGGTTCAGCACGAGATACTTGAAAAGTCTGTAAATGTTTATAATCTTGAGGTTCAAGACTTCCATACTTATTTTATTGGTGAAAGTGGAGTTTGGGTTCATAATCAAGGTTGTAAAAATGAAAAGACATATCAAACATACACTAAAACAAATCCTGAAACTGGAGAAGTATACTCTGGCAGAACAAGTGGCTATGGGACACCTAAAGAAAATGTTTCAAGGCGAGATAAGAAGCATCATATGAATGACAAAGGATTTGGACCAGCGGCACTTGATAAATCAAGTACCAATAAAGATGCTATCCGTGGTCGAGAGCAGCAGTTGATAGACTCTAATGGTGGTGCTAAATCTCAAAGAGGAACATCAGGCAACGCAATTAATGGTATTAGTCCTAATAACAAGAAAAAGAATCGATACATGAAATCTGCTACAGATGAATTTGGTGAGTTGATATGAGGAGAATAGTTGGGAATGTCGGAGCTTTTAAGCTTCCAAATGATGAGTATGGATTCGGAAGAATTTTCAAATATGCTGATGTTGCATTTTATAGGCATATTGGTAAGAATGAAAAGGATTTGCCGAAAACTGAAGATTATGCCTTTATTGTGGGGGTTTATAATAGTTCTGTTTCCCTAATGAAGTATGTTGAAAAAAGACCATATGTGACTGAAAGTGAGGTAACTTCTCCACCGACATATATAAGAGATTGTATATCTGGTGAGTATTCCATTTACTATGCAAACGGTGATATTGTTCCATCTACTTATGAAGAATGTAAGAATTTGGAGGTCTGCGCAGTTTGGGAATTAAGCCACGTTATAGATAGATTAATGGGGGATGACAAATGGCAAAAATGTATGGCATTATAAAGATAATCTTTTCTTAATCACGCTTCATTAAGAATTTAGAGCAGTATATTGTAGATTACTGTTCTAAATTATCCCTATAATAGATATGGCTTTATCGTAGTAAACGGCGAAACTATTTCTGCTACGCCTAGTCACCCGTTCTATGTTGATAAGCTTGGTTGGACACTTGCAAGAAGTCTGAGAGCAGGCGATGTGCTTGTTCTCAGCAATGGTGAACTTGTAACAGTTGAATGGGTTCAGCACGAAATTCTTGAATCACCTATCAAGGTTTATAACTTTGAAGTTGAGGAGTTCCATACTTACTTTGTTGGTGAGTGTGGGGTGCTGGTGCATAATTGGTGTCAAGATGATATTGACGCGTTACGTAATGGTAAGGATTATTATGCATCTTCTGTAGATGAAGCTAGAGAAATGCTTGATGCAATGCCTGAATTAAGTGCACCACCATTAGGAAAAATGGATCCATTTTTTTCTGACCCTAAAGGAACTTATCGTGGAGACCTTCTCAATGCAGTTACAATAAATGAAAAAGGTGAGAAAGTTTTGGCAGACTATATACATCCACCAAATAAAGTAACGAAGCATAAAGCTCATTCTCAAAATCCGCATTATAATTTATATTTTCCGGACGGCACAAAGTCTGCAATTATAATTGATATGGATTAGGAGATGTGATATATGGAATATAACAATTTATTTGACAATATAATGCTAGGAACCAATTGGGTGGAGATATCAAGGTCTAATTTAAAAACTTATTCCGGTATATGTAGAAGAGTTTATGTAAAGGCATATAAGATACGTATTGATTATATTGATTATACATATTTGGAATCATTTGAAGGAGAAGAGAGCTTTTATTTTTCATATAATTGTTCTGATGATGTAATTTTTAATGCTAAGAATTTTATTCAGGGAGAGAATATTCCGTGTTTAAATAAAAGTATTGATGAATGGTGCTTTTTGAAAGATGATATGATTCTATCAGAATCATGGAATAATTTTTACAATGACCTGCAATTACATCAATTGCTTTTTCCCAGTAACTTTTCTGAATTTGTTATAAAAACGATATATGCTACAGCAATTTATTTGGGAATTGTTAAAATAACTGATGATGAAAAAACTATACGTAAATCTTTAAAAGAGTATAGATCAGAAATAAATAACGCCCGTAGATTTTTTGATTATTAATATATAAATCAAGCGTTTTATCAATCAGGACGTTATGACGGGTTCGATCACCGACACCCCGACTTTGAACAGGTACGCATATGTCAACGGCAATCCGATAAGCCTGAACGACCCGTTCGGACTAAGTCCGTTTCTTAACTGGCTTGACGGAATTACGGGACATGATATTCTTGATCTGCTTGGAATGCTTCCGGGTATTGGATTTGTATTTGATGGAATCAACGCTGCTTGGTATGCCCAAGAGGGAGATTATTACAACGCAGCTTGCAGCCTTGTGTCAGCATTGCCAGGAGCGGGCGACGCATTAGGCGTGTTTGCGAAAACAGGAAAGTCATGTAAACTTGTAACTGCATTCCATAAAACAGGATCAGCAGGAAATCTTATGATCGGTTCATATGAATTGGGAAAAACGGCTGATAAATACATAAGTGGAGATGCAAGTTTCACCTGGGAAGAGATAAAGGGCGACTTATTTAAAGTTGCAATGACAGGAACGTCAATGTGGGGTTCTGCAAAGGACTTTGGCACTTCGTATTGTTTTGTTGCTGGTACACTTGTGACTACTGAGGACGGACAAGAACCGATTGAAGAAATCGAAGTCGGCGATAAGGTTCTTTCGGAGAACGAGTTGACGGGTGAAGTAGCTGTTAAAACGGTTACTGAAACTTATGTCAATGAGACTGACGAGCTTGTTCATATTGGTGTAAACGGCGAAACTATTTCTGCAACGCCGACACACCCATTCTATGTTGATAAACTTGGTTGGACTTTAGCACGTTCACTTCGTGCAGGCGATGTTCTTGTACTTTCAAATGGTGAACTTGTAACAGTTGAATGGGTTCAGCACGAGATTCTCGAATCACCTATCAAGGTTTATAACTTTGAAGTTGAGGATTTCCATACTTACTTTGTGGGCGAAAATGGTATTTTTGTTCATAATGGGTGTGGAATAGAAGAAGTATCAACAAACAACATTAGTAATGAGTCAGCATCCAAAGGAAAGCGTTGGCAAGTGGGAGACCCTATAGACGCGCCAACAGCATCTGGTAAAAATCCTAAGTGGTCTACAGTACGCCAACGTTATTGGAAAAATGAAGCTTACAATAATTCTGGAAATTATAGTGCGAGTGACCTCGCAAGAATGAAAAAGGGTAAAGCACCATCAGTTCAGTATCCAGAAAATGGTCAATGGTATTCAATGGAACTTCATCATAAAGACACTCCACAAAGAGATGGTGGTTCAAATACACTAGAGAATTTACTTCCGGTTTCTCCGTGGAAACATGATGAAATAGATCCTTATAGACACTTTAAGCCTTAGGAGGAAAAAATGAAAGCATTTTCAGTATTATTTCAAGAACGTAATTCCCCTATAATTATTTATAATGGGAAAACCGTATATCGATATTTAAGATGTACAGAAAAAGGAAAATACATATTAAAATTTAGGAATATTAAGACAAGAGCTAAGCGTATGCAGTTCTTTATGGTTCATCTTCTTAAAATGGATGGAGAAATCTATGTAAATGATAAACCATTCCTCGTTCCTAAAACGAAATTTCCACAGCTTGCTATAAATGAAGAAGAACTTCGCAATTGTCGCAGTATAATAATTAGTCTCACAAGTGGTCATTTTACCATTTGTAACGGAGAGGACACTTCTGGGGAAGGTTTGTATGCAGATTCTTTGATATTTGGCGCTGCAATTACTATCGATCGGTTAGATGAAGGTTGGTTTAGATTAAACTGCAACGACACAGAAAATGATGACGATTTTGATGATTTGATATTCGAGATGAAAGTCGAAACCAATGACAGAATGATTGATATAATTGAGGAATGGCAGCCGAGATATTGACTGATAAAGCAGCGGCATCCAGTTCGCTTCTTTTCTTATTTAACAGTTATATACAACAAATTTAATATTATGTTGTAGGTCTGCTGATTATAGACAAATAGCTTATCCATATTTGTGTAAACGGTGAAACTATTTCTGCAACACCTAGTCACCCATTCTATGTTGATAAACTTGGTTGGACACTTGCAAGAAGCCTGAGAGCAGGAGATATACTTGTTCTTTCAAATGGCGAACTTGTTACAGTTGAATGGGTTCAGCACGAAATTCTTGAATCACCTATCAAGGTTTATAACTTTGAAGTTGAGGAGTTCCATACTTACTTTGTGGGCGAAAACTCTGTCCTAGTTCATAATATGTGTGAACCTGATTTACCTCTGGAGGATGGATTAGGTACATATGGTGGTCAAAAAGGACACCATACTATGGCAAAAAAAGCATTTGAGGGAGTTCCAGGATATGATGCAAATATGGCTGTAACCATTAGTCAATCTAAATTAGACCAGTTTGGTGTAAAACATTCTGCAATTACTGGTCAACAACATAAACTTTACAATGAATTTGCTGCATCTGGACAAACATTTACATTAGAAGTTATGAGAGATATTGAAATTGCATCTATGACAAATGCTGGCATTCCGAGCAATTATGCTACGCGTGCAGTAACAGAAGCATATAGTCAGTTGAAACGTGCTGGAATTAATCCAATTAAAATTCCGTGGAATTAGTGGGAGGATTTATGAATAATTTGAATAAGGATGAAAAACAGTCTTTGCTTGATATATTTGGGAAAATTCTAATTTCTGAGGTAAGAGATAGGGCGTTGAAAATATCAATGAACATTGTTATGCAAACAACTGTAAATAATCTTGATTTGGAACGATATAAAGTTTTTACAAATCTGAATAATGAAGAAAAAGAAGCAATGTGCGACTTGCTGTCTGAGACAATCACAGATACAATATATCGTTTCCTTGAAATGTTTGAAGATTATTCAGACATTATGGAATTAGATTTAATACAGGGCGATAACAAATATGATATTAAACTTATAAGTGAAAAAATGGGTAGCGAAATTGCTTGTTATGAAGATGACGGTTGGATTCAACGCTTTTCTAAAATAGGAAGATTTGTGCTTTAATTAAGACTTCCAATGAAATCTTTTCTAAACATAATTTGATAAGAAATTCAGGTACGAGATAAGGTTCTTTCAGCGGACGAAACAACAGGTGAAGTAGCAGTTAAAACGGTTACTGAAACCTATATCAATGAAACAGACGAGCTTATCCATATTTGTGTAAATGGCGAAACACTTTCTGCTACGCCGACACACCCATTCTATGTTGATAAACTTGGTTGGACTTTAGCACGTTCACTTCGTGCAGGCGATGTGCTTGTTCTCAGCAATGGTGAACTTGTAACAGTTGAATGGGTTCAGCACGAAATTCTCGAATCACCTATCAAGGTTTACAACTTTGAGGTTGAAGATTTCCATACTTATTTTGTGGGCGAAAATGGGATTTTTGTTCATAATGGGTGTGGAGATGACCTAGTTAAAGAGCCACATGGAAATTCAAAGGAAAGCAAAAAAGCTCAACATGGATATGAAATATATGATTCGACAAACAACGAACCTGTTAAAACTGGCATAAGTGGAAGCATGTTGAATAAGAATGGAACATCTAAAAGAGCAAATCGCCAAGTAAACAAATTGAATAAAGCGGAGGAATATGATAGATATTACTCTGTGGTTAAGGAAACTAATTTGCCCGATAGAAAAGCGGCACTTGAATGGGAACGTAGTAATGCAATGAGATTGCATAATGAAGGGTATGATTTACCCATGCATAAGCGCCCACGACCATGGGAGGATTAAATGAAACTTAAAGAGATAGCGTTAAGTATTTATTATGAGCCATATGTTTATGGGATGGATAGTAATAACTATAGTTCAAAAGAAGAGTATTTAAATGACTCCCGAAATTTTTTTCATGAAGTACTCTTCCCAATAAAAAAACAATTTATTATGGAGACAAGAAATATAGCTTCTTTTTTTAGTAGATTGCATTTTGAGAACTATAAAAACAATCAATATCCTTTTAGCAAACTTATTGTCAGCTGTTGCAGGGACAAATGCAGTATCGGTAGAATTATTAACGTTGATGGTATAGCTGAAGTGAGGATATTATATGATTATACCGGTTTTAGAAATAAAAATGCCATACAAAAAAAACATGATGCTTTGCAGATTATAATGAACGGACTATATGTGGTGGCAAATGAATTTTTGTTAGATACTATTTCTTTTAAAAACATTGAATCAATGATAATATCATGTGATTATAAAAATATATGGACATGGAGTAGCAAGTGGAATAAAAATCGAAAATATAATGCCAGTGTGTATGTAGATCATGATGTAGATAGTGTTATCATTGGAATGAAAATAGTGGATAAAAGCGGGACGATGATTTATAATAAGAAAATTTTGACTACAAAGCCAGATGAATGGGATTATGCTCCTTTTCTCGGAAAGCTATTTTGGCAGAATAATAATGAAGCGGTTCTTTTGGACAAAAATGACAAAGTCGTTGGCAAATGGTCTGCTGAATAGTTTTCGGTCTACAGGCAAAAACCGATAGAAGAAATTCAGATCGGCGATAAGGTTCTTTCGGAGGACGAAACAACTGGTGAAGTAGCAGTTAAAACGGTTACTGAAACCTATATCAATGAAACAGACGAGCTTATTCATATTGGTGTAAATGGCGAAACTATTTCTGCAACGCCGACACACCCGTTCTATGTTGATAAACTTGGTTGGACTTGCTATTTCACTAAATAATGTAAAATGGTGGTATTCGTTCGGAAGTGGTGTAGAATGAACAAGCTCACATACATCGCCGCAACACGATCGTAGACTACTGGCTTGTTGATAGATTCAGCTGCCTTTTTGTTATATCCCCTGAGGCAATAAGGTTTGTTAAGATCCTCCTTGAGCTTTCTCTTGCAACGTTTAAACTCGTCCTTAATTTTCTGAATGTATTCTGCACGCTTTGCAGGATCATTTTCCATGTCCTGCAAAACGGCATAGTATGTATTCTGTGCGCACATTGCCCTGCAATAGTGGAGTCCATCTGGAACGCGTGCTTCTGCCTTTGTCAACAAAAAATCATTGCCCGTTTTTTCAGCACGACCAATATATTCTTTTAGCTTTGCCACTGCGACAATTCCTTTCAACACTGTTCGATTATGTTTGCCGCCTTTACCGATACTGAAAATGTGAACAGTTTCGCTGTCAATGAATTTAATATCATCGACTTTTAGCTTGCCAAGTTCACGGCGCCTTAATCCCGTGGTTAGTGCAACATCACGTGTTGTTTCACCCGTTTCAGTGTTGTATTTTGTCGGATCATCTTTAAGATGAGCTCCGTGGCGTGGAGGGTGTCTGTAGTCACTTATTTTTTGACCGAAAATCTTGCATAACGCAGATAGATCAGTGTTGAGAGTGTTAGCTGACAACCCCCTAGCTTCTCGTACATCAATGTATTCTTGTATATATTTTACAGCCTCATTCATTGTTAAATGACTTGTTTGAAACTTTGCATTAAGATATTTGCAGTATTGTTTTAAGACGCCGAGATATCTTTTAAAAGTGCCTTCAGAGAATATCTTCCATTTAAAAGTGTTTATTCCTTTCAAAATTTCTTTGATTTCTTCATCTTTAAAGCCTTTGTTTTTTAGACTCTTAACAGCCTTAGCTTTCTTTCTCTTTTTTAAAACCTTGAATCGGTGTTTCTTTTGACCGAATGAACGCATTCCAGTTAGCCTATTAGTCAAGACATACTGCAACGTGTTGTTACCAATTTCTACCTCTACATTTTTACCGTCAATAATTCTATTTACAATTTTAAACTTGCTCATCGAAATACTCCTTTTTAGGGTCCTTGCTTTGTGTGTGGGTGGGGTCAAGTGCGGTTGATACTAACAGTATAAAGGTGTTATTTAGCAGCACCAAAGGCCAGTGAATCGGATTATAGACCGACCACCAAATGAAGACGCATGTCTTTCGAAAGACATGCTCAGTGGACACCTTTATAGTGTTAGTGGCTCTCTTACGCCGAACCTCGCGCTACTGGTCAGGTAGACTAATTGATCTAAAAAACAATTAGTGGAACCATTTTGGGAGTATTATATTTTTTTATTAATAGATTTGTAAAATGCCAAAAGCTTCTACAAACCGTATGATTTATAATGCAAACTATAACAAAGTGGGTCAGTGCATTTATAATAAAGATCTATGGAATAGACCTTTATTAGATTTTGAATGGAATAGGTTTCATATATGCCAATATTATAAAAAACGATCATATATGCTATACAAGACGTTATTAGTCTTAACTGTTTATTCAACTACATATTTTTTACAAAACTGTTTTTTGCGTTTCCGAAAATCAGGAATGCAATGTTGGACTTTTTTAAACAAGTATTTCCTTGTTAGTATCGTTGAGCTTGTCAATTTCATATTACGTAAATCAATAGCAAATAGTATAGCCTGAATTATTTCAAATTAAAGATATTGTTTTTTTAAATGTAAAATACTTTTGTTGAGCTGACATACCACAATATGGATCATGAGCATGTTCAGATTTTTTATTGTTTTAATTTACTTCAACAAATGTTTCCTGCTGGAATTGCTGAGGTGAATTTTTTGTCATATTTCGCAAACACGACGAAAAAGCAAAAAGAGAGCCCACATTCTTTTTTTACGAATGTGAGCTCTCTATTTTTTGATACAAAAAAAGAGCATCTAAATGACTTAGATACACTAAACTTATACTTCTTTTAACAATTCAATTTTATCATATTTTTATTCAAAAGTCAATGCATTTTATCAATAAAATAAAAATTTATCTGAAGTTTATGCGTTTTCAACAAGGAATAACAAGCGTATTCGGATATAATGTACAAACTGATTGGTGGAAAATATCAACTATCTAAGTTGAACACTCATTATATAATAAGAAAGACAGTGAATTTCACTATTGATAGTATCTTTGTTATAAGCTTGAATAAGTAAAGATACCGAGTAACTTATTATTCTATTTTATTATGAGCAGTATAAGAAAAGAGATAGATATAACATATAAGTCAATTACATCTTTTTTTATATTGCAGCTAATTATAGGTGCTTTGTCAATAAAAACTGAGCCACTTATCCTTATTTCTTATTTATTTGCTTACTTATTATAGTTTTATGTTTATATAAATGAAAATTTGTTGCTTTCTAATGCATTATCTTTAAAACTTCTTGAGCTATTGCTTTTTTAGGGCAAACGTGATACAGAAAATAAACAACTATTATTTGCATTTAAACGATATATCTTCTTCCTTTGTAATATAAGCGGTGCTTTCTTCTTATATATTATAATGAGTAGCTTATTCTTCTTATTTTATCTTATAACAAGAATAAGCAAACATACTGAGTATGTATGATCAAATAAAACTGAACCACTTATCCTTATTTCTTATTTATTGCTTACTTATTATAGCTTTATGTTTATATAAATGAAAACTTGTTGTTTTCTAATTTGCTAACTTCAGATTTTACAGCAATACCGCAAATGAAACATTAACATATTTGTGCAATACGCTGATTTTATCTTTAAAACTACTTGAGCTATTGCTTTTTTAGGGCGAATGTGATATGGAAAAGAAACAACTGTTATTTGCATTAAAACGATATATCTTCTTCCTTTGTAATACAAGAAGCGGTGCTTTCTTCTATATTATAATGAGTAGCTTATTCTTCTTATTTTATCTTATAACAAGAATAAGTAAACATACTGAGTATATATGATCAAATAAAACTGAACCACTTATCCTTATTTCTTATTTATTGCTTACTTATTATAGCTTTATGTTTATATAAATGAAAATTTGTTGTTTTCAAATGCATTATCTTTAAAACTTCTTGAGCTATTGCTTTTTTGGGGCGAACGTGATACAGGAAGTAAACAACTATTATTTGCATTTAAAACGATATATCTTCTTTATTTTGAATATATAATATGTCATTTATTTTTTTATCTTATAAGTTGAACAAATATATCAAGTAATACAATTTTATTTATAATTATAAACAGTGTTATTGTGATCTGTCGTGGTGCTGCTTGTATCTTTTTCTGGGAAATATATATGCTTTCTTTTGTTGCTATGTCAAAAAGCTTTTGCAAAAATTCTTGGCTATCTTCAAATATCACTTTTTTTGTGTCTTTTTAATTAATTCTCTTTTTGTTATATTCCAGAAATCTGTATACTTTAAGGAATGTGTATTATACAAAAGTGCAACTGTCCGAATTTGTTCGCTTTTAAATTTGACAGTTCGTTTTGATGTGTGATACAATATATTTGGCAAATAAATGTCAAAATGTAATGAAGTAAACATTATATAAAGAAAGGGGTTTTTGAATGAACAATTATTGTTTAACAATGTGGGCAGAAGAACCGATAAGATGCAGTGAATGTGGAAAAGATATTGGATGGGAAAGAGTAAGTATTGAACAAACACCTGTAAAGATCGTTCCTGAGTTACTGCGGAGAGATATTGGTATAAAAGAGGGCGAAACCACCGAGATAACTTTAAGTAATCAAGAGATAGACGATATCCGAATATATTTTGAGGAACAACGCTCTTGGCATACTTTTGATATATATAGAATGTATGATTATAAAATGACACACCCTGGCAGCAGGATAAGAGCAAGAGTAACATCTGTAAAAATGGAACTTGTCGAAAGACCAGACTTTGATAGGATACACAAGAGCATTTTAGTTATATGTTCAATATTAGGTATCTTATTTGTGGCATTAAAAGCAGAACAAATTTGTTTTATTTTGTCAGTTTGTTAAGTTGACAAGGTGTAAAATAGGTGATATAATAAAATTGTAAAATAAGGCAGCTTTTGCACTCGCTTTACTTTTAATTGCAATATGTGTTTTAATTTGTATTTAAGCGAGTGATACATAAGGAGGATATAATGATGGATATGAAGGCTATATCACCAATAGATTTTGAAAAATTAACACAAACCGTTCTTAACTCAATGAGCCTTGTTGCAGAACTTACAAAAAACGGGAGACGGAGGAATTGATATCATTGCCTACAATAAACAACCTGTGATTGGCGGTAAATATATAATTCAATGCAAACGTTACAATGGTAGTGTGGGTGAACCAATTATCCGTGATTTATACGGAGTTGTTTGTTCCGAACGTGCAAATAAAGGAATTTTAATTACAACAGGAACTTTTACTCAAAGTGCTAAAAAATTTGCGTTAGATAAACAAATAGAACTTATTGATGGTCATGATTTTGAACAGCTATTATTATCAAATGATATTGATGGTTTAAAAACAAGTGATTCCCTAGATTGGACAAGTTTTGCAAAAGAATATGAAATTTTAAATAATGAAATAAGAAATGATAGCGATAATTACAAATTAAGGGAGAAGCTGATAGGATATTATTTTACGGAAATTTTTACTTTACCGCATGTCAATAAAAAGGTGACAACAGAACAATTTCATGTATTGGTTAATAAATGTATAGATGAGATATTGTATTTTGGAAAATATAAATCTTTAGATTGCAATTATTATATGAATTTTAACCTAAGTGAATTATATATATTAAAAGGGGATTTGTGTTCTGCATTTAAGTGCTTAAGTAACATAATTACAATACTTGACACTAAAGGGCTTGATTATTGGTGTCAAGAGTCAGCAAACAATGATTCTCTGAGACCAACGTTATCAATTTTAGCACCAATTTTTAATTACTTGCAAATATGTAACATTTTAAAACTCAACATGAAATTTGAGGGCGTATTTGAAAAAGGTAATAATCTATTTAAACTTAGACTTCAACAATTAGACGAATTAATTAATGATGACTCTCTTGATTGGGCTGATCCTGAGGAGAATATTGAAGATATACTTGAATTTATGGAGGAAGAAAAGCTAAAATATGAGTATGAAAAAGAGTCATTGTTATCTATGAAACGTGTTTCATTTTTTTATCTATTGCCCCGTAATATTACAATGTATAATCCACAAATAGTAGAAATTAGTGGTGCTAATTATGTAGATCCATTTGGTTGTGATGATAATGAAATTTTATTATCACAAATTGCACAAGATAATGAAATCCCTTTTGGAATAGATTCATTTCCTCATTGGGGAAATACAAATTTTGCAGAAATAATAAGAAAGGCAAATGTCCTGTTGGGATAATTAAGTTGTTTGTTATACTGAATCTCAAAATTTTACGTGCTTTGCAGGCTAAAGGTGAGAATGAAATCCACCGCCCCACAAATTTCAACTATTTAGCAAAATATCAAACCATAGCAAAAATAAGAACAAATTCGTAAAGGATATCTAATAGTATTGTATTTTATACCGTCTTGTAGTATAATGTACATATGACAAAAGCCGTAAACCAACTAAAAACAGGACAAACATATGAAGAAAATACTTATTACTATTTGTGTGGCAGTGGGTGTATATTTTGCATTTAGCAATACAATTGATGAATTTCTGTATCCAGAGAAAAGACCGGGATTGAATACATACGACACATACACCACAACAACACAGCAGACCACTACCGCAGTTACTCAGCAAACACCCATAGTCACTGATGAGGACGGATATGAGCCTCGTGACGACCGAAAGCCTGACTATGTTCAGCCTGCAGACCCCACATGGTCGAAAAGGACTTTTAACTGGACGAGCTATGACAAACAATATACCTTTGAAATATCAATGAATATTCAGGACGATATGTATGAATATTATCATAGTCTTTTGAGATACTCATATGTGAAAGATTATCATAACTATGTAAGTGACGACAATAATCATAAGCTCGTAAAACAGCTTGCAGATGAAATAAAAAGCCTTTGCGACCAATGCGGTTATGGCGAATCTGAGACTATAAGAGAAACTGCAAATTTCGTGCAGAGTATAGAGTATGTTGACGATATGACCTCAACGGGATATACTGATTTTCCTAAATATCCTCTGGAAACGCTTTATGACCAGTGTGGTGATTGTGAGGATTCTTCTATACTTTTGGGCGCTTTGCTCAAAGAGCTTGGCTATGGCTGTATTTTTATCGAGCTTCCTGAACACGTTGCAATAGGAGTAAAGGCAACAGACGATGCCCCCGGCACGTACTATGATTACAACGGAAGTCATTATCTTTACATAGAAACTACCAACTCCGGCTGGGATATCGGAACGCTTCCTGATGATTACAACGAGGAAAAGGCTAAGATATATGATGTGTGGTAAAATTTCAAAAGCCCACAGATGCGATCAATGTAATCGGGTCTGTGGGCTTTTTTATTATGTTGGATATCAGAGATTTATCTTATTACAAAATGAATACCTTGTATCTGTTATTTTCTATCCTTAAAGAAATCCGCCCATTCGGGATTTTCTTTATCAAAAATCTGTTTCTGCTCTTTTGTTAATTTATAAGGATAATCATGGAACATATTAAATTCAGTGGTTTTGTCAAAGCTGAATATCCACACTCCGATAACTGTAGGGTCATCTTTCCACCAAATAGTATCGGTTTCTTTGTTTTTGTACCATATGTTTGGCACTGCGCTTTACCTCTTTTCATAAATCACATTTTCTTGCAATTTCAGTACATTTAATCTCAAACTGAATTATCAAGTCTTGATTATCAACGCTGAAATATGTGGCTTCAAAAATTCAAATGTCATATTAATTTTTGCAAACTATTTTTTCTATCCTGCAACAATGACTCTTATTATCATCATAACTGATCCTCTCTTCTTGTCGATTTTTTGTTGCTTTTATTATATCATTTTTCTGTAGCAAAAAAACAAGGTGCAGGAAAGTTTATTGTATGAGAAATACACTATCAAATATCTCGCAAAAAAATATAAGAAAAAAAAGAATATATCATAATTGTGCCGAATTGGTTCGGCAAACTGTACTAAGTGGGTGCTATAATATATACAGAAGCTTGAAAAGGGAATAAAATCAAAAAACACACCGCAGACCATTTTGGAACAGTAAACAGAACCTTAAAGGTGCTATAATAAGCACATAAGGTCAAGACAGAGTTGATACGGATGTAAGGCTATGAAAAAGAACACAAAGATTTTTAACACAGAGGTCATTGAGAGAATGGCATTGTCAGATAACATTCCGCCATTTGACGAGCAAAGAAAGGGTACACAGGTCATCATGATCGAGGAGGGCAAAAAGACGGTGATATATGATGATTATTCTATGTACTGTGACGCTGACGCAAGAAAGTGGAGAGTAGAGGCCTACAACAGGACGGACGGCAGAAAGCTTGACAGATTGTGTATGTGCGGGGGCGTTTATCCTACAAGAAAAAGGGCTATAGCTGAGATAGACAGATTTGCATACAGAGGTAAAAATCTGGTGTTCTTTGTCCTGCCAATAGATTTTACATATGACAAAAAGGCTATGATATGGCAGGGCGAGGAGCAGTACTCATGCGATGATAAGCTAGTCCTTGCAACTAAAAAAGAGCTTGTGGAAGAAAGCAAAAAGCGCATGAAATTCATGACAGACAGAATGGGGAGTGGAAGAATAAACAGAAAGAAGCTCACAAAAGCGGAAGCAGAGGCTCTGGCGGCGTTTGATGAGTTTCAGAAGTATCGTGAGGATAAGTGTTATCCATATGCTATCATAGGTGGCAATGCAGTGCTTTATGTTAGTCCGTACAAAAACGATTGGAAAGCCGAGCGTGAGTGCCTGGATATGAAAGGCGACGGCATAGACGGCTGTGTTTCAGCCTTTGTGTATAACAGTATAACTCCTGAAACAAGCGAGAAAGGAGATATTTTTTTCAAGATAATTTCAAATACTATAATTCGTGTGGCGTAGCTGATTGACAGGGATATATTCCCTGTGATACAATATAATTATAGAGATAATTGTTATAGGAGGGCGAACTATGGCAGAAAAGGAAAATATAAAAGATAAGCTTGAAAACCTGAAAGAGGGGCATAGAAAGAGCAATAAGGATATCATAGAGTCGCTGTTTGCGATTCTGGGGTATCTGAAAAATAATACAGATGTGGACAATCCCACAAGTCAGACGCAAATGCGCAAGGTGGAGGAAATAAGCGAATATCTTGGCACAAAAAGTACATTTCACAACAAAATGGTAAACATGGCGATAGCCCTTGATTCCGCTGACGGCGTGACTTTGAATGAAAGACGTGACTGTAGATTGATGTTTGACTCCATAGACGCACTTATCAAGGAATATGAAAGCGACGAGTATTTTGATGACGATGATGACGAACTGACCCTTGCGGAGAAAATAAACTCTGTGAGAGGTATATACTACAATCACCCATTTTCCAAAAGCGAGGTCACTGATCTTATAAATGCCGTGAAAATGTCAAAGGCGATAGACGAGGATAAAAAGCCAGACCTAGTTGAGCGTATAAAAACCGAGCTTGCTTCAAGCCATTATAAGGAGTATACCTGTCCCATATACAACACCGAAAATACAGATTCTCAGGGGCTAAGAGAGAATCTGAATACTATCCATGACAGCTTTGGCGAGGATTATAAGATAACAACGGAGAAGTATAAGAAGGAACATAAGCTCCCTAAAAATCAGACGGATTTTGAGATAGTTGAAGTAAGGACAAGCCCATACGGCATAGTAAATTGGGCTTTGCAGTATTCAGACAAGGTGGAGGTGCTAGGACCTGAGAGCGTAGTCAAAAGCATAAAAGAACGGGTTGAAGAACTCTGTAAAAAGTATAATGTGAATATTTAGGAGGAATTTGTATGAAAACTAATGAGGAAATAAAATCGTATGAGCCAGAAAACTTTGAGGAAAACTATAAGGCGTATTTGGTAGGTTTGCTGTCAACAGACTATGAGTGTGTTATGAATGATAAGGCTGCCCAAAAAGAAAAAAATCGGATTGATGATATACTTAAGGGACGTGGCGTGGTTTGTAATAATATATACATAGACCCTGACTATAAGAAAAATGAAGACTTTTATAGAGCCCTGTCAAATTTTCTTAATGCGGCAAATTCTCATAGAAAAAATAAATTATCATTTGAAGCTTATGAAACCCCTGATGAGATGATAAGTGTCTACTATAATAAAGGTAGAAAAGACGAAAAAAAGTATTTTTCACTTCAATCAGACCAGCTTGGTTTCAGTGCAGTTCCATGGATTTATTTTAGCACCAAATATCCGTTGAGCCGATATCTTGAAATGCAGAAAAATAAATTGGACAAAGACCCAGACGCAATAGCTGAATTTCTTGCAAATTATGTTTACAAAACAAGAACACTTGGCGGCTCTTTTCTTTGGCCTAAGTCCTTGTGTAGTACGTATAATAAAAGTAGAGGCATTAGAAACTATATTGAGGATAGAGTTGACCTTACTTTGTTAGAAATAAAACACATATATGAAATTAGAAAATGGGAAAAATTGTTGCCATATGGCGGAGATATTCTTTTTCAAAGCTGTAAGAACAATGACGCTCAAACATGGTTTGGCTTTTTTAAAAGCTTTGAAGATTATGTAGACTTCTTTGAGTTTAATGATTTTGTAGAGAATATAAGTAAAACCAGTAAAAAAGAGTATATACCGATAAATATTCTTACGGGAAAAGCTTTTGAAACAGATTATCCACGTCGTCAAACAAACGTTCTCAAAGAAATCGAAGACGAAAAACAGCTAAAAGAAATGCTCGAACGAGTTAGGGATATGGTTGAAAAGAGAACAAAGAAAATGGAAGACCTGATAAACGAATACAAGCAAACTAATGATACAAAAGGAGAAAAGCATGAAAATATACTGCATGAGTGATATCCACGGCTGTTATTCAGCACTTTGCGACGCTTTGGAGCTTGTTATTGACCACCTTGACAAGCCTGACACAAAGCTTATCTTTCTGGGAGATTATATCCACGGCGGTGAGGACAATATAGCTGTGCTTAAAAAGATAATGGGCTTGCAGAATATATATGGTCATAGGAAGGTGGTGGCGCTTCTTGGCAATCACGAGGAAATGGTGATGAGCGGTTTTTCTTCGGTCAATGAAATGCTAGGCAGCGGCGAATATGATGACTCTGATGACTCATATAGATATTGGTTTGAACGTCTGCCGAGATACCATGTTGAGGGCAACACTATCTTTGTCCACGCAGGCATTGACGAGGATTCTGGCAATGCTTGGGAATACTGCACCGAGGATTATATTTTTACAGAGCAGTATCCTCACCGGCTTGGCAAGATACACGGACTTGACAAAAAGGTGGTGGCAGGGCATGTCCATACCAACACGATTTCAGGCGACCGCAGATTTAACGACATCTACTATGACGGAGCGAGTCACTACTACATTGACGGAGATGTGCTCAGCACAGGAGATATAAATGTTCTTATGGTAGACACTGACACTGATAAGTATTATAAGGTAACAGAGAATTACAATATTCCTATTGAGCCTTATGATAGTGAAGCTTGGTAGATTATTGTATGCCGTCTTAAAACCGAATATAACACTAACGTCCCCAAGTTTTCCTCGGGGACGTTTTTTACTTTGTCAACTGCCATGAAAAGAGTTAATTAAAAATTCAGAACTTTTGTTCGATTTTCTATTGTAAAACAGAAAGTTTCGTGGTATACTATTATACATAAAGGAAAAAGGCGGTGATGCTATGGAGAAGACCTATGTTGCAATAGACCTGAAATCTTTTTATGCTTCGGTTGAGTGCGTGGAAAGGCAGCTTGACCCGCTGAATACAAACCTTGTGGTGGCTGATGAGAGCCGAACGGAGAAAACTATATGTCTTGCAGTGTCACCGTCACTGAAAAGCTTTGGTATTTCAGGCAGGGCAAGGCTTTTTGAGGTCATTCAGCGTGTGGAGCAGGTCAATAAGGAGCGTTTGCAGAAAGCTCCTAAAAGACAGTTTGCAAAGAAAAGCTATATCTATTCGGAGCTATCTGACCCTGCCTGCGAGCTTGATTATATCGTGGCAACTCCGCAAATGGCGAAATATTTGGCTGTGAGCGCAAAAATATATGGGATTTATCTGAAATATGTGTCACCAGAGGATATTTTCGCCTATTCTATCGACGAGGTCTTTATTGACGCAACGGGCTATCTCGGGCTTTATAACGTTGACGGACGTGGCTTTGCACAAATGCTCATTTTGGACGTGCTGAAAACTACAGGTATAACCGCCACAGCAGGCGTTGGAACGAATATGTATCTGTGCAAGGTGGCAATGGATATTGTGGCAAAGCATATCCCTGCGGATAAAAACGGCGTCCGTATCGCTGAGCTGAACGAACAGCTTTACAAAGAAACGCTGTGGGGACATACCCCTATCACGGACTTTTGGCGTGTGGGCGCAGGCACAGCGAGTCGCCTTGAAAAGCTTGGTATTTACACCATGGGGGATATCTCACGCTGGTCGCTGGATCATTATCTTATAGGGAAGCTTTACAAGGTTTTCGGCAAAAATACCGAGCTTCTTATCGACCACGCATGGGGTATCGAGCCTACCGCCATACCTGACGTGAAGTCATACCGCCCCTCGAACAACAGCATTTCCTCTGGGCAGGTCTTGCAAGAGCCGTGTAATTATGAGCGCACAAGGCTTATTCTGTGGGAAATGGCTGATATGCTGTCCCTTGACCTTGTGGATAAGGGCGTTGTAACAAATCAGATCGTTCTCACTGTGGGGTATGATAAAGAAAGCTTGGCGGACGGTCACTATACGGGCGAGGTGGTTTGCGACCACTATGGCAGGAAGATACCAAAGCACGCCCATGGCACTCAAAATCTAGGCAGGCACACTTCCTCGACCAGAAAAATAATAGACGCAACCATGGCTCTTTTTGACAGAATTATCGACAAGACTTTGCTTGCAAGACGGCTTAATCTGACCGCCTGTAATGTCATAAGAGAAGAGGATATCCCCGAAATTGAGAGCTATGAGCAGATAAGCTTGTTTGATATGGCGGAAGCGGCAAATGCTGATAACAACGCAGAAGAAAAAGAAAGGGCATTGCAGGAAGCAATGCTCTTGATAAAGCACAAATATGGGAAAAATGCCATTTTAAAAGGCACGAACTATACCGAGGGAGCTACGGCAAGAGAGCGCAACCGCAGTATAGGTGGTCATAAGGCATGAAAGGTGGGGCTTACAATGTATGACAATTATTATGATATAAAGCAGTTTTCACGTCCTCACTATGACGATCATCCGCAAATGTCTATATCGGACAGGGCGGCGCAGTTCAGCCCTTTTGCAGCTTTGACGGGCTATGACGCTGCTGTTGATGAAACCGCAAGATACACCGAAATCAGGGAGGAGCTGACCGAGGACGAGGTAAACAAGCTCAATGACGATCTCAACCGCCTGCTTGATATGCTTGATGAACGCCCTGAGATAAGGGTGACATATTTTGTTCCCGATAAGAGAAAAAGTGGTGGCAGTTATCAGACCAAGACAGGCATAGTGAGAATTTATGACGGCTATACTAATGAGCTTGTTTTTATGGACAAGACTAGGATAGCTGTGGAGGATATGTGTTTGGTGGAGTTTGTGGAGGAGAGAGGGGAAATACAGTAGAATAAACCTTATTTGCTGATTTTTTTGAATTCAGATGTTTGCCGTAATGTTTTTGCGTTTTTTTTGTGGTTATGCGGAATAAGAAACGGATAGCCGTCTGATGAGGACGGTCTATCCGTGTTTGAGTGTATTCGGTTACTAAGCTAAATGAGAATTTACAGTGCAGAACTGTTTATCCCGTCAAAAGCAAATTCTTTCGATTCATCATCATAAATAAATATCAATTCTAATCCCAAATAATCGTCTGGATATCCAAGATCAGTTCCAAGCAGTGCTGTTTCAATCGAAAGAATATCATCTTCAAATGATACTGACCTAATATACCACTCACCTGTAAGCACCGATCGTTTCGGGAACATTCCCTCTTCATCATTACACAGATCATCATTGTTGATATAATCCCGTATTTCATCTTCAGAAATCTGCAATAAAGTTCTTTGGCTATTTTCAAATAAGGTCTTTGAAACCGAGGATGTGAAAAAATACTGCGGTTCTAATTGATTTTCATAGTTAGAAAACAGGTTATCCGGATTTGGTTTGGATAAACGTATCATTTTTAAATTCATAAGCCACAACTCCTCTAAATTCCGATTTAGCAGAGAAAGCTATATCACTTTCTCATTTATCTTTATTATACCAAACCGCCCCGAAAAAGTCAATCTGTAAACCTTTTGCAAACAAATAGCGTTGCAATATACCGCCATTTGTGCTATAATCAGGATATAGGGCAGAGCGGAGGTGAATCGCAATGGATAACGAAAACGAAGAATTAGTAAACTGTGTATTATACAAGAAAATCAAACGGGTGGAGAGCGCAGAAATCTCTATCAGCAAGACCATGATAAAATCGGCTCAACAGGATAATGACGGCAATTGATGATCATATTAAATGAATAGGAGGGTTTTACTTGACCGTTGATACAAAAGAGGTAGTTACTACTATAGCCTATATGATAGGCGTCCGAATGTCAGCTCTGACCGTGAGTTACGGTGAATGTTCCGAGCTTATCGAGAAGCTCCAAGCCGATAAGGACGCCACTACGATAAGATATTTATGTAAGCTGCGAACCGTACTGATGCAGAAATTCAAAAAGACCGATGATCTTATGCGGTATCAGCTCAAAAATTTGCATAACATAGAATGGTACGATACGGATAATATCAAACAGCTTGAAAAATGGGGATTTACCATTATCCAAGCGAATTGCCGTTCAGAGAAGTATATGCAGGAGTTTACAAGACTCATCAATGAAAATATCGACAAGTGCTCTCATTTGTTTTACGATTGGCTGAATTGGGAGTATATCCGAGATCTGTTCTTTGTTCCGAAATACAACAAGAACGGTGTCATGAAGCAGGAGTTCACCAAGTACATGGCGAACATCGAGCATTATCCATTTCAAATGTATATTCACTGGCAACCTGCCGAAGTCGGGAGCATCATCTATTCCGACCGTAAGTTTTTGAAGATCATCTACGGTCAGCATAATGACAGCTTCACCGATTATACGAAATATCGGGACGCAGATGATGAAACACGAAACAATATCTATAATTTTATCGACAGCACCGAGAAAACAGCTATAGCTGTCGATTGTGAGAACTCTGATCCATACAAGCTTTATAGTGTTCTGAAAGGCTTGAATCAGGAGGAGCTTGCTAAGATCGAGAAGATCACGCTATATGACGATCCGAACACTACCGCAGGCTGGGATTGGCTCTCTAAATTCACGCAGATACCCGTTGAACATATAGAGATCGACCGAGTGACAGACAGAAAGTCACTGGTCGATGTGCGAATGACCGCAAGCGTAGTCACGGACTTCTACCGTGACGGGATAACATCTTTTATTATTGTGTCAAGTGATTCGGACTTTTGGGGACTTATCGAGAGCCTGCCGAAAGCAAAGTTTCTCGTTATGTACGAATACGAGAAGTGTGGAACGGCGATCAAAAACGCCCTCGCACAGCACGGCATCTATTATTGTGCCATTGATGATTTCTGCACCGCAGGCACGGAGGAGTTGAAACGTGCCGTACTCTTTGCAGAGCTTGAAAAGCATTTGCCCTCACTCATTGGAGAGAACCCTCTGGAGCTTACTCACAAGATATATGAAGCCACAAAAGTGACCGCTACCATGAAAGAAATGGAGAACTTTTGCAATAGATATGTCAAGACATTGCGTCTGAAGGTGAACTCCAAAGGGAAATTCGTGATAGAGATCCAAACAATCTAAGAGAAACTCGCATGGCTTTCTATCAATATCATTAAGCTAATAAAATCAAGAAATAAAATTGCGTGAAAATATCTAAGCCCGGTGTATTTAAGGTCATCAGAAGAAAAAAGATCTTCAGATAAATTTGTAGCAATTACTTCATAGCTGTCATCAGATATTTTAAAGCGAACAATCCGTACAGGCAACTCATAAATAACAGTAAGCTCTGATTTTTTTGAAGGAAGAAAAACAAAGGTACAGTTAAAACTTTTTTGCATAAAAAAAGACTTCATACCGCTGTGAAACAGTATGAAGTCTGAAAAAAATCTTAGATCACCAGCAGTAGCATACAGAGTAGATCGTTACTGTGCCGTTTGCTGCACCTGCATGGATCTGATCCAGCTTTCCGCCGAAATCGGAAGTGCCGAATGCTGACTTGCAGTTGTTGTAAGAATACTTTGCGTAGTAGTGTCCGTTTGCTGTGCCTGTTTCGCTTGGTGAAACCTTTGCCCACTCTGCTCCGCCTGACCAGCTCTGAAGAACAAATTCTACCTGATTCTGTGTTCCTGAGTATTCAACGTAGAAGTAGCCGTTTGACTGAATGTCATATGCGTTGAAGCTTCCGCCATTCTTTGAAGTCATTGCTGAAGCAGCCTGACCCCATGCTGAAGCAGTTGAAGAACCCCAGAAGATCGATTTGTAATTGCTGCCTGAGTTGCTTGAAGAAGATGAAGATGAGGAAGAACCTGATGTTGATTCAAGATACCAAAGCTGGCACTTTCCGCCCCAGTAGCTCCACTGGTTAATGTTTGCTCCGTCAGCTGTGTTCTGTTCGTAAACGTCAAGGCATGAGTAGCAGTCTGAGATCTTTGTCTTGATAGCATAAGCGTCGCCGATCTTTACAAGCTGGAATTTCTGACAGTCACCGCCGTGATACTGCCACTGGTTGATGTTAGCACCATTGTCCCTGCTCCAGTTGTATACGTCAAGACAGCTTTTGTAATTTGATGCACCTGTGTAAATAGTGTAATAGCCGTTTCCGTCGCTTACAAGCTTGAATTTCTGATTGTTTCCGCCTGTACCTCTGTACTGCTGAACGTTTGTGCCGTTGTCAGCCTTTGCCTTGTATACGTCAAGATACTTGCCGCTGAGTGCGCTCTTGATGTAATATGTTCCGTCAAGTCCGAGAACTCCGCCGTTGGAATCTGTTGAAGTTCCTGAAGAAGAACCGCCGGAAGAGCTTCCTGAACCGCTGTAAACTGAGCAGGTCTTAGAAGTTGCCTTAATTCCGTTTGAGCCGTTGATAAGTGTATTTCCCCATGAAGAAAGGCTTGAGCCGTCCCATGAGTTTGCAATGTCGAGGTAGCTCATGTCAGAGTTGTTGCCCTTCCATGACCAGCCAAGATAGCCTACGCCCTTGCTTGTGCAGTAGCTCATGATAGTAGCCTCATCAACGTCGCCGTTTGTGTGCTGACCGCCGAACTCGCCGATAACAACAGGCACACCGATGTTGAGTGCGTTATCAATGTTGTTTCTTACAGTTGACGCGTTTCCGCCTGCGTATTCATACATATGAATGGAGAATACGGTGTTCTTCTGTGAGTCTGCGTTGAAAACAGACTTACCGTAATCCTTGATGCTGTCAGGATACTGTCCCCAGCCTGCGCAGTCTACCATAAGCATATTTGTAATGCCTGCATTTCTTACAGCTTGGATAGCAGACTTGTATCCGTCAGCCCATGCACTTCCGTTCCATGTGCCGCACCACTCGTTTGCGATGTTTACGATAACATATTTCTCAGTACCGCTGAGAACGTTCTTCATTTCCTTCCAGTAGTCAACGCACTTGTTAAGATCATAAGTGCTGTCGCTGCCTGTTGCGTCATGTACTTCAAGAATGCATATCAGCTTGTTTGACTTGCACCAGCTGATGATGTTCTTTACTTCCTGTGCGCTTGTTTTTGTGTACTTTGAGCCGTTTGCAAGTACGACTCTTACGGTATTTGCGCCGTTGTTTGCAGCGCCCTTGATAGAAGTTTCAGTCTTCTCTGTGTACCATGCATGAGCAATGTTCACGCCACGCATAACGAACTTGTTTCCGCTAGCGTCATAGATACTAGTACCGCTTACATAAAATCCTGATGCCGCCTCTGCGGTCGGTGTTGTCATAAAACCGAAGCAGGTTATTACGGCAAACATTACAGCAACAAAAGTCTGTAATGCCTTTGCAGAAAAAGTTTTGTTCTGTACCATAAAAAGCTCCTCTTATACAATTATTTTTTTAATACCGGTATTCTAAGGCAGCACTGTATTATCCTCGTGCGTTGCTGCCTTAACTCTGTCAACGTAAAACATTATATTATTAAAAGTAAAATAAGTCAACTTAAATATTTAAGTAAAACGTTTACACAAATAATTTTCGTATTTTAGCACAATTTTTCGTAGATTAATTGAACAATATGACTAAATTTTATCACATATCCAGTATAATATGTTGTATGTACACAAAACTTTGCTTTTAAATTTCAGAAAATTAAGAAACTTTTCGAAACAAAAATCGGTATATACGCTGCGTTGAGCATATATACCGATATAAAATTTCCTTTATATTGATTCTATCAAGCCGTCGGAATATATCTTTTTTTGTTCTCGTACAAATTCAGAGATCATAATCAGACCTCCTTATTCTTGTGTGGTATCACCGTATTTTACATCCTCCACTTCACGATCTAACTGAATGTCATGAGGCTTTCTATTTGTTGTATTTTATCTTGACATTGTCACATCTTTGTGATAAAATTAGTAATATGTGAGAAATTATAGTGGAAAGGAAAAAATAATATGAAGTTATTTAAGCGGACGCTTACGACGGCAGTGGCAGTGTGTCTTGCACTGCAAAGTGCAGTGGTATGCTTCGGAGCTGAGGCAGAGGAGCAAATTCCTGCTGGCGGAGAGGAAGTCGGTCTTTATACGTCGGAGAACGATGAAGCCATTCAGTTGACAGAGGATATGTATAGCAGTTGGTATGAAGGCGATCAGACGTATGACGGCACGGAAAAGACGCTTTATGGCTATTCTCTTATGGACAGCAACAACTATTACCAGCTCACTGAGGACGAGGACTATGTTGTTACTTATGAGAACAACATAAACGTAGGTACTGCGACGGCTACTTTCACTGGTATAGGTAATTACACAGGAAGCTTTACGAAGGATTTCAATATTGTGCCAACTGATATTTACCGTGCGAATATCGACTGCGAGTATGAGCAGAGCTATTGTGCCGGTAAACCTGTTCAGCCAAAACCTATTGTTACATACAATGATATTGTGCTTGCTGAGGGCGTTGACTATGAGATCGAATATGAGGACGACTGTGGCGAGCTTGGCTGGCATTATGCTTATATTAAAGGTATCGGCAACTTTAATGGAACCGATTCATTTGAGTATAACGTTGTAGAGGCTGAAATATCCAGCGAGAATATTTCTGTGGATACTAGCTGCACCTACACGGGCTACGCTCAGACTCCTGCGCCTGTTGTTACAGTTAGTGGTGAGGTGCTAAGACGTGGCGTTGATTATAATGTATCATATACAAACAATGTGAATGCCGGAACAGGCTATATGACCATAGAAGGCATGAACGGCTATACAGGATATGTGACAGTGCCTTTCACTATCAGCCCGAAAGCTGTTTCTGAGGTCGAGATACTAAAGATAGCTGATGTGGATTATACTGGCAACGCTGTCAGACCGAGCCTTTTTGTCAAGGCGGACGGAAATACGATCAAGAGTTCTGACTATACTGTAACATATTACAATAACACAAATGTAGGCACAGCGACCGCTGTTGTTACTCTTGGCGGAAACTACGAAAGCAGGTACCCTGTTTCGACAACATTCAAGATCGTCCTTGGAAAGCCAAAGGGATTTAAGGCTACCGCTGACTCTACCACTTCTGTAAAGCTTAGCTGGAACAAGATCGGCAATTGCAAATACAGGGTTTATCGCTATGATCCAAAGAAAAAGACCTACAAGCGTCTGACGGTCACGAGTTCCACAAGCTATACTGACAAGAAGCTTTCAGAGGCAACGAGTTATACTTATGCCGTAAAGCTTGAATACAACTCTAAGACCGGCCCTTATATAACAGTAAAAGGCAACACAAAGTTATCCACTCCGAAAATGACGGTAAAGGCTTATAATAAGAAAGTCACAATAAGCTGGAAGAAGAACAAAAAGGCTGATGGATATCAGATATACTGGTGCAAAGGCGATGAGTGGACTATCCCACATAACGATTATTATAGTATGCCAAAGGATTGCTATAACGATTATGTTCAGCTCAAGAAGATAACAAAGAACAGCACAACCTCTTATACAAAATCAAACCTTTCAGGTTCAAAGAATTATCACTTCAAAATGAGGGCTTATAAGACCATAAACGGAAAGGTGGTTTACAGTAGCTGGACGGGTATCCAATGCAAGATAAACACTGTTTCAAGACTTAATGCGGCAACAAAGAAGAGCCACAGCACTTATAAGATCTACAACGTTCAGGGCAAGAAAACAAAGACCTCGACGCACACTCTTACAGCAGAGGAGAAGAAGATACTTAAAAACTTTGCCTCAAAGCATTTCAAGAAAGATTGGTCGGCGGCAAAGAAGGTCGAATATACTGCGGATTGGATAAGAAAGAATTTGAAATATGGCAGGATACCGACAGGCTCGCATAGCAAGAATATCTTTGTTTACAAAGAAGGTCAATGTTCTGATTACAATGGCGCACTGGTGGAAATGATGGTTTATCTCGGCTATGACGCAAACCTTGTTATGGGCAACCGCAATGGCGGAGGACAGCACTTCTGGGGCGAGATAAAGATAGACGGAGTGACTTATCTGCTGGAAGTCGGAGAAAAGGTCTATGACAGCCCACAATGGAATTACAAGTGGCAGTTTATGTGCCTTAAATATTCTGAGGCTGACGGTGGTTACAAGAAAAACGGAAAGCTATACTAAAACAAAATGCTCTGCGGAGAGTGTGATCCCGCAGAGCATTTTTTTCACTTTAATAAATTTGCGATACCTAATAAACCATTATTGCTTCTTCGCTGATTTTTTCTTGACATATAATGAAGAATATGTTATAATGGTTCAAAATGGAACGATAATGAGAAAGGGAAGAGTAAATGTTTTTTGGGGATAAGCATAAAACTATCATTTGCTATTATGAATCATTGACAAAAGCGGTGTGTATATCTGGATGATAGTTATTGGATTGCAATTGCTATTTCGATAATGATCGTTTTTCCCTGTAAACTAAAGAGCAACTGATGTTTTTCAGTCGCTCTTTTTTTGTTTTATAATGGCAAAAAAATCTTATGATACTTCTTGCCAAATCCCTTCCAATATATTATAATGTATTTAGAAGATCATATTTGAAAGGAACATATGGAAAATGAAAAACATTGTTACAGCCCTGATGCAGTTTGTGATACTTGTGGTAGCACTTATCATTGTGACCTTTGCTATACCTAAGATCGCAGGAAACGATGACAGATATGATAAGTACATAGCTGAAAACTCAAAGCAGACCGTCACTGTGGGAAGTGCCTTTGGCGTTGTCAAAGACGGTGAAAAGGCTTCATATACTGATATTGACAACAGCCTGAAAAATATCTTTAGTAAAGTGACTCCGCTGCAAAAGCCTGTGAATAAAGTCCTGAACAGGCAGATAAGCTTCAAGCAGGCAAAATATTTTGAATATTATTGGCTCACTGCACTTATTTCAGGCGTGCTTTGCTGGATATTTGCGGCAGGCTTTCCGTTCAGGATAGGGCGAAAGGGCTTCAATGTGTTTGGTTCTGTGTATAATAACTTTTCAAAAGTTGTCCTCCTTGAAGATGAGATGACTCGTGAGGAATATGAGGTCGATCTAGGTATGACTATATGGGGGCCTTTGTGGATAATCCTTATTGCTCTGCGTGCGACCTTTGCTATTACATGGGGCTTTATCCTGCCTTTTGTGATAGCCGCCAATCTTGCCATAGGCATTATAAGGATAGTTGGAAACGTTATTATCGTCAGCATCCGTGGTGCTGCTGCCACTGCAAAAAGGCACAGCCTTTCGCAAAAGCTTGACAAAACGACCTTTTCTATTTATCCCGAGGGCGGATATTTCAGAGTAGAGCAGGATCAGGACAATGGTCAGGGCGTATATGTGAAAAATTATTGGAACGCTGTTGCGGCAAAGGCATTGTTTGAAAGCGAAGCCGGAAATAAGTCTTTCAGCAAGGAGGATTCTGAGGAAAATATTCTTCGTGGAGATATAAAAGAGAAGAAGTTTTATGAAACATATCGTTTGCTCAGCCGTATAAAGGGTCTTTTCAATAATGATATCAAGAGTAAAAAAGCAATTATCACCGCTTCATTAAAGAATAAAGAGGGTGGCTATGAATACAGATTTATTGCCGACTCAGAATTATACCATGTTTATATGGTGGGTGATGAAAAGGCAGAAAACCTTAGCCATAAGGATCTGAAAATAGATTTTAATGCCGCAATGCTTCTTGACCTGCTTGACTTTGACCGAAAGGGTCAAAGATATGATCATAATGATTTTCTTAATTTGTATTACGCTGATAGTGATGAATTTACGGCTAAGCTTATGAATTATAATCATAACTTGATAATGAAGTTTGGCAGAAACAGATATGACGAGTATTTTGAACAGCACAAACAGCAGATAATCGAACACCGCCGATATAAAAAGCTTTCGGCTGTGGGAGAGGACGATGAGTGAGATAATAAGTATTTGATATAATAAACCAGCCTCCCACGGAATTGTTTCTGTGGGAGGCTTTGCTTTCCGTACACCAAATCACCTACCGCTTGTGCAACTTTTTTGCCGTTTGTGCAAATATTATTGACTTTTTGTTAAGAATCATAGATAATTATTATAAATATTCATGCTGTTAATTAGAGATGCTTGTTAAACAATGAAAATGAGAATAATAGAAAACAGTATGACGATGATAGAAAAACTCAGCAAAAGTGCTTGTGCAGACGATGAGCTATGATACTGAAACAGTTGAGTGAGCAATGGTGGACACTATGGCGGCTGTCATAATGTCAGATGAAGAGAGGTGAAATATGGATAAAAAGGTAAAAGTTTTTTTTGCAGCTATGGGAATTGCCACGGCGTTGTTAGTGTCTGTTTCTGCATCTGCGGATAATTCTGACTCAAAAGTGCAGGTGAGCATCGACATCACTTGGGACTCTTTGGAGTTCACCTATACAGATCGGCAGTGGGATCCTGAGACCCATTCATATAAAGGCGGCGGTTGGTCTGACAGCGGCGGAAATTTTACTTTGACAAACACAGGGAATGTGGGTGTTATGGCGGATTTTTCATACAAACAAGCAGAGGGCATGGACGAGATAAAAGGCTATTTTTCAAGCAGTGAGCTAATAGTGCCTATCTCAGAAAGTAAGAATTGTAAGTTGAGCCTGTCAGGTAAACCAACAGAGCATTTTGAAAGCAAGACTACCGGCACTGTTACAGTGAATGTCTATCCTCACGGCTGGGCAAACGTGAACGGCACAAAGTATTATTTTCGACTTGGTTATAAGGAAACTGGCTGGGTAAAGGATGAGGACACTGGTGATTGGTACTATTTTGATAAAGACGGCAATATGGTGAAAGGTTGGTTTAAGGACGGCGGAGAAGAATGGTATTATGCCGATGAAGACGGCAAGGTGCTCACAGGCAGCAACAATGGTGGCGAGTACGATTTGTCTTATCCATGGGATTACGGCAAATTGTATACAGATTGGGTCAAAGTGGATGACGATTGGTACTATTTTGACGGATACGGCTCAATAGCAAAGAACACCACTATTGACGGAAGATATATTGGACTTGACGGCAGGTGGGACGGGATCGGCGACACACCAAATACATAAATAATGATAAATTGAAAAGGAGCAATTACTTATGAAAAAGACGATCTCGATCGTAATGGCATTAGCACTTGTGGCAACACTCAGCACGGCGGCGTTTGCAGCGGCGGCTGATGACGCTGACATCAAAAAGGATATCGGCGTAAATGCAAAGTATGTTGAGGATATCAAGACTTCAAAAACTATCAGTGCCGACGTTGTGTGGGGCGAAATGGAGTTCACATACAGCGTGAACGGAACAAAGACTTGGAACGCTAAAACCCACGAATATGACATTGATACCAAGTGCGAATGGTCTGCAAAGGGCAATGATATAAGCGTTACAAACCATTCTAATGCGGCAATCGACGTTGATTTTACATACCAGCCTCTTGATGAATACAGCATTGTAAAAGGCACTTTCACAAATGACGAATTTACCATACCTACAGCCGAGGGCAAGGCTGTTGATGATGAAAGCCTTACAGTAAGCACGGCTCTTACCCTAAGCGGCGAGCTTTCATCAGATGTTACCGCTCTTACAAAAGTAGGAAACGTAGCGGTAAATATTGCAGAAGCTTCGGAAAATGCAGATACAGACGTAAAAACAGTTTCATCATATAACGACCTTGTAAGCGCAATGGCAGCAGGCGGAAAGATAAAGCTTGATGATGATATCACACTGAAAAGCCGCATAAACTGCAAAAAGAACACTGTTATCGAACTCGACCTTAACGGTCACACTATCACAGGACAGATAATGAACAATGGCGCAGATTGTACTATCAAAAACGGCACTCTTAACGGCGACGAAGGTCCGATAATGGTGCAGGGCGGCACAACAAATCTTATAGGCTGTAAGATATCCACAAAATATACTCCTGTTTATGTTTCGAGGGGTACTGCAAATATAACTGACTGCACTCTTACAAATGAAGATGCGAATAAAAGCGTAGTTATCAATAATACAGGTACAGTAAATATCAGCGGTACTACAAATATTTCAAGTACGATCTACAAAAATCTAAACAGCAAATATCTGCCTCACGTTCTTGCAGGCACATATAATTTTGACCCGACCGACTTTGTTGACAGCGAGAAGTTTACTATAACTCAGAGCGGTGAAAACTGGATAGTTGCGGAAAAATCGCAGAGAAGATAATAAGTTTTGACGATTCAGGGGTCTCATGATGAATAAGCAAAAAAAGATGACGGCAAATTGATAGTATCTGTGCTGGCGGTTTGCTTTGCGGTGACGCTGCTTGTTATGATATATGCACTTTGCAGACCGCAGACAAGGCCCAAAGCAGAGTTTGTTCCACCCCCTTTTGAAAGCGAAGCACAGCAGGGCGTGCCTGATGTTCCGGAGGAGCTTGGCTACAGTTCTCCTGACAGGGACGATATGAGCTATGATTTCGCAGTGTGCGGAAAAAGGCTGGGATAGTATGAAGCCTGAAGAAAAATACGAACATATTTTCAAATGCATTTCCGAGATATGCTTTGATTATTTTCTGTCAACAAAGACGCAGGAACTTCTCAAGGTAAATATCAATAATACATTTTCACAGCTTATTGACGAAGTTGTCGAAGAAAGAAATCAAGAAATCCACGAGAGATTCAAGGAAAAGTCTGAAAAATATATTTCAGAGTAATAGCTTTTTGACAAAACGAGCGTATACCGATTTGGTATACGCTTGTTTTGATTATACCGTGGTCATTATTATGGTACTATAAGTGCCGTTTGTTGAATTATAAATAGTTTGGCATGTGACAAATAACTTACTAGACGTAACGGTGAAAGCGTGTTATACTATAAATATAGAGAAGATGAGTATGAAAGGAGTGGGCAACGTGGAAAGCGGTCGTATTCAGGATAGCTTTTTTGGAATGTCTTTTAATCACCAGATGTCCTGGATAGATGAAACTGTCTCACATATAGTTACACATAATTTACAACCAAAGATAAGGGAAGAAGGTAGAGAAGCCTATGGTCAAAAGGGCTACACACACGCTTTGAAAAGAATATTTGAAGTAATAAAGAGTGACCCAAAGAATATAACGAACCTAGATGAAATTGTAAAGGCGGAAAGAAAATTGAAGGACTATCTATATGACGGGAAGTTTTCAGATGATGAAATGCTAAGCTGTTGGGGTAAATACACACAAAACTATATGAATGAGTTGTAGGATATGTGATTATAAGAGGAGAGGTTATTTTTATGTCAAAGAAGAAGTTGAATATTCCACTATCGGAGTTTATAAACTTAAATGAGAAAAAACCAGAGGATATGACAGGCTGTGTCGTGCTATATAAGAATGGCGGGTTAGACGTAGCAACTTGGCATTCGGACGCATACAGACTAGGGGAGGAAAGAGGATATTTCAAGCAGGGGTGTTTCTATATGGGTAAAGAAAAAATAGTGGCGTGGCTTTCGATAAATGATTATGTTATTGACATGAATGATTCAGATTGATATTTGGGGAGATATGATGTATTTTCAACAAGTGCTTAAAAGATGCGATGAAATCAAGCTTGTTTGCGAATTATTAGAGATTATCAAATGTCAAGACAAGTGTTCAGTTAATAAAAATATAAGAGATGCTTTAAAGACTTTATCTCAGAAGACTCCAAAGAAGTCTGACAATGAAGTTTTATTCATTGAACAACTGAAAGACCGACAGGACGAAGGTGAAAATCTTTACAACGTTTATTTACTCGACAGATCAGATAAAAAAACCTACAGTATCGAGGCAGTTCCTTGGGATGAGGTCTTAGGTTATGCAGTCGATGAAGCAAGCATTGCAAAGTATGGTGATGTTAAATTCACAGCGTTGGTTTTATATGAGGTGACGTATTTTGGCTTTTCTGAGAAACAGATACAGAATACTATCAAAGCTTTCAATGATGAGGAGGCACTCTATCCAAGAACTGGCAAATACCATTAGAACCATATGATTATGAATAGTGATATGAAAGGTGGATATGAAATTGGCAAACGTAAAAAAATCAAGAATATACAAAGGAAATGTTTAAAGACATAGCGTTCTTTACTCTTGCCGAGCCTGGTGCTATGGGGGTCGGCAATCTTATGGAATTTATCACAGCCGAAGGTGAGAAGTTCTCGCTTTTCTTTTCTGAAGAAATGCCATATTCAAAGGTCAAGGAGTATTTTCCTGCGTTAGATGATTGCTATTGGAATGGTCCTGAATCAGATGAATCCTGCAGAACTGAGTTCGTGTTCTACCTCAGTAAGGACGAAAGGAACTTCAAGCACACAAAGCCTCCGAAAAATTATACGCACCTGTATGAAGGTTTTGGAAATCACATATGTATACGTAAAGATTATTATCCTGTGGTCGAGCCGATCATAAGAGATCTTATAGAAAAGAATGAGCTTGTAAATTGGTACACGAGGACTGGAGAAATAATATACGCAATAAAAACCCTTACGGCAGAAAAGAAAGAAGGAAAAATGCAATGCGATTAGAAGATTTTTTGGATTGTTTTGACCCCAGCAGTGTAGTAGAGATAGCGTGTAAAGGCGAACCTGTTAGGAGATGCAGAGTGTCGGCTGCACTATCTGACGACAGATACCCGGCGGTGGACTATGTGGTCTTGCCCGGCAGTGTTACATTTAAGGATGATGTCGTACATATACCAGTGATTTGGAAATTGACCTGGGGGACGTTCAGAAAGTGTATAAATACTTATTCCGCTGAATACGAAGAAAATGGAGCAGTATAATGACCCAAAGCAGGTGGATATTTTGTCAGAATCGTCGAATATTTTAGCACCCAAAAAATTTTATACGTCAGACCTGCATTTTTTTCTCTAATAGGATCGTTTGTATATATAATGGGCATACTATAAGGGATAAAACAGCAGGATATAAAAACAAAGAATGCGTTTTTATGCTTGATTTTTTCGAGCGATTGTATTATAATAGCGTTGAAAGGAGCTGATAATCGGTGATTAAAGTTTTAAAAATATCTGCCGAAGGCCTTCCACTATACGATGGTAAATGTGAAATCAACTTTATTAACACACAAAGAACAACCTCGAATGATACCGAAGGAATGTTTAAGCTTTCTTCCTCAAACGCTAACAGGCTGTATACAAATAATATAGAAAGTTTTTTTGGAATCAATGCTTCCGGAAAGACCACAATTTTAAGGCTTATTTCTTTTGTTTTTTCTGTTTTAAACAACGAGCAAATAAATAATATAAAATACTGCGGAATACTTGGGGAAGGCAACGAGCAGAATGAGATTGTTTTTGATATTGTATTTGCGAACTGCGATACTGTAAATCTGCTGCACACAGTTATTAAATATGCAGATGAACACTATATAATAACTGAGGAATATATTAAGTCTAGGAAGTTGCTCGCATCTGACAACAAAACAAGCATCTTTGACTTTTCTTCGGCAACAACGATAATGAAAAGGAAAGATGATGAACAATACCTAGTAGACGATATGAGCATTATCGTGGGATACAAAAAAGCAGAAAAAACAACGATCGTATTTACTGATATGATTGAAATCACGAATATAAACAGACTCAAACTCTTAAAGGAATATCCTCTAAGTGTTCTGTCTTATTTTGATCCCAAGATAGAATATATAAATACCAAGGAAAACAACGGAAAAACGGTTATATATCTTAAGTTTCGAGGCGAAAAAGAGAGAATATTATATGATCTTGCGGAACTCAATACCTATTTATCTTCAGGAACAATAAAAGGAATAAATGTCTTTGGAAGAGCCATATCTCTTTTTGAAACTGGTGGATATCTTATAATCGATGACCTAGAGAACCACTTCAATCAGGAGATCGTGTCAACGCTGATAAGATTCTTCACGAACAAAAAAGTAAATCCACATGGAGCAACCCTTATTTTCTCCACACATTACTCCGAACTCCTTGAACGCATAAAAAGAAATGACTGCATTTATATTGTGGAAAACAAAGATAAAATCACAATAACTCCATTAAATGAACGAATACAGAGAAATGATGAAAATAAAGTGCAATCGTTTAGAAGTGGGCTCATAGGCAATACTGCTCCTTCATATGAAGCATATATCCAGCTCAAAAAAAGTATCATAAATAAGGTGGAGGCAATTGTCCCAAGCCCTGTCAGACCATAGTTTATTCATCGTTCACCTCGATAAGCTTGTGCTGCTTGCCGTTTCAGCTTGAAAGCTGATCCATAGACCTGTCGATCATAGCAAGATATTACTCATTGTGTGCTGCCTTCATAATCTGATTGTATTGCTCAAGGCTCATTATAACAACAGTTTGCCATTTTTATACTTTTACCATTCCGCAAATTTCTCCTGTTGCACAGTTTGTAATAAAAATGTGATTATTTTATACTTCTGTTTTGAAAATTGATTCCCGTGGCCTGAATTCCACAACAGTTGACAAAATTGCAAAAATATGATATAATTTTTAGGTAATAATCTAAGGGCAATGACGCTCCGTGTAATTTTCACGGGGCGTTTTTTATTTTTTTGTGGGGGTGTTTTCTGTGAAAGTCAATGAAAAGAAGGGCAGAAGTGCGCTCAAAAGCCGAAATATCACCATTTGTGCAGTTGTGGTGTTTCTTCTTATTACGGCTTTTACTTTAATGAGCAGCAGATATATGACTCAGTGTATCAACAGAGAAAATACCGCACAATCAAACAGGGGAGAGCTTTCTGACCTTGGGCAGGAGCTTGCGGACGCTTCCGATTATCTTACCGATGAAGCTAGAAAATTCTCCGTAACAGGGGATATCGAACACCTTTACAACTATTGGTATGAGGTCTATGAGGAAAAGACTCGTGACCGTGTTATAAACAGCCTTTCCGCCCTTGACCCTCCCGAGAACGAAACTGCGCTTCTTGCGGAAGCCAAAAAGTATTCTGATACTCTCATAAAGACCGAAACAGTGTCAATGAAGCTTATGCTCACTGCAAAAGGCATAACAGCGAAACAGTTTGGCGACAGCAAGGGCGGCAGATTGGCTGAGTATGTTTCCATTGTGGAGGATACGCCCCTGCCTGAGGAATACAGCGGACTTAGCCCTGATGAAATGAAAGAGCGCTCTCGTGAGATTCTTTATGACAGCTTTTATAACGATTCTAAAACCATGATAATGTCGCCTATAGAACGCTTTCGTCAGGCTCTTAATAAACGTCTTGACGCAGAGGTGGAAAGCGCTGCCGCAGGACGTGAAACTGCACTGGTGATACAGCTTGTGTGTTCGGTGAGCGTGCTTGTTATTGTGGGCATAGTGCTGATAGTTTTTGAAAGCCTTTATGTCAGACCTATAAACGACTACTCCGAGAGCCTTTCAAAGCGTAATGAAAATTCTGCCGAATTTGACCTTTCAAACGTCCGTGTGTCCCCAAAGGGAGCATATGAGCTTTTTCGTTTTGGCGAGCTTTTCAACCGACTTTCGCAGATACTTCAAAATGAGCTTAAAAAGCGTGAAACAGCCGAGGTGTAAATGTGGCAGGCTAAAGAAGAAGCAGACAGGGCGAACAGCGCGAAAAGTGATTCTGCGGCAAAGCGGCATGAAAGCCTATGAGATAAGCGAGGAGCTTGGCTATTCCAGTGCAGACTATTTCACAAAGGTGTTCAAAGAGATAACTGGCGTTTCCCCTGCACAATATAAACAATCATTGTGACTTGTCTGAAAAATATAGGGTTTTCTCTGATTTTTAGTGTTTTTATCTTTTGACCCCTGTGCTATACTATAAGCACAGGAGGTGATAGGAATGGACAATTTCGTTATTACCATAGCAAGAGGCTTTGGAAGCGGAGGAAAGCAGATCGGACTTGCTCTTTCAAAACAGCTTGGGATACCTTGCTATGAAAGCCAGATACTCAGCATGGCTTCAAACTACAGCGGAATAAACAAGGATCTGTTTTTTCAGGTGGACGAAAAGCTGAGGGGCTACCACCTTATCAAAAGGCTTATGAAGTCTGCAAATAAGGACGATATCGTTGAGCCGACGGACAAGAGCTTCATTTCTGACGTTAATCTTTACAATATTCAGGCGAAGATAATCAAGGAGCTTGCCAAGCAGCAATCCTGCATTATCATTGGAAAATGTGCAAATCACCTGCTGCGTGACTATGACAACACCGTAAGCGTGTATATAGAAGCTCCAAGAGCTTTCTGCGTAAAAAATGTTATTGAACGCCTTGGTGTCACCGAGGAAGAAGCCCACAGAATGATCTATCAGACTTCTTACTTCTCTCGGCCTTGCAATAACCTTCGGACTTATGAGGGTCATAAACATGGTTCACGGAGAGTTTGTGATGATAGGCGCATATACAACATATGTCGTTCAGCAGATATTCGTAAAATACTGTCCCGAAAGCATTCGTGACGTTTATTATTTTGTTGCGATACCTGCCGCATTCGGTGTGACGTTCATCCTTGGAAGCTTGCTTGAAAAGTTTATCATCTCCCGATTATACGGGCAAGAGATAGACGGCTTGCTTGCAACAGGGGCATAAGCCTTATTTTACAGCAGGCGGCAAGAAGCATTTTCGGCACACAGGGTGTAAACGTAACAGCACCGTCATTCTTAAACGGTGGAATAAAGATAGGCGGCTGTACATTCTCATACAACAACTTTTCATCATTCTTCTTGTGGCACTTTGTCTGCTTCTGGTGTGGTTTATAATGTATAAGTCAAACTTCGGTAAGCAGATGAGAGCTGTTATGCAAAACAGAACAATGGCGAAATATATGGGCATAAACTCACGCAAGGTGGATAACATTACCTTTGCTATCGGCTTAGGTCTTACCGGTATCGCAGGCTGCTTGGTGGCGCTTCTTGGTTCTATCGACTCGACTGTGGGTCAGAGCTACATAGTAAACAGCTTTATGGCAGTCGTTCTCGGTGGTGTCGGCAAGCTTCTTGGCACTGCTATCGGCTCTGTGATAATAGGCTCTGCAAGCATTTTTACAGAGAATTATACTTCATCAACTATCGCAAAAGCTATTGTTCTGCTTATCGTTATTATCTTTTTGCAGAAGCGTCCGCAGGGACTTTTCGTTATCAAGAGCAGAAATCTTGACGAGTAAGGGAGGTGTTTCGTTCAATGAAACTAAGCAGATTTTTCAGAAAGAGGGGAGCATTTTTCAGTGGCAGTGCCGCTTTTTGATATATTTTTAATAATTATTAACAAAATATCACAAAATTACTCTATAAATAGTTGTATTATTAAACCATATAATTATGACGGTAGAAAATGCCGTTAAAAATAACGGAGGAAAGAATATGTCTTACAACGAATTTTTACCAAGCTACTCTATTGGCGACGATTGCTACAAAGAAATACCTTATGTTACCCGACGTTATGGAAAAACCGCTGTTGTTATCGGTGGAAAGACCGCTATGGAAAAGGCTAAGCCTGAACTGCTTGCGGCTCTCAAAGGCTCTGACCTTGAGATAACCGACTTCATATGGTATGGCGGCGACTCAAATTATGAGAACATTGAAATGCTTAAAGCTATGCCGGAAGTGCAAAATGCAGATATGGTCTTTGGCGTTGGCGGCGGACGTGCCGTTGATACTGTAAAGACCCTTTGCGACAGAATTGACAAGCCGTTTTTCACTTTCCCGACCCTTGCTTCTAACTGTGCTTCCTGCACGGCAATATCTGTTATCTACAATGCTGACGGCACTTTCAAGGAATATGCTTACCTCAAAGCACCTGCACTTCATACTTTCATCAACACAAAAATAATCGCAGAATCACCTGAAAAGCTTTTCTGGGCTGGCATCGGTGACGCTCTCAGCAAAGAGTACGAGGTGGTCTTTGCCTGCCGTGATAAGGATATGACCCATACGCCTTTGCTTGGCAGAGTTCTTGCAGAGGCATGCACAAAACCGCTTGTATCCTACGGAAAAAAAGCACTTGAAGATTGCAGAAATAACGTTTCTTCAAAGAATATCGAGCAGATAGCTCTTGATATCATCATTACAACAGGTCTTGTTTCAAATTTTACTGTTCATCAGAACAACCCCGATCCAAAGGACGATTACTATTATAATTCATCTCTTGCCCATTGCGTTTACTATGGCGCTTCGCTGTTTCCAAAGTGCGAGCATGACCACCTCCACGGAGAGATAGTTTCATTCGGCGTGCTTTGCCTGCTTACATATGACGAGCAGTATGAAGAACGTCAGCGCATTTTTGAGTTCAACCGCAGTATAGGTCTGCCATGCACATTAGGAGAGATAGCTCTGACAGAAGAAGATGTCCCAGCCATTGCACATAAGGCGGCAAGCGTTGTTGAGTGGACTTATGTTCCTGGCGAGCCTTCGGAAGAAAAGTTTATCAAGGCGATACTTGATACCGATAAGGCAGGAAAGGAATTTCTTGCAAAGGCATAATAACAAAGAACAACAGCATATATAAATGGTGACTGAGCCGTATGGCTTTGTTATAAATAATAAAAATAGGAGAGTGCTTTTTGAATAAGTACAACACAATGGAGATTGCAGCGTAAACGGGAGGTTTACGGCGATCTTTAAAACCTCCCGCTGAGAAGCAGTTGACATTTACAACATTCAGGAGGTAAAACAATGAATAAAAATATTGTGATTCGTTTAGAGAAAAAAAGAAGAATACTATGAAGTCGAAAACCTTGTAAGGGAGAGTTTTTGGAACGTTTACCGTCCCGGCTGTCTTGAACATTATGTGCTTAGTCAGCTTAGAAATGGCGCTGATTTTGTGCCGAAGCTTGACTTTGTGATGCTGCTTGACGGGCGAATCTTTTAAACGATAAAAAGCAAGGCTCTCTGCCACATAAACGGCAGAGAGCCTTTGTTTTATTCTTTCATCAAAGCCAACTGCCTGTCCACCCTCTCCTTGATTTTCCTGCGAAAATCATATGGCGAAAGCACCTCCACCACAGGTCCGAATGACAATAAACGTATTATTATCTCATTTTCATTCTGCTCGTCATATTTAATAGATACCATACATTCACCGCTGTCCTCATCAAAGACCGACTCTTTTTCAAGCTCTGCAAATTCAAGCATAAAACGATTTACTGCATTTCGCTCGTTGAGTATCTTTATTTTTGCCTGCTTTTTCTTGTCTGTGACTGCTAAAAAACTCTCAGGCGTTATATCTGTCAGCTTAGTGAGTGTTACCTGCGACAGATTTATAATTCCTCTGTCAACCATTCTGCGCTTTTGGTATCGGTTCACATATACCCTGAACTTGTTGTTTTTGGCAGAGTATTCTATCTTTGTGGGTAGAAAATAGTGTGTGATGCGGTTGTCTTTTCTTGTTTGAAAGCTTATTTTGATAAGCTTTTTGCCATGGATAGCCGAGAGTATATCCCGAAAATGCTGTATGTATTGTGGGTCATGAAAATCATCACCGTCAGAATATTGGTCAAAGCAGGTCAAAAAGTTTCTCTGATATAGCTTTTTCGCACTAAGCAGTTCCGCCAACTGCGACTTTTGCTCAGTGTCAAGAAACAGACCGCTTCTCGGGTCGCTTAGCACCGCACAAAGCCACGCTTTTTCAAGTGCCGTCAGCGGGATATGAGGCTCTTTTTTCAGGATAGACCTGTATATGCTGTCCTTTTTTTTCAGCAGACCATATCCGTCCTCGCCTGTGAGCTTAGGTTCGAGGAAAAGAACACTTTCAGAAAAGCCGTTTTGTCTGATGATATCTGTTATCTCAGCCTTTGTGACAGTGCGCTTTTTCAGTATTTTCTCCGTTATGCTGTAATAGGTGCTGTAAATTTCCGAAAACAGTTTCATTCGTAAGCACCTCCGTATATTTCATAAAGCCTTGCAATATCTGAATCAAATTTATTCTGCAATTCCTCGTTTGTTGTTTCAAATGTCACTATCCTGCCGATGAACGTTTTTATCCATGGGAAGGCTTCGTTTGCGTCAAAAAGGTCAATGTCAAAGGAGTAAAGCCCATTTGATATTTTTGCGACAGTACCGCTTCTTTTTTCACGTTCCAAACGCTTCACAACATACATTTCTTTCGTTTCGTCTACCGCTATTTCCATGTGGATATGCTCTTTTTGTCCGTATTTGCGAGCTTTTCCGAAGCTCGTTCCCCATAAAAATCTGCGGTTGTCCTCATAATATCTGTAATATGTATCATAGTCAGCTACCACATCAAGGGGAGTCACTTTCACAATGGAATCCACCCTTACAGACATCAAACGTTTCTGCTTTGTGAAATACATAATAAGATAATTTCTTCCTGTCTGCACCGAGCAATGTATCTTCATCGGAACGGCTGTTATCTCGTGCTTTTTGTCGTTCTTTCGGCTTACGCAGGATAGCAGAACAGCCTTTTTCTGCTCCATTGCCCCCATGATATCAATGAGTATCTCATCATCAAGAGTATGCACCATGTAAGCGTGCTTACGCACAAAAATATTATTTTTCGCACCCAGCTTATCCATGATAAAGCTGCCCACCACGCCAAAAGGATTTTCCTCAGAGAAGAATTTTATCATATCCCCCAAGCCCTTATACCTGCTTACAATATCATCTGTGTAACAACCGGTTTTGGTGTATAGGATATTTCTTCCGCTTTTGACCTCCGACACCAAGCCCTCTTTTACATATTCCTTTAGCTTGATACGGATTATCTGCACGTCTATTATCATGCCGTAGTTTGCAGAAACATAGTCTGCTATCTCCGATACCGACATGGCGTTATCTTCAAGAGCGTCCATTAAAATAAAGTGCAGACGGATATCATTGTCCGTAAAGGTTTTTGAACGATAGCACTGATACAGTGGGTTTTGAAAAATGTTGCCCGAATCCACCTGCACAGATACTTTCTTTTTGTGACCCTCCAAAGAGGTGTGAACGTGGTCTGAAAGCCAGCTTTCTATCCTGCGCTTTTCGTTGTCATAGGTGCGCTTGCTTTTTGCGTCAAAGCTTTCTCTTGTGTGAAATCCAAAGATATAGAAATCACGCACATATTCTCTTATCTTCTCAAAATTTTTTATAAGTTCAGAATATACTGCCATTCAGAACACCTCCTTTGATAACATTATACCAAATCTATACTCCCATTGCAATACATAACAAAACCTCGCACCTTTTTTTATATGATTATTTTGTATCTATCTGCTATAATACATACAACAGCAAAAGCAGGAGGTGCACAAAATGTTTGAATATTACGATAAAGATAAAATGCTAGTACCGATCAAGATATGGACAGAGTCTATAGACGATATCGAGGAAAGCTGTCTTGAGCAGGCGATAAACCTTGCAAATCTTCCATTTGCCCATGACCATATCGCATTGATGCCTGATACTCATACAGGAAAGGGAATGCCTATAGGCGGTGTGATAGCCTGCAAAAATACGGTGATCCCAAATGCGGTTGGCGTTGACATCGGCTGTGGAATGGCTTTCGTGCAGACAGATATCCCTGTGAACATTCTTCGTGATACTGTAACAGGGAGCGGCGAGCTTATAAAGGTGATAGTAGGAAATATACTCCGTACTATCCCAGTGGGCTTTAGTCATTATGGCAAGCCGCAGACTTCTGCCGTGCTTGATAAGGCGCAAAGCGAGATAGAAAGATACAATGCTGACAGCGAATTGCTGAAATTTATCGAGCAGGGATATTATTCTGTAGGCTCGCTTGGCGGAGGAAACCATTTTATCGAGATACAGGAAGACGAAAACGGCATGGCTTGTATAATGCTCCATTCGGGAAGCCGAATGTTCGGCAACATGATAGGGCAGTATTTCAACAAGATAGCCCATGAGATGAATGACAAGTATTTTTCAACTGTTCCCTCAGAGTATAATTTGCCGTTTCTCCCTGTGGATACAGACGAGGGTCAGAGATATCTCAACTGGATGAAACTTGCAATGGACTTTGCTTTTGAAAACAGAGAGGTAATGCTTGAAAAGGTAAAGCATATTTTCACAGAGCAGGTTGAGAAGTATACGGGTATCACACCGAACTATAGTGACGAGATAAACTGTCACCATAACTATGCCGCACTGGAAAATCACTACGGTGAGAACGTGTGGGTACACCGCAAAGGCGCTATCCATGCGGCTGAGGGGGAAGTCGCTATAATCCCAGGTTCTATGGGTTCAAACAGCTATATAGTGAAGGGCATGGGCAAAGCTGAAAGCTTTTTGACTTCTTCTCATGGTGCAGGCAGAAACTATTCACGCACAGGCGCAAAGGAGAAATTCTCCGTTGAGTCTGTTATGGTAGACCTGAGGCAAAGAAACGTGGTGCTTGGAAAGACCAGTAAGAAAGACGTGGCTGAGGAGTGCCGCTTTGCTTACAAGGATATAGATGTTGTTATGAAAAATCAAAGTGACCTGACGACGCCTATAAAGAAGCTTTTCACAGTGGGCGTTGTCAAAGGATAGGAGGTAATTTATATGAAACTTGCAACTGCATTGGCTGAACGTTCTGATATCCAGAACAGAATAAACACGATCTCAGTCAGACTTGACAATAACGCAAAGGTGCAGGAGGGCGATGTTCCTGCGGAAGACCCAAAGGCTCTTATGGAGGAGCTTGACAGGCTGATAGTCCGTCTTGAAGATCTGGTGGCACGGATAAATCTTACCAACAGCGGAACAGTATACGAGGGCAAGACTATCACAGAGCTTCTTGCACACAGGGATTGCCTGAAAAAGAAGGTAAGGGTATTGCGGGATTTTCTGAATACCGCAAGCGACCGTGTCACAAGAATGACAAGAACAGAGATAAAAATAGTCAGCACTGTGCCTGTGACAGAGATACAGAAAACGGTTGACGGTCTTGCAAAAGAACTGAGAACTGTGGACGAGAAGATACAGGAGCTGAACTGGACAACAGAGCTGGTGTAATAAAATGGGTGGGATATCTACAGGGTGGATGTATCTCTATCAGCAGAGAATGTGCTGATTATGGACAGAAACTTCGGGCAGGTTTCAGAGGTTCAAGTCCTCATTTGACAACGCATTGCCAGCAACGTAACATGCGTATCGTAACAAATTTTTATTACCACCTTGCATCAACTGTAGATAGGGTAGGGATATGAAAATCGGCATGACCTTGATTTGGTCGTGCCGATTTTTTTATGCAATGTAATCAGAATTTTTCGTGAAATGTGCAAATGCTCAAATTATTCACTCATAAAATGTGTGAAATCAAAAATTATTCACTCATAAAATGTGCAGAGAGTGCCGCAATCGCCTGTTTTACGCCCTTTTACTCCTCATGTGCAAGAAGCCTTTTATAGCTGCGGTCAATGCCTATTGCACCAAGGGGTGCGGTGATAAGGATCGCAAGCACAGTCACAGAAAGCACTATCTTTCCGCAGGGCAGACCAAGGGACATCGGCACTGAGCCGATAGCCGCCTGAACTGTTGCCTTTGGCATATAAGCCGTTACACAGAAAAGCTTTTCTTTAAGGGTCAGCTTCGTGCCGAGAAGACATATCCATACGCCCACGGCTCTGAAAATAAGCGCTCCGAAAATAAGAAGCACAGCCGCCACACCTGCCGTAAGGGTGTAGCGTATGTCCACTGCCGCACCAACAAGGACAAAAAGCACAGCCTCAGCGGCTATCCAAAGCTTGCCGAACTTTTCTGAAAGCCTTGCAGACACGCTTTTGTCAGCCTTTATTTTTATCACGCAAGCCATTGCCACAACTGCAAGAAGTCCCGATACAGCCACATAAGGCTTCAAAAATGTTTCCACTGACATGAGCAGGAACGCCAAGCCCAAGATAGCGATGACCTTTGTGCTGTTTCTTATTTTGTTACCTTTGCGGTAGGATATCTCAAAAATATAGAAAAGCACAAACCCTGACAGCGAGCCGAGAAGCACTCCGAGGATTATTGACACAGGGATATTGAGAAAATCCGTCGCCTTTGCAGAGCCGCCCTGCGCCATTGTTACGAATGTGGAGAACAGCACGATAACGAAAATATCATCGCATGAAGCTCCCGCAAGTATCATTTGCGGTATGCTTTTTTCAGTGCCGTATTTTTCTTCCATAAGCTTCACCATTCTCGGCACTACCACCGCAGGGGATACCGCACCAAGCACCGCACCCATAACAGCGGCTTCCGTGTGGTTTATCCCAAGAAGCAGCGGAGCAAGGATAAAGTATCCCAGTATCTCAAAGCTTGCAGGCAGAAATGACATCATGACCGCAGGTCTGCCCACCTTTTTCAGGTCGGACAAATTGAGTGACAGCCCTGCTTTGATAAGGATAATGATAAGGGCTATCTGCCGAAGCTCTGAGGATATGCCAAGTATCTTAGGATCCAGCAGATCGAGAACGTAAGTGCCTGTGAGAATGCCCGTTGCAAGCATACCGATTATCCTCGGCAGACCGATAGTCTGAAAAATGGCGGCGGCTGACAGCCCCACAAGAAAGATCACAGCCAGTGAAAATAACATAATTATACCTCCCAAAAATCAAAAAAAGCTGACAACTCCTGCGTAAAAAACAGAAGTCATCAGCTTAATAAGCGGTTTAGGTTTCCCAGGGGAGAACATCATTCCCCGATATGAGATTTTACTATTGTATTTTACCACATTGCCGTGATAATGTCAAGTGCTTAACAGGTCTGTGGTTGGGCTTTTTTCATTTTTGTGGTCTGGCGCTGAGCCATAACAAGCTTGTAGTATACGCCTTTTTTCTGCATAAGTTCAGCGTGAGTGCCGAACTCTGCAAGTCTGCCCTTGTCAAGGACGATAAGCCTGTCGGCGTTGCTGAGGGTGGAAAGTCTGTGAGCAATGGCAATTGTCGTCCTGCCCTTTGTGAGCTTGCCCAAAGCGTCTTGTATCTGCTTTTCCGTCTGAGTGTCAAGAGAAGCCGTCGCCTCGTCAAGTATTATTATCTTAGGGTCATGGAGTATCGCTCTTGCAATGGCAATTCTCTGACGTTCGCCGCCCGAAAGCTGATAGCCCTTGTTGCCCACTCGGGTGTTGTAGCCGTCAGGGAGCTTTGTGATAAAGTCATGTGCATTCGCAATTTTCGCTGCCCTTATTACTTCCTCAAAGGTAGCGTCAGGCTTTGCATATGCTATATTTTCAAGTACGTTTCCGTCAAAAAGAAAAGTTTCCTGCAACACCACGCCCACCTGTGAACGCAGGCTGTGCTGTGCAATATCCTTTATGTTCACACCATCAATGCGTATCTCTCCCTGCGTGCAGTCATAAAGTCTGAGAATAAGATTTATCATTGTGGATTTTCCCACACCTGAGTGTCCCACAATGCCTATCATTTCGCCTTTGTTTATCTTGCAGGTTATGTCTTTCAGCACAGGATTGTATACCTTGTAGCCGAAATAAACGCCGTCAAATTCGATATCGCCTTGAATGTCAAGGTCAATAGGGTCATCACAATCACGAACGTCAGTGTCCTCGTCAAGTATCTCAAAGACCTTGCCTGCGGAAACTGAGGTGTCCGCAAGATTTCTCGGTATCTGTATGAGCCAGCGTATAGGTTCGTAAAGCATTGCAACGTAGGTGGTGAACTGTATAAGCTGACCTAATGTCATGGTGTGGTCGAGAATCATGTTTCCACCGAAATACAGTACGAAGAAGTTACCAATGGTGAGGATAAATTCTGAGGCAGGAATGGTGAGATACCACATCATTTCCGCACGAACACAGCTTTTCGCCCAGCGTTCGGAACATTCTGTGTAGCGCTGTATCTCCCTTACTTCGTTGCCGTAGGACTTTACAACTCTTATGCCGTTTAAAATATCATGCAAAGTTTCTCCATGAGAAACGCCGTTTTTCCATACCTTTGTGTAACGTATCGCCATGGCGTCAAAAAGCTTTTGCACTATTATGAAAACTATCGGCACAGGCAAAACTGTCATAAGCGCAAGCCGCCAGTCCATGATAAAAAGCAGTATGCCTATTATTACAAGGGAAAGTATTTTTACTATGGCGTCCTTGCCGTTTGCAGTGATGAAGTCCTCAAGCTTTGCGGCGTCGCTTGAAACACGGTTGATAAGCTCGCCTGCTGTTCGCTTTGATATGGAGTTCATGGAAAGCTGCTGTGACTTTTCAAATATCTCCTGCCTAAGGTCACGTCCCAAATTGAGTGCGACCTTGAAGCTGTTTTTCATGTTGAAAAACTCAAACACTCCTGCCAAAAGCAGCAGGGTGACGATAGTGATTATAACGCCTGCAAGTCCTGCCCAATGGGTGTTTTTCGGGGTAACGTACTTGTCGATTATAACTCTGTCAAGATATGGCGCAAGCACCCAAATAAGCTCGGAAAGTATCGTGCATATAACTGCGATCGCAAAATATTTCTTGTATGGCGCAATGCGTTTTATGAGCTTGAACATTGTCTTGCCCTTGCCTGTGCAGTAGATACATTCCTTTGCGCCCTCCAGCGGCAGACCGCATTTTGGGCATACAGGCTCTTCCGTGTCAGTTATCTCCATAAGCTCGCCTGTGCGCAAACAGTGGTCAAGAAGCTTCATAAGCTCGGCGTATCTGAGAAACTGATCCTGCGAAAAACCGCAGAAGCAGATAGTTTCACCGCTTTTCAGCGTTCCCTGAGCCATTGAAGTGCCTATCTGCTGTTTGCACTCAAACTCGGAGAAATCGTTTATGCTGTATTCAAGTGTTATCTCACTGCCGTTGTAGACATATATCTTTTCTTTTGTCACGCAGAAATGTCCGTCCATTTTGTCGCCCTCACGGGTGAAGTTCGCAGGCAGGGAGTAAACAATGTCTGCCGGGGCATTCTTCGGCAGGGAAGTTTTTAGATCCATTTTTCACACTCCTTTCAGTGTGGTCTAACACCTTTTAGGTGTACATTTCAAGCACCTGACGGCTTTTTCTGTCAAGCTTGTGAATGTCAGGACAGAAATATTTGTTGCCGTCTGCGTCGTTGACGTAAAGATAATCATAGCCTATCATTCTGAAATTCTGATACCAGTCACGGATACAGATAGTTTTCTGTCCCGAAGTGGTGTCAGCTTTTACAAAGATCGCACCACGCATATTGTCCTTTATGCTGTAGACCTTTGTTATCTCAGGCATATAGTATTTGTATTCAAGATAGCTGTCAAGAAGTTTGTATTGCTTACTGTCAAGCTCCGCCATATCTTTTATAACGCCTATCTCACGGAACTCTTTTTCGGAATTTTCGTATGAAAGGCTTATGTAGGTGGTCTTTGAGTAAAATGGTATGAGCCTTGTGGGGTTTACCTTGTGATAAGTCCTGCCCTCATAATCGAGGGTAAGAAAACCGCTTTCTTCCTTTGCAAGGCGTATCTTTTTGCAGTCAAGCAAGGTCAGCTTATCGACCTCATAAACCTCCTGCTCAGCGGTAATATTTTCAGCCATTGTGTTCATCTCCTTACTATTCGTTTATGAACTGCAATGCTTCAGATTGCAGCTTGTAAAGCTCGAAATATTTGCCTTTTTCTTTTATGAGCTTGTCATGTGTTCCCATTTCTTTAAGCTCACCATTTTCGATAACGCAGAGCATATCAGCGTCACGGAGCGTCGAAAGGCGGTGTGCGATAGAAATAATCGTCCTGCCCTGTTTCAGATTGTCGATAGCGGCTTGTATCTTTCGCTCTGTCCTTGTGTCCATGGAAGCGGTCGCCTCGTCAAGGATAAGTATGTTAGGCTTCTGAATGATAGCCCTTGCGATAGATATTCTCTGCTTTTCACCGCCTGACAAGGATATTCCGCCCTCGCCGACCTTAGTGTTATAGCCCTCAGGGAGCTTTGTTATAAACTCATGTGCGTTTGCGGACTTTGCCGCTTCGATAACTTCTTCCATGGTGGCGTCAGGGTTTGCATAGCGGATATTGTCAGCTATCGACCCTATGAAAAGGAAAGTTTCCTGAGAAACTATACCGATATTTCTGCGCAGATCGTCAAAAGCTATCTTCCTGATAGGTACGCCGTCAATGGTTATCTCACCGCCTGTTACGTCATAAAGCCTTGCCATAAGGTTTATGATAGTGGATTTTCCTGCGCCTGTTTTACCAACGATTCCAAACATATGCCCAGCCTGCACCTTGAAAGAAACGTTTTTTATGATAGGGTGTCCTGCTTCATATTCAAAGGATACATTTTTAAGCTCGATATCGCCCCTCATGTTTTCCATGTGAACAGGGTGTTTGTCCTCTTTTACAGTAGGCAGAGCGTCCATTATCTCAAACATTCTTGATGCGGCGTCCATACATTTTGCCCAGCGGTCGCCTATCCATGTGAAAAAGTTGATAGGGTCCATCGCCATTTCGGTATAAGAAATAAGTGCTGAAAGTGCGCCGAATAGTATGTGACCTTTTATAACAAGCACTGCGCCAAGGCAGAAAACAAGCTTGTTCACTATCCTATAGAACGTCCATATAACAGGGATAGTGTTTGCTATTCGTGAGTTTATCCTTGAGTTTATCAAAAATGCGTCAGTGTTTTTTACCCTATAGCGTTCTATCTCTCTGTCCTCACGGGCGAAAGCCTTTACAACACGCTGACCGTTCATAACGTCAGACAGCACAGAGTTTGCAGAACGCATTGCAACATCATATTTGCGGTAAAGTTTGCGCTGGCTTTTGTAAAATTGGTGCTGAACTATCTCTATCACCGAGATAGTGAGGATTATACCAAGTGACAGAAGTGGCGAAATTGTGAGCATTATCACCGCAATGCCCACTATCTTTACCACGTTTGTAAGACCATACGGCACTATATCCGTGAAAAACCAGTAGATGTTCTGACTATCTCTGTCGACCCTGGACATAAGCGAGCCTGTCTGTTTGCTTGTGAAAAAGTCAAGGGAAAGCCGCTGCATTGATGAGAATATCTTCACCCTAAGCCGGTGCGTAACAACAGGCACGACCTTTGAGGTTATAATGCCTGAAATGATACGCATTATCATTCCTGCAATGTTTATGCCCACGATGAGCATTACTATCATGAGTATCTTGCCATAGTATTTTCCGTTTTCCGCAAGCACATCATCATAGAGCATCTGAGAGCCGAATATCGGCGAAAGCACTGCGAAAACGTTGCTTAAAACTATGGTGAGCAGTATGAGAAATACCGCACCCTTAAATTCACCGAACATAGAAAGCAGGCGTTTGAACACCGAGCGTCTGTCTACACATCTCGGACAGACAGGGCGGTTAGGGTCAGGATAAGGCTCACCGCAGGTAGGACAGTGGGTCTTTACTCCTTCCAACAGGCGGTCGTCGATAGGCTCGTTCTTGGCTGTGCAGTTCACACGCTGGCTGAATTTCTCGAATTTGTCAGCAAAGCCAAGTGAGAACCTCGCTATAGGGAATTCCTTGCCTGACTTGTCCTTTATCATAAGTCTTGCGGAATTTGCATAGCGGTCAACAAACATTTCTTCAATGCTGTCTATGGGGTATTCATCATAGCCTGATACTGTGAAGCTTACGAGATTTTTTCTCTTCTGCCCACGCTTCATTTTTCCGTATTCTTCATAGCCACGGAGTATGCAAAGGGTGTCTTTTGTGAAAGTTATGTATACGTCCACATATCCGCCCTCACCGTCAAGGTCAGCTTTTACGCAGTAAAGCAGCTCGTCAGTCATAACTCCACGCTTTAGCAGTTCGTTTTCTGCAAGCTGTGGCAAAACGTCAAAAAACTTCATGTATTCCCTCCTTTTCGGGATAAATTTCATATTCTTCCGATATAATTCTGTAAATTCGCATAATGTAACTGCCTATAACAGGTCAAAAAAAGACCTCTGATACCTGATATCAGAGGTCGCAATAGATCTGCAGTATAATATCCAGAAAGCTGATAAAAATCTCATTAGCTTTTGGCAATAAGGGCAGGCAAAATGACATCTGAAAGGCATATTGAACTTACATTATTTGCAAGACTTATATTCTCGTTAGTCTTTAGAAGATCAAAAAGAATATTTCTCATTTCACCCACCACCTTTCAGTTTATTCTTATAGCGTTTATCATTATACGAATTTTCGTGAAACATCACGCAAGGTTTATTATATAGCCAAACTTTCTATTTGTCAATAGGATTTTCCAAATTTTTTTTGCTTTTTGAGAAAGTTGCCCAGAATATCAGCACAAGAAGTATCACCGCAAAGCACATCCAGCCTATAAGGACCGGCAGACTTCTGTTTGAGAATGTGTCATAGTATCCTTTGAGGTAGATGAAACAGATAAGTGCAGGCACAACGTAGGCCATGTAGCTGCGAAGTCCGTCAGGGATATGCTTGCCCTTGCCAGTGTTGGCTTCCTTGATGAAGTTCTCCCAGCCCCAGCCGTTTTTGCGAACGCAGAACAGCACGCCCACAAGAGAGCCAAGTGGCAGAAGATTCGATGATACCAAAAAGTCTTCAAGGTCCATGATAGTCGAACCTGCGCCCATTGGCTGGATATCTTTCAGCAGGTTAAATCCAAACACAGCAGGCATTGTAAGCACAAGTATCATCACAAGGTTTACAATAAGTGATTTTTTTCTGCTCCAATCCCACAGTTCCACCGACATTGTGATAATGTTCTCAAACACTGCGATAACGGTGGAAAGCGCCGCAAATGACATGAAGATGAAGAAGAATATTCCCCACAAACGGCTTGAAGCCATATGGTGGAAAACGTTAGGCAGAGTAATGAAAAGCAGTGACGGACCTGAATCAGGCTCGATTCCGTATGCAAAGCAGGCAGGGATTATGATAAGTCCCGCAACGACAGCCACGGCAGTGTCAAGAACGATAACGTTCACAGACTCGCCTACAAGAGTGCGGTCCTTTTTCAAATAGCTTCCGAATATCTCCATTGTGCCTATGCCTATGCTTAGTGTGAAAAACGCCTGAGTCATTGCGGCGAAAAGCACTGATGTGAAGCCTTTTTCTTTAAATACGTCAAAGTCCGGCACAAGAAAGAATTTAAGCCCCTCAGAAGCGCCTTTCAGCCTGATAGAGTTCACTGCCAGCACCACCATGAGCGCCATAAGCAGTATCATCATAATTTTCGTTACCTTTTCAATGCCGTTTTGCAATCCCAGTGCGCAAACACCGATACAAAGTATGATAACGATAGCCGAGAATATGAGCATGAGCCACGGGGAAGCTTGCATATCCTTAAAAGCCTCAGCCGTTGCCGCGGTGCTTGAAGCGTCCAACGAGCCAGTGGCATATTTAAAAGCGTAGTATAACATCCAGCCTGTGACCATGGTGTAAAACATCATGAGCAGATAGTTTCCTGCAATGCTCGTGTACTTCGTGCAGTGATATCGGCTACCGGGCTTTTCAAGTCGGTTGAAAGCCTGAGAAAGACTTCGGTTGCTTCCTCTGCCTATGGCAAATTCGCATATGAGTATTGGAAGACCCAACAGTACAAGGCAGATAAGGTATAGGAACAGAAAAGCTCCGCCGCCGTTTTGTCCGCAGATGTATGGAAATTTCCACACGTTGCCAAGACCAATGGCACACCCTGCGGACACAAGTATAAATCCCAATCGTGATTGAAAGGTTGCTCTGTTTTTATTTTCGTTCATAAAAAATATTCTCCTGTAAAAATAGTCATACAATCTCTATTATATAGTATATCGTGGCTTTTGTCAAATTTTCACAAAGTATCATGTTACTATGCTAAAACGTGCTAAAACGAGCCTTTCAAAAACGCAAAAGCGGGGCGTCGAGGGCTCCGTCCCCTACATATACTGCAAAATGTTTTGTGAAATTTTGCCGAAAACAAAAACCCTCCCGAAAGTGTGGCGCTAATATAGCAGTATAGAATCAACCACTATATTAAGACCCGAACAGCGAGCTATGAAAACAAAATGCAGATACTTCTTTAGGTCGGTACTCATATAGAAGTTTTTCAACAGCTATTATGAAAGACCTATACAGTGAGCTATAAAACAGAGTAGGCAGAGCTTCCATAACGAAGTTCTGCCTATTTTTCATTATGATGTTTCTTCATACGATGAAGAGTATCGCTTAGCTTTTAGTTTATGAATAATGTTTATTTCAAGAACCGGTATTTCTCGTCTTTCATCAATTAGTTCTTGTAACTCCTTTACAGTTTCAGCCGTTAGTTCTCTTTCAGCGTGGCTTTGGATAGCATCTATCTTAATGGATGTTTTGTGATAAGAATAGTGTTTAATAATTCTTTCAGCAATTTTCATTATTATTCCGATTGCACAAACAATAATACTCAGTGCATCAGATTTGAATAGAACAAACATGGCAATAAACAAAGAGATTAGTATAAACAAAATGATAGGTAAAATAATCATGCGATTTTTAACCATCTTCTTATCCCACCAAATATTCTGTTTTTGACATTCAAATTGAGCTTGAAGATCAGCTACAGTATTTTTAAACTCATACCAGTTCCTTACTCCCGGTGGTTTGTCACGACCAGTATTATGAATGTGGATATCCGCTTCTTTTTTGTGCTTATTATATGCGGTTAAGGCGATTTCTCTTAGCTTTTGTTTGCAAATATCTGTATAACTATCTTCGCCTATCATTAAAACATAAGAATCAAAATAATTACGCAGAGAAGCAGCTTTTTTTAGCTTATTATTAAAAATGTAAGCGGTTATAAATGCAAATACTTCTAATAATGCTGGTATTCCCAGGCTGATGACTTTTGAAGCAGAATCAGGTATAAAAACCATTATAGCAGATACTATACATAATAGCCAACTTACATAATTCACTTTTTCCGCAGAATTGAAATACCTCCTTGAAGCATACTGAATCTTCAATAACAGGTTTTCATTTTGACGATTGTTAATGATTTGATTGTTTATCATACTCTTTTATCGCCTCACATAAACTCGAATAATCATTTTTGGCAATAGAAAATAAATAGTCATCGCTAATAAATGGATAAATAAATCTCCCATGACATCGTCTTGTGATCAGCCCCGATTCACAAGGACAAGGTAAATGACCTTTGTATTTTCTTCGAGAAATTGCTTGAAGTAGCTTATATACTTTCGCACAATCGTTTTCATCGAAAATTTGCTGATATGTCTCTATTACACCAACAAGATCATGCCCTCGATCACCATAGGGAAACTCCCCAAACCGTGAGAAATACTCATAAGAATAATAGTATGGTTCAACAATATTCTCCATCCATTGCAATAGGCTACATCCATTATAGAAACACAGAGCTATGAATGCTTTTGTTTCTAAACAAAGCTCTCCATCAGGATATCGGTGAATATATGATTTATCAATATGGTTTCCGATATCCCAAACATCAGGTAATTCGTCATTATTTAGAGGAATAAGGATTCGGATATCATATTCCTTATCTACGGTGAAACCATTGTAAGAGCGATTAATTGATACTCTTCCAGAGAGAATAATTGATGTATTTTTATCAGTATTTTCTTCTTTCAAGCCGCCATATGATGTAATAAGCTCATCAATCTGCGGTTTAATATGATTATAGTCTATTCTCATGAGCAATGATATGGCTTTGAAGCAGTTGAAGCATTGATAGGTGTCGCAATACGAGCCTTTCTGTATTTTTTTATAATCGGATTGTTAGGATCATAATTTGCAAAACTATTCTCCAAGACAACACCAAATTGATTATCGTCTTTCTGAGTCAACACTTCAAAAAGGTCTTTTTTTATAGCTGTCACCCATTTAAAGAAGCTCTTAGGTATTCTCTCATCCTCGTTCCATTTATTCGCAAGATTATCATCGGAATCAGCAGGATTCGGGACATTCCATTTTCCGTTTTTATATGATAAAACTGGAGAATTATCATACCGCAATGCATATTGTTCAAATGTCATTTCGGTTTGGTGAATACACATCTCAAGTCTATTCAGTACATATTCCAGTAACTCAAATACAGAACAATTCTTCTTTCCGTAGTTAGATGCGATTCGAGAAACCATTGTTGTTATCAATGCAGAAATCGGCTTAATATCGTCACCATCAGAAAGCTTGGAATAATATGCATCGCGCTGATATTTCAAAATCTGTATAACCCTTTGTAAAGCAGAGCGTCTTACCTCATTGGGTAATTCCTCAGCAGTGGTGATTTCAAATATCCCGCGTTCTGCATATTTTGGAGCATACATTAAGAACGGAGCGTTAATTTCATCGAACCACTTTTTAAAGCCTTTGGGATTATTTGATATCCAACGATAGCTTTTTTCCGAATTCTGCCGTGGAATAGCAATGCTTGTATCAACGATTTGAGGAGTTAGTCCTTTTGTGAGGAGAGCTGCCTTCTCAGAATCAGAATCGCTCACCGCCGGAACTAAGTCAATCGAAAAGCTAACACCATTGATATCAGCATACTCAATAGTAAAGCATTCCTCCCATTTCACAAGCTTTCCGCCATAAGTATCATTACCTTTCAGTGTGTCTTCAATTAGGTTTCTCAAACCACTCGGGGTGTAATCTGACTTTGTTCCAGTAACCTGACAGATACAATCAAGATCATAACTTGGACTATCAGCCTTCTTTGCAGGACGAGTAACCGTTCCTAATGCAAATGAGCCCTGTGGATATATGGTTGCCTCAATACCATGTTCATCTAAGAACGCAGCAAGGGCTTCATATTTGCTTTGAGCATTCTTAAATTGTGTTGGCGAAATATCCAGTTTTTCAATAACTGACAGGAAATCCTTCTGACGTTCAGAAATGTTCATAATAAAATCCTCCATTAGTTTTTAGCACTCTCACACATTGAGTGCTAATTTTAGTATAGCATGAATCTGGGAAAATGTCAAGAGGTGTCAAATAAAAAGACAGATACTTCATTGCGAGGTATCTGTCTTTTTCACTATACTATGCCTTATTCGAAAATACTATCCAGCTTTGCTTCCAATGTCCCGTCCTTAGCGAGCGGCAGTGCATCATACTGGCGCAGATGATGTTTCTCAATCAGCTCCCCACCGTCAAAGCCAAGAATGAAGTGCAGGGCGATCTGATAGATGATCTCAGTCGGTGCAAGCCCATATACTTGATGCTCAAATATGTTCTGTAATCGCTGTGCTTCGTCAGGAAATGCCTGTTTCATGCCGTCGCTGTTGAACAGCCGCTTCACAATCTCTGCGATATACAGACCTGATTTCATGTACAGATCAGCAAAGGTCTTGCTCGGATCATCGAAACAGCCGGGATTTTCCTGCTCCAGCATATCGACCATCTGCTTCACGATACGCTTGGGCGTGAAAATCTGATTGGTCTTCTGTGGTGGGATGTAGTCGAAAATATCCTCTATATGCGACTCATCAAAGTAATTGCCCAACCGTGTACGCAATGCCAGGAATTCCTTAATGGAATCATCGAATACCACTGGATCAAAAAGCTTTCCGGGGTAGCGCTTTTCCTCGTCTGTATCTGAATCGGTATAAGAACCACCGTCCCGCAGGAAACGAAACTGGTCAAGCGTGATACTGGTCACTTCATAGAATACATCATCGGGGATGATCATATCGAAAGTGGAGAGTGTGGTCTCATCGTCGCCGTATGCCATCAGGAATGACGGGATCGTCCTTGCAAAGCCACGCAGATGGTCACGGACTGCCTCCTCGATGGTCTCCTTGATACGCTCACGCTTCGTGGTCTCGACAGTCTTTACGACTTTCTCACACAAAGTTGGCACAGTCTCCTCCAGCACATTGCTGACACGCTCCTTGAAAGCATCGGTCGCCTCCTGCACCAGTGTATCGAACTGTTCATTGACATCGGCAGCAGTTTGCCCTGTTTCACTCAGATGTGAAAGTGCGTCCTGCCGTTGTGCTTCCAGTGTTTTCTTCTGAATGGAATAATCTCCGTATTCCTGTGTAACAAGCCTGTCCGCTTTCTGTTCAAGTTGCTTTTGGAGCTTCTGTGCATCACGCTTTTTCAGGTCAGCGCCATAGGTATCATTTGTTACCTGCATCACAGGTGCAACAAGCTCTTTGCGGAACACATCTTGCAAATGGGATATCTGCTGATTCTCTGTCGATTCGGGGGCAGCAAGTATCTCCTCAGTCTTGCGCTCCAGCGTTTCAGAAATGTCGCTGTAGATCTTATCCCCGAACACATCCTGCGCCGTCCCGATGACAAATTCGTCCGAAAGCTCCACTTCGCCCTCATCATTGACAGACAGGTCTTCTCTCGTTTCAGGCGATACATCGACCAGATCACCCTCCGGTGCATTCGGCAGTGAGCTAATAATATCAACGACCTCTGGCGGTGCATTGAAGATATTGGCGATATTCTGGAACAGGAAATTCGACATGAAACCACGGCGGACAACTTCCAGAGAACGTATCTTTCTTGGAATGGACAGCACCTTTTCAGCGTCCAGCTCGATCATCTCGCCGTTTTCGTCCTCTCCGATGACCGGGAAGAAGTTGAGCAGTTCACGGACATTCTGCTTGCGCTGGTCGCTGTCGCCTTTACCGCCGGAAGTGCCACTGGACAGATCATTCGCAAATTCCTCGAAGATGATCAGCGTTCTTGCTGGATCGAAGTCAAATACATAGGCGTTTTTCTTCACATGAAGCACGCCGTTCTCCTGATAACGCCACGGATTCTGACTGCGAAAGGCTGCCTGCATATACAGCGATGGCGACTTTATATTGGAAAGCATAAGAACAGCCGTCCATTCGGGTATAGTTATGCCTGTAGTCAATTGTCCAACTGAGAGCGTGATAGTTTTTTCATGGTTGTTAATAGCGTCACGCACCTTATCATACGAATTTTGGCTCTCATCTTCCTCAGAAAGCCTGCCGTCACCTGCCGCAACAACTATCTCATACTCACCGAAAACAGGGTGAGCTTTAAGCTTTCTTGCCAGCGCCTTTGCACTTTGCACACGATCCAAAAGCCAAAATGTGTGTTTCAGCTCCCCACGAAGCTCAGGTGTAGAGAATGGGAATTTCTCCTGTGAGGTCAGTGCTTCCAGGAAACGGTCAACCGACTCCTCATACACAAAATCTCCGTTCGCCTTGACAGAGAAGAACAGATTCAGGTCAAAGGCATACTCCTCTGTCTCGCCCTCGATCTCAACGCCCTGCTGTAATTCCTCACGGATGATCTCGGACATCTGATAGGTGAACAGATTGAGCTGTGGCAGGTTCTCGTATGGGTTATTGCGCTCCGCATCATTCCAGCCTGCCTTTGCTTTCTGTTCGTCAGCGTATGTCCAGTTATAGATCGCATCGGACGGGAATTTATCATTTGCCAGCGCCTTGAACGGAGTACCCGACAGGTGCAGGGTGTGATTACGCTTGATCTGATGAAAAGCCACATCGGTCTTGGAAGTATCAATGCCCTCATGTGCTTCGTCAATGACCAGCAGTTCCCACTGCATATTGACAAGCTCTTTCAGCTTGTCATGCTGACCGCCGAAATACAGAGAGCCTTTCAGGTCTTGCAGGCTGACAAATTCGATGCAGTCTGCAAGTTCTTTCGTCAGGCTGTCGGTGTATTCCTCACGGGACATGACAAACGGCTTGCCTTTCAGGGCTGATACCTCGCTCACAAAGCGGAATCCCGATTCCGTGCCGATAAACTTGACAAAATCCTCATACCACGAATTTGCGATAGCAGGGCGGTTCGTCACGATCAGGATATTGCAGGCATAGTCGCCCTTGGTCGCCTGCAAGCGCTTGCAGAGGTCGTAGGTCGCAAGTGTTTTGCCGAAACGGGGCTTTGCATTCCAGAGAAATTCGCCCTTTTCGTGGCTCATAAAGTAGTCAAATGTCTGCGAGACCGCTTGCTCCTGCTCGGCACGGAGTTCATAGGCGATCGTTCCGACCGTATCCATAACGCCCTTGGTACGGCGGAATTTCGAGTACAGCGTGAAAGACTCATCGCCACTGATGCGGAACCACTCAGGCTGTTTCTTGTCGCCGTTCATCGGCTTCATGCGCTCAACGCCCTGCTTTTTGAGATAGGCGTGGAAATCGCTGTCACGAAAATATGTCCTGCCGTCGGCAAAAACAGCAATGTCGCTCCATTCGGTATGGTGCGGGATATGCGCCGTCTGTAACTGCTGACGAATGCGGTCTTCCACATCGTCCTGCTCGGTGTAGCCGATCTTCACCCAGCCGTCATGGTCGGAGATCGTGGGAGTGGTATAGCAATAACAGCGCGGCATCGCCGTTTTAGTCGTCTGAATGCTAATCTTTGCCATTTATTCCATCTCCTTTACATGGGTTTCTATGAAGTTTATCTCGTCAGGCGTTAAGCCATATTTCTTGTAGAGTTGCTGGTCGATATCTGATATTGATTTGCTCCAGTCTATGTCGCTGTCAGGGGTGAAGTCTTGGAGTGGGACGTATTTCCATGTCGGTTTTGCATTATTCTGTGTAACTTTCAATATTCCCAACATAGTTCTTGCAAATTTCGTTTTCACATATTTCAGTGTAGCTTCTGCTTCATCTCTTGAATCGGTTTCACCAATGGAGATAAATGTTTCCGTAAAGCCGCACAGTGGCACGCCGCACAGTGGCACGCCGCACAGTGGCGTACTTAATACTTCACCTATTGCACCGCTTCCATTTGCTTTTGGTATCATTACTTTATACTTTAACAGATTTGGCACTTCTTTTACATAATCTCGCCTAAACCATTTGTAATATCTTTCGCCTTTTAACAAACCAAAAATCTGTATATACTCATGACCATCATTGGGTTTTTTATCTGTAAATAATGCTGGCATTCTCTCAAAAGCGCTTGGTGCAATACGAGCATCAGCGGTTTTGACTAATTCGTCAGGCTGTTCATCATAAGCCAGTTTGGAATATCGGTATAATCCTCTGTTAGTAATAACATCACTTAAACTGTTCTCGTTAAAAGCTTCAACCTTCCTTTTGATTTCATTGAGTTCTGAATATGCAGTAAATGCTTTGATAGCACCATAGTTTCGAGTAATATCATGATATGTAATAGCGACACCGCCTTTAATGTCAGTATTGCTAAATATCTTATCACTTTTAGGTTCGTAGAACAATACTTTAAAATGCTCATCGTTAAGCATAGCTTCATTCCATTCTTTTGGTGTTGCACCTGCATTAAACAAAAACCTTGCCGGAGTGATTAGTTCTACTTTATTTGCAACTTGCATTGATGCTTGATAAAATAAATGATATAACGGAGTATCGCTTTCATTTGCTCCCACAGAGTCCTGTTGATACGGCGGATTTCCAATTACATAATCAAATTTCATGCCTTTTCCTCTTTTCTTTAGACTTTTGAACAGCTTGGAATTATCTGCTCTCCAATCATATATTTTACAATAAACCGTTTTATCTTCGATAAGTTCTTCGTTTCCAAACAAAGACAACTGTACATTGTCATCATGGGGTATACCATACGGCAGTGTATCGTTCATGCCGTCCATTTGCCAAAAGTTCCAACAGATAACATTCAGAAACTTCGCCAACTCTTTTTGCGTTGCCTGCCTGTGCCATTTTGCTTCGATGTAGTCCGCCAGCGTATACAGCAGGTTCATGCGTGCGATCAGCAGGTTGTCCCCCTGATACTCATAGCCGTATACACTTTGAAACGCCCGAAACGCCCATTTGAGCCATTCGGCTTCATCAGCGGCATTCTCGTTCACGACACGCAATTTGCGGTCAAGGATACCTATACGCCGCTCGATCGGAATGATCTCACCTGTCGATGTGTCGTATCGTGATACGATGTAGGGCGCTTCTCCGCAGGTGATCTCCAGCCGACGGGAATCCACATACTGCTTCCAGTCTTTGCCCTCCGGGAATGTGACCGGCTCAGTGCTGACCGTCCACACCTGTCCCTCCTGATGATTGAACACATCGGCACGCCCGAACCACTCCGCATCGCAGTGGTTATTCATCTGATTGACGATCCACGCAGGCGTGAAGACCTCGGCACGTTTTCGTGTGCGCTCCGTCTGCTCCGCTGCCGCCTTGTATACTCTCGGCTGAATATCGCAGGAATCAAACCCCAGCAGCACGCCCTCGGTCATCTGCGAATCATCTCTGTATCCGGCACCGTAGCCAGCATAACTGTCCGATGCGAACAATATATTTTTCCGTGTGGTCTTATCCTGCAGCAGACGCCCTACCAGCCCTCTGATCGGATAAGCATCCAGTTTTATCAGTTCTTCCAAAGGAACACTCCTCACTTGGCTAAACCGGGAGTTATGCCTGCATACCTGATAAATGCGGTGTTATACTATGTAAAGTATCGTGTGAGAGGGTTATTTTTCTCGAAATAGATACATTCACGAAATCCGCAATAATTCAATGGCAGATGGCAT